>Ga0335072_10005590_pt1 | contig 18513 bp, 13 predicted proteins | sample Lox_Sample_21_FD_206725 | JGI IMG/M metagenome (GOLD analysis project Ga0335072, IMG submission 206725) | Soil microbial communities from Loxahatchee National Wildlife Refuge, Florida, United States - Lox_Sample_2.1 | ecosystem: Environmental > Terrestrial > Soil > Wetlands | place: USA... | reverse complement strand
CATCCCGCTGCGGTTCGGCGCGTACTTCCCCGAGGCCGACGCGCAGACCCACGACGGCCTGCGGACCCATGACGCGCTGCTGGCCATCGAGCGAGCCGCCGCGCCGCACTCATCAGACCGCTCACCGGACCGGCCACCGGACCGGCCACCCGGCCAGCCACCGGACCGCCCACCGGACCGCCCACCGGACCGGCCGCGGCCCGGCGGGCGCCCGGCCGGGCCGGCCCCCGTCGCCAGCATCGCGTTCGAGCAGGTGAGCTTCGCCTACCCCGGCGGCGGCCGGAGCGTGCTGCGCGACCTTGACCTGGAGTTGCCCGCGGGCACGTCGACCGCGATCGTAGGACTGAACGGGGCGGGCAAGACCACCCTGGTCACGCTGCTCTCCCGGCTGCACGAGCCGACCAGCGGGCGCATCACCCTAGACGGGATCAGCCTGGCGCAGCTCGACCCAAGGGCCTGGCACCGGCGGCTGGCCGTGATCTACCAGGACTACGTCCGCTACGAGCTTGACGTCGCCGCCAACATCAGTCTCGGCGCCCCCTGGTTCACCGGTGACACAGGCGCCCTCCAGCGGGCCATCGAGGCCGCCGGCGCCGCCGAGCTGATCGCGGCGCTGCCCGACGGGCTGGCCACCGTCTTGTCCAGCCGGTACTCCGGCGGGGTGGACCTGTCCGGCGGCCAGTGGCAGCGGATCGCCCTGGCCCGCGCCCTGTTCGCCGTGCAGGCCGGCGCCTCGGTACTCGTCCTGGACGAGCCGACCGCGCAGCTGGACGCGCGCGCCGAGGTCGCGTTCTTCGACCGCTTCCTGGATCTGACCCGCGGGCTGACCACGGTGATCATCTCCCACCGGTTCTCCACCGTGCGGCGCGCCGACCGGATCGCGGTCCTCGACGGCGGGCGGATCACCGAGCAGGGCCGCCACGACGAGCTGATCGCGGCCGCCGGTCAGTACGCCCAGCTGTTCGAGCTGCAGGCCCGCCGGTTCGCCCGCGAGGAGCAGGCATGAGGATCTTCCGTGCGGCCCGCTTTCTGCTGGCCGCGGGCCTGCGGGCGGACCCGGTGCGACTGCTGCGCGCGACCGTACTGGCCATCGCCTGCTACGTCGCCGCGCCGCTGGCCGCCCTGGCCCTGCGCGACCTCTCCGACGACCTGCTGGCCCGTCACTTCGGGCCCGCGCTGGCCGCGGCGGCCCTCGCCTCGGTGGCGCTGGCCGCCCAGCTCATGCTCAGCCAGCTCTGCCACCTCGACCTCGTCCGGGTGGCCGAGGTGGTGCAGATGCGGCTGCGCGGCGAGCTGATGGACCTGGTGAACGGGCCGCCCCGGATCGACCACCTGGACCGGCCCGCCGTCGCCGATCAGGTGGAACTGGTCCGCGACGGCCTGCACGCCACCAAGCTGTCCCTGGAGGGGGTGCTACAGCTGGCCGGCCTGCTGGTGCAGATGACCATCACCGTCGTCCTGCTGGTCATGGTCAGCCCGCTGTTCGCGGTCCTGCCGCTGTGCGCCCTGGTGCCGGTGATCCTCGAGCGGACGGCCCAGTCCGCCGTGGAAGCTGCCCGGGAACGGACCGCCGAACCTTTCCGCCTGGGCATGCACCTACTTGAGCTGGCCACCAGCGCCGGCCCGGTCAGGGAACTGCGGCTGGCCGGCGCCGAGGACGAGATCCTCCGGCGCCAGCGGGCCGCCTGGGACCAGGTGACCACCGCGATGTGGCGCGCCCAGCTCAAGGCGGCGGTCTACCGGGCCGCGGGCCAGGGGTTCTTCGCGCTCGGCTACGGCGGCGCCGTTGCCCTGGAACTGTACGGTGCGCGGTACGGGCGCGCTTCCGTCGGCGACCTGGTGCTGGTGATCACCCTCGCGGTCCAGGTGAGCGTCCAGGTCTCCGGCACCCTCGGGATCCTGTCCCTGCTCCAGGTGGCCGCACGGACAACCGACCGGATCGGTCAGCTGCGCGCGATGGCCGCCGCGGCGCCCGTGCTTTCCTGGCCTACCCCGGAAGTTCCGGGGCGGCTGGTCCACGGGATCACGCTGGACGACGTCTCGTTCACCTACCCAGGCGCGCAGCGGCCCGTTCTGTCCGGTATCTCGGCGCACATCCCGGCCGGCTCGGTCCTGGCCCTGGTCGGCGAGAACGGCGCAGGCAAGTCCACGCTGGTCAAGCTGCTCTGCGGCCTGTACCAGCCCACCAGCGGACGGATCCTCATCGACGGCCACGACCTGGCCGCGCTCGACCAGGCCCGCTGGCGCGCCCGCGTCGCCCCCCTGTTCCAGGACTTCCATCGCATCGAGCTGACCCTCGGCGAGAGCATCGGCCACGGCGACATCAGCCGCGCCGGTGACCCCGAGGCGGTCAGCGCGGCTGTGGACAAGGCCAAAGCCCACCGCGTCCTGCAGGCCATCCCCGGCGGCCTGGCCGGCTACGTAGGCCACTCCTACCGCGACGGCGCGGAACTTTCTGGCGGCCAGTGGCAGACGGTGGGCCTGGCCCGCGCCCTGACGCGGCCGCATCCCCTGCTGCTCATCCTCGACGAGCCCGCCGCCGCCCTCGACGCTTCCGCCGAGCACGACCTGTTCAGCCGGTACGCATCCTCAGCCGGGCAAGCCGGACGGCAGGACGGCGGCATCACCGTGCTCATCACTCATCGCTTCTCTACCGTGGGCCTGGCCGACCTCATCGCCGTCCTGGACCACGGGCAGCTGACCGAATACGGTCCCCACCACGAGCTCATGACCGCCCGTGGCCTCTACGCCGAGCTATTCACCCTCCAGGCCCGCGCCTATCGCTAGCCAGCTTCCCCGGCACTCGGCCTGTGCCGGATTAGGCAATAGGTTCCAGAACGATCACCGGAAAGGCACGGTCGCTGCGCTCTTCGTATTTCCGCAGGTCTGGCCAGAATTCGGTGAACTCAGCGTAGAGGTGGTCACGCTCGGCCCCTTCCCTGAGCACCGTGGGCTTGACGTTGATCGTGCGTTCGCCAAGTTCGATGGTCGTCAGCGGCATGGCTTCCAGGTTCCCAACCCAGAGCGGCTCTTTACCGTGGCCACCGTTGGAGCCGACAAGGACGTAGCGGTCGCCATCGGACATGCACAGCAAGGGCTGAACGTACTCTTCCCCGTGCGCCGCCCGACGTGGTGGACGAGCGCCACCGTGGTGTCCTTGAAGTGCCCGCCCGACGCCTCGTTCACGACTCCGCGATTCGCGCGGAATTCGGTGATCACGCCATTGTTCATATCGTTCACGCAGAAGAGTCCAGTCTGTGTACTGCAGATGATTCACCGGCAGGGGGAGCGGCTACTTGCCTGACCATCGTGCCGGCGCGGAGTCGATGCCTCGTAAACGGCTGATAGATGCCGCGCGCCTCGCAGCGCTCTGCCGGCCCCAGTGGTAAGGGCCAGATGCCCGCCGCCATCGCTCCTTTCGCAGGCACGCCCGGTGCCTTTCCGGCGCCGGACAGCCCGACGGGGCAGGCCGCCGTCGAGGGCTACGGCGGGCCGGGCGCGATGCGGCCTACCCCCGGCCCGCCCCCGGTTTCCCCCCGTCAGCAGATGCCCGGAGGGCAGAATCCGCGCCCGTGATCCCGGCCCCAGTGCCAGTGCCCCCAGCCCCAGGACCCGTGCCCTCGGCCCCAGGACCCATGTCCCCAGTCCCGGGCGCTGGCTGCTGACGTGTTGCCCGCTGTCTGTGCCTGAGCTGAGTGCGCTATGGCCGCGTCGGCCGCAACCGGCGCGAGCATCATGATCCCGGTGGTGGCCGCCGCCGAGACGGCGAGGCTCAGTGTTCGCTTGACCGACTTGTGGTGCATGAAAGGCTCACTTTCCCGTGGGTGTCCTGACATGGGAGGCAGGCCGCCATGCATTCCCCCGGGCGCCGTGCTCCCCGCGTGGCGCCGGCTCCCGTCCGGGGCCATCCGGGGGGATGGGACGTGATCACGCCGGATCCGCGCGCGCTTAATACCCGGCGGATCTCGCGGTCATGCCTCAAGGCCACTTACCGGCATCTCGCGAGTACCAGCAGTCCGCCGCGTCACGCCAGACAAGCCGCGTAACGCAGACGGCGGGCGGCTTGCCCTCCCCAGCCAGTCAAAAATGGCTGGCGCTGGTGGTTGTACCGCGTTTTACGGCACGATCAACAGCCCGCAGCCTTCGGCAGTGCCGATTCAGCCGTCTGCCACCCGACATCAGGGCAACGTAGCCGCTCGCCTCCCCGCCGTCCCACCGCGCGCCATCACACCGCGAACTGCCACACGGCCCACTGTCACCTAGCGCGCCATCCCGCCGACCGCCACCACACAGCCCGCCATCACACGGAACGCTGAATGGCCTGCCGGCCGGTCGCGCTGCGGGCCAGGTAGCCATAACTGCCCTGATCGCGCAGCTCGGTGGCCGCGTCGGCCAGCGCTCCGTAGGCGGCGAACGCGAAGGCCCCACCCACGGAAATCCGGCTGACCCCCGCCTCAGCCAGCTCACTGACCGACGGGGCACCCGCGAAGGCCAGCACGTTCACCGGGCGGTCGACCGCCTTGACCACCTGCCTGATGTCCTCCAGGCTGGTCAGGCCGGGTGCGTAAAGCACGTCCGCCCCCGCCGCCGCGTAGGCCTGCAGCCTGGCGATCGTGTCGGCCAGGTCCTTGCGCCCGTGCAGGTAGTTCTCGGCCCGCGCCGTGAGCACGAAACGCCCGCCGGAGGAGTGCCCGGCCTGCGCGGCCGCCGCCACCCGCTCAGCGGCCAGCCCGATGGGATAGATCGGGTCATCGTTGTCGCCGGTAAAGTCCTCGATCGACCCTCCGGCCAGGCCCGTCCCCACGGCCAGGGCGATGGTCTGCCCGACCCCGGCCGGATCGCCGGCGAAGCAGTTCTCCAGGTCGGCCGTCACCGGCAGGTCGGTGGCCGCGACGATGACCGCGGCGTGGGCTAGGGCCTCATCGCGGCTGACCGAGCCATCCAGGCGGCCCAGCGACGCGGCATGCCCGGAGCTAGTGGTCGCGAGCGCCCGAAATCCCAGGGAGGCCAGCACCCTCGCGCTCCCCTGGTCCCACGGGTTCGGCAGCAGCAGGGGGTCCCCGGGGCGGTGCAGGTCAAGGAACGCGGAGGCCTTATCCGTCTGGGTTGTCATGGCTTGACGGTACCGCGTGGTCCTTTTGGCCTACTACCTCAAGACGTACTCAGGCCGGCCAAGACTGGCCTCGCGGAGGACGCGCTGGCCAGGCCCTGGTCAGTAGGGTTCCAGCCATGACAGTGACTCAGGTGACACGGCGGACGGGAGAGCCGCCGAGCTCCGTGCTTGCTGTGTCGACGGACGGGCTTACGAAGCGCTTTGGTGACCGCACCGTGGTGGATGGCGTCGACCTCGCCATCCCCAGGGGCTCGGTTTGCGGGTTCGTGGGGCCGAACGGGGCGGGCAAGACAACGACGATCAGGATGCTCCTTGGCCTCATCCGCCCCACGGCGGGCGGCGGGTCGATCCTCGGCGGCCGCCTCACCGATCCGGCCAGCTACCTGCAGAAGGTCGGGGCGCTCATTGAGTCCCCGGCCTTCTACCCGCAGCTGAGCGGACGGGACAACCTGAAGGCGCTGACCCGCCTCGGCCGGATTCCCGCCGCCACCATCGACCCGGCCCTCGAGCGGACCGGGATGACCGCCCGGGCGGCCGACAAGTACCGCTCCTACTCGCTGGGCATGAAGCAGCGGCTCGGCATCGCGGCCGCCCTGCTGCCCAGTCCCGAGTTGCTGATCCTCGACGAGCCGACCAACGGCCTTGACCCCGGGGGCATCGTCGAGATGCGCGGCCTGATCAGGTCGTTCGCCAACGACGGGATCACGGTCCTGGTGTCAAGCCACCTGATCTCGGAAATCGAGCAGGTCTGCGACCACGTCGTCATGATCCGCGGCGGCCGCCTGGTGCACCAGGGACCGGTGGCCGAGCTCGCGGCCCGGCAGCGCCCGGACATCGTGATCGCCCCCGAGCACGCCGCCGACCTCGGGCCGCTAACCCGGATCCTTGAGGTCGCCGGGCTCTCGGTAGCGGCCAGCCCGGCCGAAGGGACGGCCGAGGGGACCGCCGTCGTCACGGCCTCGGGCGCCACCGCCGCCGACCTGAACCGGCTCGCCGCCCGCAGCGGCATCACCCTGCGCCAGATCACCGAGCGCACCCACAGCCTTGAGGAACTGTTCTTCCAGCTCACAGGCACCGACGCGGCCATGAGTCCTGGCCAGGAGATGGGAGCGATCAAGTGATCGGCGCGGCATACCTCAGCGAGTGGGTCAAGCTGAAGCGCAGGACCCTGCTGCTGTCCACCTTCCTCGGCCTGGCCGCGGCGGCCTCGCTGTTCGTCGTGCTCATCTTCAGCAACGCGCCCGCGCACGGCAACGGCGGACTGCCCTCGCTCCAGCAGCTGGCCCGGCCCAACGGCCTGGTCTTCGGCCTCACCCGGGCCACGTTCCTGCTCGGCGTGGTCGCGTTCGGCACCGCCGCCGCCCAGACCGCCAGCGAGTACAGCCTGGGCACCCTGCGCCAGCTCCTGGTTCGCCAGCCGCGCCGGGTCACCCTGCTGGCCGGCAAGATGCTGGCCGTCGTCACGTTCATGATGGCCGCGACCGCGTTCGCCGCGATCGTCGCGTTTCTCGTCGCCAACGCCATGGCCCAGTCGCGCGGCGTCTCGACCAGCGCCTGGTTCACCGGCACCGGCTTCGGCGACCTGCTCAACGCGCTGGGCAACATCGAGCTGGCCGTCATCGGCTACACGATCCTCGGCCTGGTGATCGGGCAGTTCCTGCGGTCGGCGGTGGCCGCCGTCATCGTGGGCTTCGCCTGGCTGCTCGTCATCGAGCAGTTCATCTTGACCCGCATCGTGCCGAGCGCCGCGCCCTGGCTGCCGGGGATCTCGCTGTCGACGATCGCGGGCGGCGGCAACTCGGACTTCGGCATCACCTACAGCCATGGCCTGCTGGTCGCGGTGGTCTACATCGTGGTGGCGATCGTGGCCGCCTCGATTACCTTCGCCCGCCGGGACGTGACCGCGTAGGTGACTCTCCCACCGCGAGAAACGGGCGTTCTGAAAATGGACGCCCGTTTCTCGCTTTTAGGGAGTAAGCGCCTGGTCACGAGGCCTGGTTGCCGCGCGCGGCCGTCCGCTGCCCGGCCAGCGCGGTGGCCGCCGTCGGGCTCAGCGGGAGCGACGGGAGCAGCAGGGCCTGGTAGGAGTGGTAGAGGTCCGGCTTGCCCGGCCACATGGACGTGGCCGGGGTCATGTCCTGGCCGAGCTCCTGCCACCAGCCGCCGCCTTGCCGGTCGAGGAAGTAGCGGTCGATGTCGCCCCACCACCGCGCGGCCGTCGCGGCGAACCGCTCCTCACCGGTGCGCCGATGCAGGGCGTCGGCCGCCAGGACCGCCTCGCACACCACCCAGTGCAGCCGGGCGGTGATGACCGGCTGGCCGTCCGCGCCCACGGTATAGATCAGGCCCGGGTGACCGTCCCGGCCCTCGGCGTCGGTGACCGCCTTGTCGAACAGGGCGACGGCCGCTTCCGCCAGCCAGCCCGGCGGGTCGGCCTGCGCGGCCTCCAGCGTCAGCAGCAGCCGGGACCACTCGAAGGAGTGGCCGGGCGTGGTGCCGTACGGCCGGAACTGATCGTCGGGGCGATCGAGGTTGTAATCGGGCAACGGCCGCCAGGCCTGGTCGTAGTGCTCGGGTATCCGCCAGGAATTGGCCCGGGCGTGAGCCATCAGGCCCGCCGTAATCGAGGCGGCCCGTTCATGCCAGACGGGATTGCCGGTGACGTCGCCCGCGGCCAGGTAGGCCTCCACCGAGTGCATGTTGCTGTTGGCCCCGCGGTAGGGCTCGGACTCGGTGAAGTCGGCGTTCCACGACTCAACCGCGCAGCCTTCGGCCTCGGACCAGAAGTGCCGCTCGATGGCGGACGTCGCGGCCTTGAGCGTGGCCTCGGAGCCGGGGATCCCGGCGGCCACCGCGCTGGCCGCCGCCAGCAGCACGTGGGCATGCGCGTAGTTGCTCTTGGTCACGTCGGTGACCTGCCCGGACCAGGCCACGCTCGAGAACCAGCCGCCGTTCACCGGGTCGGCGTAGCGGCTGGCCAGGGCGTCGATGCCGGACGCTGCCAGGGTGTCCGCCCCGGCCACGTCCTGCAGGTGCGCCAGCGCGAAGACATAAGTCATTCGCGCGTTCACGTACAGCGGGCAGGGCTGGCTCTCGTCCACTTTGCCGTCGGTGCCGAGCCATCCGAACCCGCTGCCCGGCAGCGCGGCACCCCGTCCGAAGGCGATCAGCCGGCTCAATTCGGTTTGACGCCATGGTGCCGTCCCAGGCTCGCTCACTATCTTCCTTTCCAGGTCCAGGTCGGGGCAGCCGGCCCCGCCCTGCGTACAGGGCGGGCCGGGCCCGCGGGCAGTTTGCGTCCGCTACAGCGCTGACGGTGGAAGTTCGCCGGACCCGCGCGGCAGCAGGCGGGTCGGGATGACGATCCGGCGCGACGGCGCGGAGTCGCCGTCCATCCGCTGGAACAGCAGTTCCGCGGCCTGCCTGCCCAGTTCCCCCGGATCCTGGGCGACCACCGTCACGTGCAGGAGGTCGGCGAACTCGAAGTCGTCAAAGCCGATCACGGCCAGCTGTATGTCCAGCGCGGCCAGCGCGTGCAGCGCCAGCACGGATATTCGGTTGTTTCCGCAGATCAGCGCGGTCACCGGCGCGGGTCCCGCCAGCATACGGGTCAGGTCGGCTCGCACCTTGCCGGTCGTCGTCGACCCCATCGCGACCCACGGCTCGGCGACGGGCTCGCCCGCGCTGGTCATCGCCTCGAGGTATCCCCGGTGGCGTTCTTGCGCGGTGAAGATGTCGGGGTTATCACCGAGGTACCCGATCCGGCGGTGGCCGCCCGCCAGCAGGTGAGCGGTCGCCTGCCGGGACCCGCCGACGTTGTCGGTGAGCACCGTGTCGGCGTCGATCCGGCCCGGCGGGCGGTCGGCGAAGACCACGGGGATTCCGGCCGTCATCTCGGGCAGCAGGTAGCTGTGGTCGGTGCTCGTCGGGACCACGATCAGCCCGTCGACGCGACGCTCGCAGAAGGCCAGCGCGAGCTTGCGCTCGATCGCCGCGTCCGCCTCGCTCGACCCGCTGAGCAGCAGCGACTCGTGGGCTCGCATGACCTGCTCCATGCCGCGCGACAGCGCCGAGTAGAACGGGTCGCCGATGTCCTCCACGACGAACCCGACCGTCCCCGCCTGCCCGGTCCGCAGCATGCGGGCGCTGCCGTTGCGGAGGAACCCGAGCGTCTCGATCGCGTCACGCACCCGCTGCTCGGTGTCCGGAGTGACGCTTGGCTCGCCGTTGACGACGCGTGAGACCGTCTTCAGGCTGACGCGGGCGGCGATCGCCACGTCCTTCATGGTGGGGCGCGAGCGCTCCATCAGGCTCCTCGGTGAATTTTTACTAATAGTAGTGACCAATACTAGTAAGAGCCCGCCCGCTGACGCATTGTCAGCGGGCGGGCTTTGTGGCTCAGCCTCAGCCGGTGGTAACCGCGAAGATGTGCATGGCCGAGGTGTTGGAAGTGACCGCGTTGGCCACATTCGGGAAGGTGACCGAGGCCACCGTCTTGGACGAGTCGACCGGAACCGTGGTGGCGTACACGTACATCGTGATCGCCTGGTTCCCGCCGCCGTCAGCGTTGCGGTAGCTCATGGTCGCTACCGCGGTCTCGTCGGGCCCAGGGCCCCCGGCCCAGTCGCTGGACGACAGGGTCTGGGTGCTGGACGTGCCATCGGTGTAGTTGATGGTGATCGTGCCGGAGGTGCCGCCGTTGGTGGACGACTCGAGCAGGCCGAGCTTGCTCGCCCCGGCCGTTCCGGCCACCAGCATCGTCTGTCCGGCCGCGAGGATGTTGTCATCCGTGCAGGACGCGGCGCTGGGCCAGGTGAACGTGAGGCCATCGGCGCTGACGGTGCCACCCGGGGTCAGCCCGGCCGAGGCCAGGGCCGTGGCCGAGTAGCTGTACCCGTCACCGTCATAGTTGGCGGCGCACGTGGTGTCGCCGTCGTTGGAGATGCCGACGTTGTTGTAGTAGTCGGCCGGGTTGGCGGTCGGCGTGATCTCCAGCTGCGGGCTGTCGGAGACGCCACCCGCGTTGTTGACCACCATCACCGACGCCGGCGTGCCCGGCCAGACCTGGAACTCGTTGCCAGGACCGCTCGGGCTCGGCACGGTGAAGGTGATCGCCGTGTCGCTCCAGCTGTCGACGGTGAACGAGGCGGTGTTGCCGGGCGAGCCCCAGTTGGTCCCGTTGTCGCTGAAGGCCACGTAGCCGTTGCCCTGCGAGGAACCGAAGCCGGAGCCGTTGATCGTCACCTGGTCGCCCGCCTTCGCACTTGTGGTGCTCAGCGAGGTGACCACCGGGCCGGTCATGGCCGTGGTGGAGGTGCCGATCGAGAAGATGTGCTCGTTACCGTTGCTGGTCCCGTTGGGCAAGGTGACGCTGGTCAGCGTCTTGCTAGCGTCAACAGGGATCGCGGTGTAGAACACGTCGGTGCCCACGGTCTGCTGGCCGCCGGTGCACCCCGGGCAGTTCCGGTAGCTGGTGGCCGCCGCGACCGTGTTGCCGTACGACGGCGTGCCGCTGCCGCCGTTCAGCGTCCAGTCGGACAGGCCCAGCCAGTAGGTGCTGGTGCTGCCGTCGGAGTAGTGCAGGGTGAGCGGTCCCGAGACCGGGCCGTTGGTCGCGGAGCCGAGGAACGCCAGGGTCTGCGTCCCGGCCGCCGCGTTTACGGTGACGGTCTGCCCGTCGGGCACGGTGTTGTCGGGGAACCCGTTGGTGGGCAGCGGCCACTGGAACTGGACGCCGTTCACCGTGACGTTCTGCCCGGCGTTGAACCCGTCGGCCGACAGGGCCTCAGCCGAGTAGCTGTACCCGCCGCCGTCGAAGTCGGCCGCGGCCACGTCGCTGCTGCTGGAGATGCCGGCGTTGTTGAACGTCGACAGCAGGCTGCCGGTGGCAGCGACCAGAACGGTCTGGTCAAGCGACTGGGTTTGGCCCGTGCTTTCCGTGGTCAGCGTGACCGGCGCAGAGTAGAAGTTCTGCGTCGTGCCCGCGGCTGCGGTCACGGTCAGCTTGGCCGTTCCCGTACCGTGCGGCGGAACCTCGATCGTGGCCGAAGTCGGCGAGATCGTCACCCCGGCGGGTGCCGTGATCGCGACCTTGACCTTCTGCGGCTCGCTGGTGGCGTTGTTGGCGCCGACCGTGAGCGTGCTCGAGCTGCCCGGTGCGACCTGGGCGGTCTGGCTGGCCAGGTAGCCCACCGTCGCCGCGACGCCCGACGTGTCGGACGGCGGCGCGTCCTGCGGCGCGCTGCCCCAGCTGGTGGCCTTCGAGCTGAGCGTCCAGTCGAGGGTGGCGCCCTTGCTCAGGTCGCTGTAGGTCGTGGAGAGCTTCTGGTCCGGGCGGCCGTTGATCGACAACGACTTAACGTAGTACTCGTTGTTGGCGTCGGGCGCGTTGATGGTGATCGTGCGTCCGTTGGACAGCGTGATCTGCGCGTGCGGGAACGCCGGGCTGTTCAGCAGCAGGGTGTCGTCACCCGGGTTCTCCGGGTAGAGGCCAAGCTCCTGCCAGAGGAACGAAGAGCTCTCCGCGCCGAGGTCGTCGTTGTTGTCGAGCCCGCTCGGGCCCGGCAGGTAGACGGTGGTCTCGATGTTGTGCACCGCGGCCTGGGCCCCGGCCGGGTCGCCCGCGTAGTCGAGTGCGAACTGCTCGCCCAGGTCGAACTCGTTGGCGATCTCGTCGTACATGCCGTTGCCGTTCGGCTGCGACAGGTAAGACTCCAGCGCCGGGTCGACCTTGGCGTTTCCGCCCAGCAGGTTGACGAGCGTCTGGTAGTCGTCCGGCGTGTCCCACAGGTACTCGTAGGCGTCGCCCTCGACGTAGTCCGGCTCGTTGTTCTGCTGCGTGGTCGGAACGATGCCCTGCTCGAACTGCCCGTTCTCGTACCGGGCGGTCAGCAGGTCATTGTTCGGGTCGAACACGTTCTCCCAGTTGTTGGCCCGGGTCTGCAGCATGTTCGCGTCCTTGCTGTCGCCAAGTTCGCGGGCGAAGCTCGATAGCGCGAAGTCCGCGTTGTCGTCCTCAAGCTGGGTGGCGATGACGCCGTGCGCGTTGCAGCACGGGTTGTACGTGCCGTCCTCGGGCAGGTAGCCGTACTTCTGCTCGAGTCCCTCGCCGGGCCGCACGTCATTGGTCGTGGTGGCCTGGGTGAGCATGTCGGTCAGGGCCTGGCTGGTGTCGAAGTTGCGCCCGCCGAACGCGTAGTAGTCGGCGATGATCGCGTCCTCAGGGTCACCGACCATGACGTAGTTGTTCTTCTCGTAGTAGCCCCACTGCTGGAGGATCTTGTCCTCCGAGTAGTAGTTGACCTGCGACTGCGCCTGGTCAGACGCGGCCGACGGGTCGAGCATCGCCTGCAGCTGGGCGAGCGTGTGGTAGATGTCCCAGCCGGAGTAAACCCCGTACTGGGCCTTCTGCCCGGCGGCCAGCGTGTGGACCTTCTCGTCGGCCCCCATGAACTGGCCGTTGACGTCGCTGGTGACCTGCGGGTCGAGGAAGTCCTTGTACAGCAGGCTGTAGAACTCCTGGGTCTTGGAGTACGAGCCGCCGGACACCTTGATCTTGCCGAGCAGCTTGTCCCAGGTGCTCTGGGCCGTCGCCTTGACCGCGCCGAAGTTCCAGCCCGGGTTCTCGGTCTGCCAGTTGAGGGCCGCGTTGGCGGTGCTCACGAACGAGATGCCGACCTTGGCCTGGACGACCGGGGTGGCCGTGCCGAAGTCGACGTAGACCGCCTGCGGGCTGGTCTGCCCGGAAGCCGTGATGACCTGCGAGGAGGTGAACGGCTGGTTGAACTTGATGTCGAAGTAGACGGTGTACAGCTGCGACTGGCCGTCGTTGGTGCCCTCACCGCAGAAGTCGCCGGTGGTCACCGAGCCCTGGACCTCGTCGTTGCCGACGACCTGGGCGGTGTCGGAGGTGACGGTGGTCTGGCTGTCCTGCAGCTTGATGTCGAAGCCGGCGTCGCTCCCGGTCGGGAACGTGAACTGGCCCATAGAGCTGTGCTCGGTGGCGGTGAACTGCGACGTGATCGGGTCGGTCGAGCCGTTGCTCTGCGCCGAGTAGTAGCCCGCCTGCGCGACCTCACCGGTGTGGGTCAGCGGGGTGGTCACGTTGTTCGGGTCGCCCGACGGGAGAGCCCCGGTGATCGGCAGGATCGGCACGTCGCCCGCCGCGCCACAGCCTGGCCCGGAGATGTGGGTCAGGGCGTAGCCGGTCAGCGTGGTGTCGGTGTAGCCGTAACCGCCGCCTGCGTTGCGGTTGGGCATCGTGTCCGGGGACCACTGGACCATGCCGTAGGGCACGTCCGCACCGGGGAAGGTGTTACCACCGCCGGTTGTCCAGGTCCGCGTGTCGACCAGGCTGGCCAGGTCGGAGGTTGGCTGCCCCATGATGCCCTTGTTGCGGGCACCGGCCGGGAGCTTGCTCGCGGTGACGGGCTTCTGGCAGTTGGCCAGGTGCCCACTGGTCGTCACCGAGCAGCTGATGCCCTTCTTGGCGCTCGCGCTGCTGCTCGGCGAGACGGCCGTGGACGGTCCGGCCGACGCGCTCGCCTTAGGTGTGGCGGACGCGGTTGGGCTCGGGGTGGCGGCACTGGCGATCCCGCTCAGCGACAGTGCACCTGCCGCCGACAGGATCAGGACCGCCGACAGCCGGCGAATCCCTGACTCTCTAATACGTCTCAACGTTGGGACCTCCTCGGGGGGAGCACGTCGTCACCGCGGAGACGCCCGCCGGGGAAGGCAGACTGCAGGTCCGGGAGCCAGGGGCTGCCCCGGGTCCACAACCGTCGATGACAACGATGTCAAGAACTTCTCATGACTCATATTGAGGAGTTCAGACTGAAAGCGTCAAGACGATTCGTCTGATTATTATTTGTTATGTACTGATACGGTCCGTAGCCGAATGGGCGCTGATCTCCTCAGATCCCCGGGAAATGAACCTGGTGCGGAGGATCAGTTCCCTCGGCGGCGTGACGTCGCCGGCGATGCGCGCGAACAGCCGGGTGGCCGCGGTCGTGCCGATCACGTCCGGATCCTGAGCGACCAGCGAGATCGGCGGGGTCAGCTTGTCGGCCAGCGCGAACTCGTCAAAGCCGACCAGCGAGAGCTGCGCGTGCATGCCGCTGTCGATGACCCCCATGGTCACCAGGTCGTTGGCCGTGAACAGCGCGGTGGGCCTGGACCGCTCGGGCAGCGCGGCCAGCTCGCCCGCCGCGGTCGCGGCCGCGGCCCGGCTGCGCAGCCCGTGCCGCACCAGCAGCGGATCGGGTGACGCCCCGCGCTCGGCGATGGCCGACAGGTAGCCCTCGTAGCGTTCCCTGACCGGCCAGATGTCCTGGTCGTCCCCCAGGTAGCCGATCCGCCGGTGCCCCTGCTCAAGCAGCCGGGTGACGGCCTGGCGGGCCGCCGGCCGGTTGTCGACCAGGACCGTGTCGACCGCCAGGCCCGCGGCGGGCCGGTCCACGCACACGACCTTCGTGCCTCGCTCGATCTGGGCGGCCAGGAACTTGTGGCTGCCCATGGACGGCACCACGATCAGCCCGTCGACCTGCCGCGAGCAGAACGCGGAGATGACCTCCTGCTCACGGGCCAGGCTGTTTTGTGAGCTGCCGATCAGCACCAGGTAATCGTGCAGGCGCGCCGAGTCCTCGACCGCGCGGGCTAGCGCCGAGAAGAACGGGTTGGCGATGTCGTCAACCAGCAGCCCGATGGTCAGCGTCAGGTTGCCCCGCTTGCGCAGGTTCCTGGCCGCGTCGTTGCGCTGGTAGCCCAGCTTGCGGATGGCCCGGTCGACCTTGGCCGCGGTCTCCGGTTGTACCGACTGACCGCCGTTGATGACGCGCGAAACCGTCATGGGGCTGACCCCGGCCAGCCGGGCCACATCCCGAATCGTCGGTCGCGCAGCTGCCGGGGACATTCCGTCCCCTGGGGGCGTGTTCATCGCAATCCTCGCATGTCTATGCGAACGTTACCACGACTACCGGGCGCGCTACCGATCCTGGCCCAGACGGGGATCTGGCCTGCTTAACAACTACTTCGGTTTCATCTTGGGATGAACTCTTGACAGCCTGACAAGCATGGACAGACAATCGGGGACGCATCGACGTGAACGTTACCAAAGAACTCAATGCTGAGGAGCACACGGTGGCGCAGGCCCCCACGCCCCTTCTTGAAGCCAGCGGGTTGACCAAGCACTACGGCAACGTGCTGGCACTCGACGGGGCAAACTTCAGCGCCTACCCCGGTGAGGTCACCGCGCTGATAGGCGACAACGGCGCGGGCAAGAGCACGCTGGTTAAGGCACTGTCCGGCGCGATCAGGCCCGACTCCGGCCAGATCCGCGTTGACGGCATCCCGGTCACCCTGAACAGCCCGCTGGACGCCCGCCGCCATGGCATCGAGACCGTGTACCAGGACCTGGCACTCGCTCCCGACCTTGACGCCGCGGCCAACCTGCACCTGGGCCGGGAGATCTTCCGGTCGGGGCTGCTGAAGCCGCTGCACGTACTGAACAAGCCGGAGATGCGCAGGCGCGCCGTCGCCGCGTTCGCCGACCTCGGCGTCCAGCTCAAGGACGTGACCGCCCCCGTCGTCACGCTCTCAGGCGGCCAGCGTCAGTCGGTCGCGGTCGCCCGCGCGGTCGCCTACGCCAGCAAGATCATCTTCATGGACGAGCCCACCGCGGCCCTCGGCGTCGTCCAGCGCGAGCGCGTCCTCGACAACATCCGCCGGGTCAGGGACCGCGGCATCGCGGTCGTCCTGATCAGCCACAACATGCCCGAGGTCCTCGCGGTCGCCGACCGCGTCGAGGTGCTGAGGATGGGCCACCGGGTGGCCAGGTTCAAGGGCTCCGAGGCCTCGGTCGAGCAGCTCGTCGGGGCCATGACCGGCGCGCTCACCACCGAAGACAGCACGGACGAGGGCGAGGCCGCGGGCATCGCGAACGAAGGTGAGGCGTCATGAGCACCGGCACCACGGGTACCGGCGACGCCGGTACCACCAGCACGCCCCGCGGCCCGCTGCCGGTCTTGGACGGCAGCGGCCGCGCCGACCTGGGCACGCTGACCCGCCGCACGCTGGCCGCCGGCGAGTCCTGGGTGTTCGCCGCGCTGATCATCATGATCGCGATCTTCACGTTCCTGTCCCCGGGCAAGTTCCTGACGATCGACAACTTCTCGCTGACCGCCCAGACCACGGCCCCGTTCCTGGTGATGGCGATCGGCGAGACGTTCGTGATCATCACGGCCGGCATCGACCTGTCGGTCGGCTTCGTGCTCGTGCTGACCGGCGTGGTCGCGGGCGAGTACTACCTGCACAACGGGGGCACCAACGCCAGCGTCGGGACGATCTGGATCGGGGCGATCCTCGGGATACTGACCGGCACGGCCTTCGGCGCGTTGCAGGGCCTGGCCGTCGCCAAGCTCAAGATGCCTCCGCTGATCGCCACCCTGATGGGGCTGGGCGTCGCCGAGGGTCTCTCCTATTTGATCACCGGCGGCTCCGACCTGCGCTCGGTACCGAACACCCTGGCCTCCTCCATCGGCCAGGGCAGCCTCGGCGGCGTGCAGTGGCTGATCATCATCTCGTTCCTGGCCACGCTGGTCTTTGGCCTCGTGCTCGCCTACACCCGGTTCGGTCGCTACACCTACGCCATCGGCTCTAACCCCGAGGCGGCCGCCCGGGTCGGCATCAACGTCGACTGGCACCTCATCAAGGTCTACGCGCTGAGCGGCCTGACCGCCGGAATAGCCGGAATCATGAACCTCGGCTACTTCAGCACCACCACGATCTCCGGACACCCGCTTGACAACCTCGTGGTGATCACGGCCGTGGTGATCGGCGGCGCCAGCCTGTTCGGCGGCCGCGGCACGATGCTGGGGACCTTCCTCGGCGTCTTCATCCCTGAACTGCTCGCGGCCGGGCTGATTATCGCCGGCGTCAACCAGTTCTGGCAGTACATCCTCACCGGGCTCGTGCTGGGCGCCGCCGTCTATATGGACCAGATCCGGCGACGGCTGCGTGAACGTGCCTTATCCCTCGGTAATCGCGATGACGCGTCTCTACCCTCCAGGAGGAGTGAATGTCTAGAAGCTATACCGCTCTGGCTGCCGGGATTGCCGCAGCCGCGGCCGTCACCATGGTGGCGGCGGGCTGCAGCAGCAACTCAAGCTCAAGCGGCAGCGCCAGCAGCGGATCCAGCTCCAGCTCAAGCAGCGGCTCCGGCAGCAGCGCCAGTGGCAAGAACCTCGAGCTGGTCGTCGGCACCAAGAGTGACGACTTCTACGTGACGATGGAGTGCGGCGCCGAGGCCGAGGCCAAGGCGCTCGGCGTGAACCTGACCGTGACCGGTCCGGCGGACTTTAGCGCCAGCGAGCAGGCCCCCATCCTGAACGCCGTCGCCGTCAGCAAGCCCGACGCGCTCATCGTCGCCCCGACCGACTCCTCCGCGCTCAACCCCGAGCTGTCCAGGATCTCCTCCGAAGGCGTGAAGCTCGTCTTCGTCGACACGACGACCAGCGACCCCTCGATCGCCGTCTCCCACATCACCTCGAACAACGTCGAGGGTGGCCAGATCGCGGCCGACAACCTGGCCACCGAGATTGGCGGCAAGGGCACGGTCGCCGTCATCGACGTCAACCCGGGCATCAGCACGACCGACCAGCGCATTCAGGGCTTCGACGAGGAGATGAAGGCGAAGTACCCGAACATCACCGTGCTGTCGACCCAGTATGACAATGACAGCTCGTCCACCGCGGCCAGCCAGGTCGCCGGCGACATCACCGCGCACCCGAACCTGAGCGGCGTGTTCGCCACCAACGTGCTCAGCGCCCAGGGCGCGGCCACCGGCGTCCAGCACGCCGGCCGGGCCGGCAAGGTCAAGGTCGCCACGTTCGACGCCGACCCGCAGCAGATCCAGGCCCTTCAGCAGAACGTCATCCAGCTCGCGGTCGCCCAGAGCCCCTACCTCGAGGGCCAGGACGGCGTCGAGCAGGCCGTCAACGCCCTGACCGGCAAGCCGGTCACGGCCAACATCGGCACCCCGCTGGTCGCCATCACCCAGCAGAACATGAACAGCTCCAGCATCAAGAAGGACGTCTACCAGAGCAGCTGCTGACGCTGCCCACCCCCAAGCGGTGACCGGCCTACCCCCCCGGGCCGGTCACCCCGAGTCCGCCCGCCGATACCTCGCCGGCGGGCGGACTCTTTTGTCTTCCAGTTGTCTTCCAGTTGTCTTCCAGCGCCCCCGCCCAAGCCCCGCCCAAGCCCCGCCTAAGCCCCGCCCCCAGGGCGCCCACCCAGCCCCGTTTACCCCCTGAACCACCCAGAGCCGCCACCTCCCGAACCACCCTGAGCACATCAGCACCAACGACCACCCCAGCAACATCACCCGAACCACGCGCCCAGCG
>Ga0335072_10005589_pt1 | contig 18516 bp, 13 predicted proteins | sample Lox_Sample_21_FD_206725 | JGI IMG/M metagenome (GOLD analysis project Ga0335072, IMG submission 206725) | Soil microbial communities from Loxahatchee National Wildlife Refuge, Florida, United States - Lox_Sample_2.1 | ecosystem: Environmental > Terrestrial > Soil > Wetlands | place: USA... | reverse complement strand
AAGCGCCCCCCACGCGAGAGCCACATATTCTGGATGATGCTGCGCCAGGGTATCAAGGACAACACCATAGTATGTAACCCTAGTAGCGAACAGATTTAGCCATTTCCGAACTTTCTTCGTCTTCTCGGAGTCAGCGTCATATGTACGCTTTGCCTGCTCGACAACAAGAAATACATCGGCCAGAGAGCTATGGGCGCGAATCCAATCTCGTTTATGTTGGTCGCCGGTGAGTTCGCGCTCGAAGAATTGAACGGCATCCGTGTAAGCTCCAGCGGCTACATCGTTAGAGCTACAGCACAGTCAGTTTATGAATCTGATCAAAGTGGCGGACCGTCCCAACCTTCCAGGTGATGTTGTCCTGTACCAAGCCGAGACGTCTTGCTGTCTACCCAGTGCCGACATCACGGGTACTTTCCCAAACAGCAACTGCCAGGAGCGCTCCAGAGCAACGCGAAATATCGAGAAGCAGCGTCATAGTATGAGGGTCAGAACACGATGTCAAGCCGGTCGAGGCTGTGTCAAAGAGCATTGGGGCTCGAGGCTGGGCGACAAAATTGGTTGCCAAGGGCGCCAATTTTCGCATCGCTGCAAGCCGCTACACCGGATGTGGCAACTCACAGGTACAGATAGCCGCATCTACGAGTTTGAGGTAACCTGAAACAGGTGGCTTTGAACTCGGTGCTGATTGGACAGAAACGGAATCCTCTTTCAAGAGCCGGCAGGAATGTAGCATAGAAGCGTCTAAAGACATGAACCGAGGCAGTGTGATACTTTGATTGAGAAATGACTTCGCCTCTCCGCCTGTCTTCTCAGATGTGTTCAATTGTTTATTGAATTTGGTCTGTACTTGAAGCGCAGCTTCTTATCCAGCATCTTTTTCTCTCCACCCAGCAGAGAGCTTCCTCAGCACCGGTCTGAGGTATAGGAAATGAACCTATAGACCACTTCAAGGGCAGCATGAGCGCGCCATCATCCACGTCCCCAATATGTTCAAGCGCACCGCATCAATGAACAAAGGTTCCGTGATGATGAGCGAGACTAAACTTAAGAAAGACGCAACCAGTGCAATCAATCCACCTTTCAGCCCGCTCAGTATGCCTCGTAGCAGTAAACCTTGCTCTCAGAGCGAAGGTTGGACCTTGATATCTCTTATTGGCGCCTCCAGGGCGTCGTACGCGTCTCGCAGAAAGTTCATTGCATAACGCCACTAACCGCGCCGAGGCCTGTAAAATCGAAATTCCAATGCCAGAAACCAGTCGCAACTCGTCCTACAACGTAAAAAGCAATGCATGAGCCAGAAATAATATACGCCGCATAATGGAGCAAATGCACAATAAACAAGGAGCAAAACATGCAATGGAAAGTAACCAACTAGGAAATAAGTCAAAACGGCAAGCACCCGGACGATCAGAAGCAGACGATGCCGACAAATCATGCCAAGCCCATATCTACATCAGACGGAGGACCAGAACAAGACATAGCCACAGGGTATTGCGAGCCTGGCAAGAAAGAAGACGACGTGTTTAGAAATCTCGTCCATGAACCTTGAGAGATTTCGCTTCTTGCTGGAGTGGCTGCCCTAGAAGACGCTGTCTGAGGTCGCTCAAAAGCCAACCCACGACTATTGTTCTCGGGATGATAAACTTGGGGATCCTGCCATGGTATTGGCAAAGGAGGATCTTCGTATCCACGTAAGGTAGGATCTCGACCGTGGGTAAAGCGAGTATGAAGGTTTGCCTGTGACTTCTTGGTTTGCAAACGCCCCGAATCCCAATCAGGTGAATAGGAAAGAGACGAAGTTGGGCCGTCATGAAGCGTCATGGGCGGGTGTGTCACATATGGAGGGTTTTTGGTATTAGGCTTGAGCACCTGCCGGTTCTCAGATCCCTTTGCCTGGCCGTATCCACGTTTTCCACTAGAAAGGGAAGGGGGTAGATGACACGAACTCTCTACCTCCGAACAGCGAGAATTAGTCGGTTCCATTAGTTTCTGTCTGCTCGGGCTTTGTCGACAATTTGCCTGACTGGAGGCTCGTTCACGAAAGTTTGGATACGCTTCACTCTTGTCGACGGTATTACCGATAAAGGTAGCTCTCCCTACAGGTAATGACCAGCCAGCTGGAGAGTGAGCGACTAGGTCCGCAGTACTTTGGTAGTGTGATGAGTCGGTAGCGCCGTCCGCGATGCAACTAGAGGGCGACAGAGAATGATAAAAACTGATGTCACTCATCTTGGGTGTCTTGCATTCGCGCGGATGAGCCTTTCCTGTAGTACCCAAGTTGAAGGCATACTTCGCAAGAGCCGCCGGACCATCAAGGCCGCAATAATCCACGTGAGCACTCACAGCAGCAGGCACTTCGTGTCTTTCTAGAGCATGACGGAGGCTTAGACTGAGTTCTTTGGGTAACTTTGCCCATGAGCAGTATTGCCAGTTATCCCACGCCGCGTGATCGGAGATGTAAGGCTGCTTCAGTAGGGACCATATCATTGTGCTGTATGACCAGTCTTGTACTTTCTCGTTTTGGATGGGATGACTCGACGCGTGACGGTTCCATTCTTCAAGGGATTCAAAGCACTTGACGCAACAGGGACAGCCCCATGCTTTCTTAGTCGGAAGTTGTCTTGAGCACTTCGAAAGCTGCATTTTGCAAGCTTCAGAGAGCAACCCTTCCCTCTTTTCACAGCCGGATGGACACGAATCTGCGTGCGCATCCACATGATGCCGGTTCAGTCTATATTGTAGCCCGAAGACTTTCTGAGGACACGCCGGGCATACCCATTCAACCTTACATTCGCAAAATTCGTTTTGGTGCTTCGCCAACGTGGTCACATTCGCAAACGATTTATCGCAGGCATAGCAAATGTTGCTGGCCACTGGAACATGCCCAGCCTGTGGATATGGAAATGCAGGGTTGGCCAATGGAAATGTCACGCTGGCGGGCGGGCATGCAGCTGCTTGATTCAATCCTCTGGATTCTTCCACCAATCCATAGCTTGCCGCTTGAGCAAGAAATGGTGAAAGTCCAAGCAATGTGTATGAAGTATCATTTTCGATGTCCCTTGTGTTCAGAGCGAGCGATGAGTTTTCATTGCTTGAATCGTCCGACTCAGGCGCCAAAGAGAAATGCCCGGCAGATTCATTGCTGGTTTGGAGTAGCGTAGAGGTCAAGTCATGAGATGCTGTGGACGTGCTTGAGGCCAGAGACAAGCGCGAGAATCTCGACATCAGAGAGGACCGCGACGATCGTTGAGAATCCGAAAGAGTAGTAGCTAGCAAACGTTAGCAAAGGAAGCGCGCGGTGCGGGCTAGACTGACAGGTGCGATGGCATTGTTCCGCCAGAGAGCGGACCTCCTCTTCCGATCTGTGCTTGAGGTCTCGATGCAGTTGTAATATTTCTTCTATCGTAAGGAGTCGACTCAAATCTTCGAGTATTTCTTGTGCAGGAATGGTGCTTTTGACGGGCCCGTGGTTGGCAGGCTTGGTTCGGGTAGCGGCTTTCCGGAGGTCTGGCAACGGATGGTCCATTGTCTCTAGTGTAACCGTTCGTGATTACATATAAGCGCAAGCGTCGAGAGTGTACACAAAAGTGATTGAAGAAGGTTACGATGGAGAGCAATGATCTTGAAGCCCAGCGGCTGGAGGCTCGAAGAGAAAGTAACGAACAATGCAGCATGCAATCTGCCAACAATGAAGGGGTGCACCTCCAGCGCGGATTTGAAAAGGAAAAAGCGGTCTAGGGAAATTGGAATGTTCCTGCCTGAGTGAGGCGGTACTTGAACATAGCCGGAGTTGTTGAGATGGGGGCAACTGCGCCCCTGGGTGGAAAAAGACGATACCGCATCATCACTAGCGCCACCCAGTCGCAACCCAGATAAAGAAACATGGGATCTCATGTCGCGGCCGACCTGTTCGACTTGACATGCAGGCTATGAGGAACACGAAGGCATAGCTAGAGGCTTGAAATGAGGTTGGTTGAAAATGTTGATCGGACGTGCATATCATCTGCACGAGATCCCACGCGATCCATCACCGGGACCTAGCTTAGGTGCAGAAATGGATATGGGTACCTTGCAGTGTGGGTGAGTAGGGGCCACCGCGGCTCGTTCGGGTTCTCCCAGCTTCGACACGCATCACCGTCATCACCACCACCCAATCCACTACCCTTACGGGATTTATGGTGCTCCCAAACCCTGGGTTCTGACAACCGTAGTACTAACGACTGTTTTGCACCGAATCAAATGGCTTGGAATGACTATAGTTATCATGGTGCTCTTTGCGACTATGGTTCCCCCAACCCACACCCTGGGTGACCTTGCCTCTCGTTTCCATCCTGCTGCCATGTATAAATTCCATCTTGTCTTCTGAGTTGAATTTGGGTTTGCTTTGCTACTGTCATTTTTCACAACCCAAAATCTGCCTTTGGACCTGTCTACTTACCTTCATCCTCTCCTTGAGGCGCATTATCACCTCGAAATACCACCACGCAGTCAAGCTACCTTAATGTAAGATCGACAATCTCTTCAGATCATCTTAGCCCATGTCGAATAAGACTGCTGATGGAGAGACATCTCAAGTAGAGCAATGCCCCAACAACAAAAGGAAACAAGTCAATCCGGACGCTTAGGAGATACCCATTCTTTCAGCCTTCGTTTGCCAAAAGGTGAAAGTGCACGGCAGCCAGCGCCAAAGAAGACAACAAGCTCTCAAAACCTCGAGCGCTGGGTGAAAGAGCGACCCGAAGAAGAGCATTGGAATGCAGTTGCCAGAATGAGTGGTCAGAAAATAGGACACACCAAGTCGGCGTCCCGGCTCTGAATATGTGCGTGGTAGAAATTGGAGTCAAGGCTCGGTTCATTGCCTCGGGTTGGGTTAAGATCATAGTCACTTCTTGAAAGCGTTTCTGTCAGGTCGTCGTCTCTCATAGCTGGCCTTGGGAACCGACCGCAGTCGTCAGAGCAAAGCATCATCATGACCACTCCTTTATGCAGTCTTCTCCAATGCATCGTCAATTTTCGCTAAGGCTTGTTCAATTTCGTAAACTGAATAACTACATCGTGATTCATATCGGTCACCGTGGTGTAAGTCTAACCAAAACATTTTCTTGTTTCACAAACCACCTGCATGTGTCAGTTAAGAGCCTTCCGAAGCAAGTAGCGGACTTACCAGCAAGTTTCCTTCCAACTCGCTTCCGGATTGGCCAATTGCAAATCAAATTTGCTGAACAACGTTGGGACAAGCTTGCTCATCTCCATCCAGCTAATATTCCTGCCCAAGCATACTCTTGCGCCACTGCCAAAGGCGAAGAAGAAGCGGTCCATGTCGGATCTGTCTCTTTCAAGCCACCGCTCCGGTCTAAAAGTCTCGACGTCTTCCCCAAAGACTTCCTGATCGCGATGCACGACCCAAGGGTTGACTCCGACAATTGTTCCGGCGGGTAGGAACTTGCCGTCAATCTCGATGCCATCCGCTGGTACTACACGTGGGAGGCTCATGCCGACGGCTGGATGCAACCTCAATGCTTCGTACATGCAGGCTTGCAAATACGGCATCTCGTTGGCCTCTTCCAGCTTCACGGGATCTGAAAGCTTTCCTCCCTTTTTCCGCTCATCGATCTCGGAAATGAACTTTTTCTTGCACTGCGGATTTTTCAACAGGTAGTATATGATTGACCTCAGTGAGATGGCAGTTGTGTCTGAACCAGCAAAGACGTTTGACGTTGCCATTGACAAGACAGCATTTTCGTTCATCTCGTTTGGCTTCTCTTTGTTTACCTCGAACAACCTTGAGAGAAGATCATGGTACTGTCCGTGGTCCTTCTCTTTCCGACTGTCAACCTGCTGGGCAGCAAACTTACGTATCGAGCCATGTCGAGCAGCAATTCCCAGGCGATTCCCAAACACTGGTGTTAGATAATCATTCAACCAGTATATCCAAGGCATCTGGCCAACCCATGCGGCCGACCGGAGAGCACCCTCGATTTTGCGGAAGGAGCCATCATCTGCCCCTGCCTCTAGAAAGCCAAACCTCTTCGAGAACGTCAACCCTCCGACAACATCTGTCCCTCATCAGCAAGGCTAGAAGAGATTCCATCCATGTACTGAACTCACCAAACGCAAAGAGCTGTAACCAAACTCCCAGGTCAACCGTCTCTCCGCCTTTGTTCCTCATCTGCTGTACCATAACCTCGATAGCCTCGTCCACTTTCCCTTGATATTGTACCAGACTATTCATCGCATATATTCCGCTCACCAGCCTCCTCTGCGCCCCGTGAATCTTCTCATCCCGTTCAGGAAAGAGATCGAACTTCCGATGCCCTTGCCATACGGTGTACCAATCACTCTTTCGAAACTTCGTACCTGCGCCATATATCTTCTTGATAGCCGTCAGGTCTGAAACAGAGACCTCGTCAGGCCCGGTACGGACGAGCTTGCCATGTTTCGCGTGCTGTGTGATCATGGTTCGGTGCATGTCGCCATCCCAGGAGTGTTTGAGAAGCCATAGGCGCGAGAGAGAGGCCACCAAGGGGCCGGGGATCGAGGAGAGAGAGGAAAGGAACCGCAGGTAGATGGCGTAAGCGATAAAGAGGAAGACAGGAGCGACGAGGGAGATCAGGGCGTAGACAGTTGGCCATGAGGCTTGTTGAGGCTGGTGGCGTTCGAGGAGGCCCATCTTGGTGGGAGTCTCAGCTTGGTGTAACGGCAAGACAAACTAGAATGGACCGTAGCCCTAAGGCCGACCCATTCTACTTATATGATCACATCTTCACATTCAATGTGTCGTTCGCATAAGCCGATTAAAACTCCCGATGCTTTATTTCCGCCAAATCCCCAGCGCTGGTCGCCAAATTATTTAGACGTGTTTCGCTGACAGACTGGCCGTTCTCCGAGGTCGCGTATACTTGTAAATTTGCCTGCACGCGTCTCCAGAAGTAACTAAATTTGCGGCAACAGAGCAAAGATGTCCTTCGAATTAGCCCTTATTACTACCGCAGTTGCAGCCTCGACTGCCTATAATCTACTGCCTACGATATTCCTTTACCCAGCTTCCATTAGGTCCGAGGAGATTAGACGGTCACCCGTTATCCATTACACTGCCAACACCTCGTGCAACCTCTAAGCAGGCTTTACCTGAACGCTCGATTGCTAACAATCTTATGCTCCACTTAGTTGTCAGCGAAACATGCCTAATAAAGAGATTCTGTCTCTTTCTCCTCACCTTCCCCGCTCCCCCACACACTACTCTTTGGGTCTTCGGCTAGAAAGGGGGAACAATCTGCCGTCCATCACATCCAGGCGAACAGAATAGGTAATAATCTGATGCTCACTTCTTACTCAGATATTATCGGGGTTATACTCGTTCCTGGCAAACTCAAGACCGACGCCGGCTAACTGCACACGACTTGGCATCCAACAAGTCTACTTGAATGTTAAGGACGTCAGGAGTGTCCGTTTTTGGCGTTGATTTGGACTTCATCATTCCGCCTTGTGGAAGACATATTGCTCCCGGTTCATTGCCTTGGGGTGACAATCATTTCCCAGGAGCCCCACACGTCTACCGAGAAATGAGCGGAACCCCCGTGTCAATGCCTTTTCAACGAGCCATCGAACTATCGGAATAAGCATCAGGAAGCGCTGCAGCCATTCTGAGATTCACAACCCACTGTCCAATGCTTTCCCGGAAGGCCGTCAGCCAGCAACATCCGAACAGGTATCCAAACCTTCAGTCTTTCGTCCTTAAAGGTTTCACTTGTCCCCTTCTACAAATCTAGTCTCAAATGTCCACTGCTGCTTGAGGGTCTCATGGCATGAAATTCTCTGCGCAAACAACAGCTACATACACTCCATCCCTGCCTTAGCACCTAGTACCCAAGGTTGAGGTTTGGGGATGGAAGCCAGCCTTGGCCTGTTGTTAAGCACAAAGACAGCTTTAGCACTGTGACGGTGGAATGACTTCCATGATTGTTTCCTCAGCTTGAGAGTAACTTGCTTGGGAGATTTTTGGATACTTATGAGAGGGGAGTTTGAACTTGAAAGCTACCTGACAATTGAAGACTCAGGTCTCCAGTGAATAATCAATACATATACCAGTTGAAGGCCCCCCGCCTAAGGATCTAGGACGCCGTAATGCCATCTGTCTACCCCGCCATTCCCTACCGATGAAAGACTCCTAACTCCGTTATTATGCGTACTGGTTTCTTGCCAAGAGCCCCCAGTCGTCGTTCATCGCAGCCAGGAAGTCAAATTGGCTCAAATCGGGGTTCGTCATGAAAGTAGGATCTATGGTATCGAAGGGCAAGAAATTGAAAGTAGGATAGCCGGAAAAATTTGACGGGAGGATAGTCGGATCCGTCGCCGAAGACGGTGATCGGGGGCGAGTTACCGGTGAATGTTCTGAATAGAGAGGCTGAGATGAAAATGAGGCAGAGTCATTGGGAGCCTCCGGGATTCCGGGGCTCTGGATGCCGTTTGGAAGGGGGGTTTGACCGGGAGACTGTTGCGCTTCGATAACGCGGTCCGGGGGACTGTGATAAGTCGAAGCAGCCTGGGTGCTAGACGTGGCGTTCTTGACGTGCTCTCGAGCGATGGTCAGTAATTCTCCAAATATCTCGAGTATAAAAACACTGGTGGCTTTTTTGTCAATGTCGGAAGGTCGAGATAGGTATTTTAGAGTGCGTTCCATAAGTCCCAAGTCGCTATCGGCCCTCGGATCTCGAGGCGATTGTAATGCATGTGCAAACAGAGTCAGGCATGCCGAGAGTGGGAAGTAGAGTGCGATCCAGATGAGACAATTGCGAGGATCATCCTCGGAATCTAGGAAATGGGATGCGAGATGAATGATAGAGCGTGCTGCTGACAGGCACAATGCGTAGGAGGCATATACGCGGGGGCTTAAAGTGCTGCTGGTGGATGATGTGGGCGTGGAAGGAAGAGGAGCTGCGTCACTTCCTGGATTCCCATCGTTGCTAGTCCAGGAGCCATGATAAACACTCACTCGATGGATGGCCGTAACACAATTATAGTAGACAAAGTGCAGCATGATAATGGCGAACCTGTGCTCTCGCTCACACTGGATTTGGTGCTCGGGGCGTATCTCCAGCGGGATGGTGTCCTTCCATTCTTGAAGTTCTTGGTCCAGAAGGCCAACGCATAGTAGCGTTTCACCAGCCGTTTTGGTTTGCGATTTCGCGGAGTACAGCTCGCTGTAGACTCTGCTCTCAATCAGCGCAACGGCGCACATGGTCCTGAACGGATAGAATTTCTGCCCTGGCACAGATGGAACATGGATTCCGACGTCTCCTTCAGCATGTAGGTCTTCAGGAGGGAGCCCCACACCAATGTCGTCGTCGTTAATGGCCGAAGGCCGTCCAATGCGAATGCAGGTGCTCTTTTCAATGATGTAAATGATCCAGAAGACTCGACGACGCTGTTCAAGTTCTGCCTGGGAGACACCAAAGCCTTCCAGCCAGCGGTGGAGGCCCATTGCATGCCCTATGCGTGCGGCAGCTGCGATGAGGAAAAATGACGCTTCGGGGTTGGGCACAGCTTGCAAAACAAAGGCCTTGGGCAAATCTTAGCGACCGGCCAAAAAAGGGAGTGACAAGGGAGAAGAACCATGCCGATTAGTGTTTGGACTGCCATCAGGTCGTTGTCCAAAAACAGTAGATCTAAAAGAACGCTCGAGGCGTTTTGAAAGTACCTCCACGAGAACTCGACGAAGCTTGCCCGAGTCACCGGCGCGCCCACGATCGTTTCAAAGCATGTAGAGTCTGTTGCTATGACGCAGCCAATGGAGAGGACAATGTTCAAGGCACCGTACCAAGATCTACTCTTCGGAGGGTCGTTCGAATACTGCCGGTCGAAGTAGGTGAAGAACACCTTCCGATCGAAAAGGGGGAAGGTACCGTTAAAGGAATTGAAATAATCTATGGTCGGTAAGCGATGGTTATCTGCTAAAGATGCCATATCCTCACGCATGACCAGCTGCCGAGCAACCCCCTCGGACGGCAGGAGATGTTTCGTCAAGCCAGCGCCAGGCAACCAACGACCCAGGCCGTACTTAGGCCATAACTGTCCCGGACTCTTCAACTTTTGCAAGATGCCGCCGAGTCGGTCAGAGCCCGTTTTCCGTTGTACCCAAGCCAAACCTCGCGGGGAGAGAAGAGAGAATCCCGAAGAAGCCCCTGTGTTGAAGTCAGCCATGTACATGTTTCCCATTGCCAGCCGTTCATCCTTCATACCAATGTATTTTTGCTCACCTGCATCACTGATCATGAGATTCGCAAGTTCATTGTTGGATGTGACGACTCTTTGCCCATCGATGGACTCGGAGGGAGATTTTTTGGCTTCCTCTTGGGGAGAGTTGATGGAAATTCCAGAGGATTGAAGCAGAGCTTCCATGCGATTAATGCGGCTCTCAATGGAGTTCAAGGAGTCGGCCCTATACACAAGACAAGTGTGAGAGCCTGAGCATTACTGAATGCCTCTCATTGGTCATGAGAGGCTCCCAAAGAAGATTCATACTTCTTGACTTTGGGCCTCCTTTTCTCCGTACGTGAAATGATGGTACATGGTGTGCCTCGGGCCAGGCAATGCGAGCATCTATCACCCTGCCTATCACAGCGTATCTATCGTGACCATACCACGCATCAATGTAGAGTTCGACGGATCAAGCCGCTGCAAAAGACATAGCTGCCCAAGGATCGTACCTTCATCCGCCTACAGAGGTCGCAGGAAACTCGGGCACGCCTCTGCCGGTCACCATCCATTGAAGTTGGCACGGTAAGAGGCCCTCTATGATGCTCTGATCCCCCAAGTGATGGGTTACTATTCAAGAGATTAGCGATTCCTATCCAGGCAAAGATACGTGGGGGGAGGCTTTTTTTTTCCTTTGCAACGTGTGGTCACGCCCAAGCGGCAAAGCGGGAAAGCGCGTCCGTTCCGTGTTTTATGGTACGGCAAAGTTAAAGTGAAGCCGCAAAGTCATTGTCAGATCAAAGAATCGGACGGCTTACCTATTGGTGGTAGGGCTTGTCGGTTGCATCACCGCATTCATGATGCACAATGATAGTTGAGCAAACTGGCCTCTGTTTCTCTTCTGAGGTTCACTCTCTACAGGGGATCGTTGTATCGGAACGTAATCATCGAAACAGCTCCGATACGAGACGACTCATTCTGCAGCACGGGTTGCAGGGCTGCCAGGAACCGATTCCTACGCGCGCCGGCCAGCGACCATGCAGGCGCACACATGCAATCCCAGCTTCCTCGTGATACAAACGACATTACATGCTCTGCTGCCCCGCATTCTCGGATCCCGGACTTGCGTCGGGATATACGATAAAGTACCCAAAAGCCTAGTTCGCCCATTGTTGCTCTCCCCAACCCGGACGACAACACATACCCGGCTTCCGGATCCTCAATCTTTCCGATCCCATATCACTGTCATGTTTGTTGCCGTTCTCCTTCATGCTAATGTAAGCCGCGCAATGCGACTCCGATCGCTGCTGTTTGTTATCAATCTCTTGAAGCACATGTGGAATCTTATCTAGGGCCACCACAATCTACAGACTAGTCTAGCTCTGCCCTCGAGAAATCCTAACAATTCCGGCAACATTTATCCTTCATGATGGGTGGTGAAAAGACTCAACAGTCAAGCAAGAGCTCTGATGGGCCAATCTCCGCTACCGAAGCAGAGGTGGATTTGTCAATGGGCTATTCCGAGAAACAAGAGAAGTGGGCCAAAAAGCCCGGTTTGACAACACAGCCAGACTTTTCAAGCCTTGGTTACAACCCACAAGACACCAAACTTGACATGTGGACTCTCGAAAAGCACCTCTATGCTATGGTCAATGACGTAAGCGAACACAACCTTCCACCAATGTCGTCCAGGTCTTCAGTCATCTGGAGAGATCTCCTGGTGCGCGGAGCGGGAGCAGGGGTCACATATCAGCAGACCGTGGGCGAAATTCTTCGAGGGCCAGTCACCGGCATTCAAAGGCTTATGCTCAAAGCCAAACCCCCAGAGAGAGTTATCCTTCACAACGTTGAAGGCTTAGTGAGGGAAGGTGAGATGCTACTTGTTTTAGGTCGCCCAGGGAGTGGATGCAGCACGTTGCTCAAAAGCCTGTGCGGCTTGACAGATGAGTATCTCGGGTGGCAGGGAGAAGTCAAATACAATGGCGTGGATGTGGATATCATCAAGACCCGCTTCCGGGGAGACGTAGTATACACCTCCGAAGGTTAGACGCCTCGTTCAGTTCTGTATAAACCCGCTAATGTATCCAAGTGGACATCCATTTCCCCCACCTATCGGTGGGTAACACCCTGGATTTCGCGTCGGAGACAAAGGTACCGCGGGTCAGATTAAAAGGCGAAAGCAGAAAAGACTTTGTTACGTCTAGGACAGATCTTTGGACCACAAGCCTTGGGTTACGGCACACCTTGCACACCAAGGTTGGGAACGAATATGTGCGGGGCATTAGTGGTGGCGAACGTAAGCGAGTGTCACTGGCTGAAACGGTGAGTGAAGGAGCCTTTTGCTTGCTCAGCGTACGAGAACTGGAGAGCTTTCCTAATGGTGAATACAGCTTGCCACTCGGGCTTCCGTTAGCTACTGGGACAATCCGACTCGAGGCCTTGACGCCTCCACTTCCCTCGAATTCATCCGCCTCTTGCGAAACTTGACCACAATTACTCGCAAAACTGCCATCGTGGCTCTTTACCAGGCCGGAGAAAACCTCACTCTAGAGTTCGACAAGGTTACCATTCTCTACCGCGGCCATCACATCTTCTTTGGAAGAGTCGCCGACGCAAAGGCATACTTCGAAGATCTGGGGTTCGTTTGCAAGCCTAGGCAGACTACGGCAGACTTTCTCACAGCCATCACGGATCCTCTAGTCAGACGCGTTAGAACAGGCTGGGAGACACGAGCACCGAGGACTCCGGAAGACTTTGTCCGAGTCTGGAAGAACAGCTCCCATTATGCCCAACTCAAGAGGGAGATGCAGCACTACGATAGGGCGTTTGCGCAAAGCCAAATCCAGCTTGAAGAGTACCGCAACTACCAATTGACCCAGAAAGCCCGACATCAGAGAAAAAAGAGTGTTTACATGATAAACCTCCGCATGCAGCTCGTTGCCAATCTCAAACGGGCCTTCCATCGGCTTGTTGGAGACAAGGCTTTCATGGGCGCCATGGCATTTTCCGCCGTCTTCATTTCTCTCATCATGGGAAGTCTCTTTTACAATGCGCCGGACAGCACCTCTGGCTTCTTCTCGAAAAGCGGGGTTCTTTTCTTTGCCACGCTCTTCAACGCCATACAGACCTTATCAGAAATCGGCACTCACTACGCCCAGCAGCCCATCGTGCAGAGACAGAAGACTTATGCGATGTATCACCCTTTCGTCGACGCATTGGCCTCCATGGTTGCGAACTATCCATACAAACTACTGACTGTCTCCATCTTCGACATCGTGGTCTATTTCATGGCAGGCTTGAAGCGCGATGCTGGAGCTTTCCTCATATTCTGGCTGACGACTTATCTGTCCACTCTTGCGATGAGTGGCTATTTTCGGACTCTCGCAGCGGTAACTAAAAAGCCAGAAACCGCGATGGGCCTTGCAGGCGTGTCCGTTCTGGCGTTTGTTATATACACAGGATATGTGATTCCCCGACCGAGTATGCATCCGTGGTTCAAGTGGCTTACCTACATCGACCCAGCATCTTACGCATTTGAGACACTCATGGCCAATGAATTTCATGGCGCGAGGGCAATTTGCTCCAATCTTATTCCGTCAGGCCCCGGCTTTCAAAATGTGTCGGCGTCGAATCAGGTCTGCGCTGTGACGGGAGCAAAGCCAGGACAAAGGTTTGTCAGTGGGGACGACTATATTGAGGCGTCGTTTGGCTATTATTACTCTCATATCTGGAGAAACACGGGTATCCTGTGTGCTTTTGTCTGCGGATTCGTCTTCATGTTCGCATTGGCGACGGAGTTGAATTCGCTAGCCGCAGATCAGGGAGAGTTCTTGATCTTTCGGAGGGGTCACGAGCCGGAGCACATCAGAAGGACACTGCACGAAGGGAAGGCTCTTGTTGATGTCGAGTCACAGGAAGATTATGAACCGCTCACTGACCTCAAACCCAATGTCTCGGAAGTCCACGGCTTAGTCAAGAGCAAAGACGTCTTCACGTGGGAGGGGCTTAGTTACGACATTTCCTTACACGACGGTCAGGTGCGCAGGTTGCTCAACAATGTTTCAGGCTATGTCAAACCCGGCACCCTCACGGCTTTAATGGGGGAATCTGGAGCTGGTAAGACCACCCTCCTCAATGTTCTTGCCCAGCGAGTCGACGTCGGCGTTGTTGGCGGCCAAATTCTTGTCAACGGTGCCCTTCCTGGAGCTTCATTTCAACGTCGGACTGGCTATGTGCAGCAGCAGGACGTGCATCTTCCCGAATCGACGGTGCGAGAGGCACTCCGCTTCTCCGCCGCCTTACGGCAGCCGAAGGAAGTTTCGCTCGAGGAGAAATACGCCTATGTGGAGGACGTGATTAAGATCTTGGAGATGCAAGATTATGCAGAGGCCGTGATTGGAGTTCCCGGAAACGGCTTGAACGTTGAACAGAGAAAAAGAACGACGATTGCTGTCGAACTTGTGGCAAAGCCGGCCCCCTTGTTGTTCTTGGACGAACCCACGAGCGGACTAGACTCTCAATCTGCGTGGTCAGTCGTGCGATTTATGAGAAAGCTTGCCGATTCGGGGCAAGCCATTCTGTGCACGATACATCAACCCTCCTCCGTTCTCTTTGAAGAGTTCGATCGCCTTCTTTTACTGATGAAGGGAGGTAAGACCGTCTACTTTGGCGACATTGGCGACCACTCGCATAAAGTCATCGACTATTTCGAGTCCAAGGGTGGCTTTCCGTGCCCTCCAGATGCGAACCCTGCCGAGTATATGTTGGACGTCATTGGCGCCGGCGCGACTGCTCACGTTGACCGCGACTGGAGCGAAGTATGGATGGAATCGGTAGAGCACAAGGAATCTCTTGCGGAGATTCAGGCATTGAAAGATAGCTACGCTGCTGAGGCCGCCACTGATCAGAGCCACGAAACTTTGGAGAGCGGCTTTGCCGTCCCTTGGCTTTGGCAGTACCGGGCCGTTCAGTCGAGGCTCTACTTACACTATTGGCGGAACCCTACCTACGTGATGGGCAAGCTCTTCTTGAACGTCGTAGCTGGTCTATTTATTGGGTTCACCTTTTACAGGGAGGATGAGTCGGCCCAAGGCCTCCAAAATAAGGTACAGTGCCCAATTCTTTCTTCCCAAAAAAATTTCCTCACAAGACTAATGATAACTAGCTATTTGCGATTTTCATGGCCATCATACTGGGCATGCCACTAATGAACCAGCTCCAACCACGCTTCGCGGAACTTGCTCAGGTATATCTCGTGAGGGAGATGCCTTCAAAGATGTACCACTGGAGCACGTTTGTTTTGTCTGCCCTCCTTGTCGAAATGCCCTACAACCTTATGACTGGCACGCTCTTCTTTTTCCCATGGTATTTCGCAGTTGGCTTCTACCACGACTGGCCTGAAGACACTAACAAGAGCGCGAGGGGAGTCTACATTTGGCTAATGCTTATGTTCTTTGAGATGTGGATCTCGACCTTTGGCCAAGCCATTGCCGCCTTGGCCCCAAATCCCGAGACAGCGTCGATATTGACGACACTTTTCGCATCCTTCGTCGTTGTTTTCAATGGAGTCCTCCAGCCTTTAAGTCAGCTTGTACAGTTCTGGCACTGGATGTACTATCTCTCACCGTACACCTGGCTGATCGGGGGCATGATGTCAACGGCTGTCCATGGCGTTCCGATCAACTGTGCCACCAAGGAAATCAATCACTTTTCCCCTCCTTCAGGTCAAACATGCAGCGAGTATGCAGGAGCCTTTGCAAAGATGAGAGGGCACCTCCTCAACCCGGATGCCATCGCAGATTGTATGTACTGCCGGTATGCAAACAGCGATGAATACCTCAGGACTTTGAACATAAACTACAACGACCATTGGAGGAATATGGGCCTGATGGCGGTGTACGTTGTGTTCAATATGACCATGGCATTTGTCTTTTTCTACCTCGCGAAAGTGGTCTCGTGGAACTCTACCAAGCTGACTTTGCTGAAGTCGAGAAAAAGGAACAGCTAGATGAGACGCATGCCACCTCAGACGTTCTGGCACCAGTTTAACCGATTGACCCTCTTGGCGGCAAACAATCTTACCTGTTTGGCTCGGCGTTTTATAACCCCTCCGCTCCATAGAACAGTACTTTCCCCTCAATCAGGGTATCGCGAGGCGATTAAAGATTGCTTTCTGAATAGAGGCGTTGATCTCTTCGAGGCATCTCTTCCATAGATTATGTAACAATAGCTATTTCTTGGTTTTGGTGGAAACATAGTATCTTTTCTGACAATCAATTGATCAAACCTCAGATCTGTCTTTGGTCTCATACTCTTGGTAGAATCCTTCCATTCTCGATCCTTTTGGAATGCGAGATGAAAATGGAACACAAATCATCTTACCCGAATGTAAGATGAATCCTTTCAAGGGCCACATCGTCCAACTCAGTAACTCAACTTACTGTGAGGGATAGGATTCCGTCTGTCATAATCTAGCTAGCGAAGGAAATCTAGGTACGAGGCGATTCCGCTCGAGATAGAAGCTTCGATGCTAGAGGAAATCCAACCCATCTAGCGGAAGCTGGAAATTAGTTCTCGCAATGGCAGGTAGCGGAAAGACGGATAATGGACAAGCATCATGCACCCTATAGTTCACTGGGAAGAGTTATGGCTGTTGTTGGTCGTTGATGCCTTTGCCGCGTCGTTGGGATCCACACTGGAGCACCTGTGACACTCGCGGGGCACAGCAGCGCCGAAGCTCGCTACTTCCGGAGACCATGTTCAGAATAACGGCCATAGTCATAGCCTAGAATTGGTAACACATTTTGGAACGACTTTGCTTTTGGTGTTCAGCACGCTCAGGCCTACAACGGACAGATAGATGCTTACAAATTGTACCGTTATTTGGCCCACGGTAGGCCTGGGGCCAGAGAGGGGCGGGCGCCTCCCTTGGACAGCTAAGCCCCGAAAGGCGTAACCCACAGGCAAGGAACTACGTTCAAGTTCGAAGTATAATCCCTGAAAGGAAACTGGGGTTACCTTCTTCCGTAAATGGAGAAAGTGGATGGATTAGTCAATCAATGCATTCAAAAGGATTTGCTCTTTCAGATCTCTTTGCGACATGTGAAGGGAACGTGTCCCCATCGGGAATGAGGTCCTGTCCTTGGAAGATGCTAATATGCTGCTTACGGTAGGACCTCGTGAAAGCAAGGCTTTTGTGGTTCACAGTTTGTGATGCTTTGCTGGGCAGGTGGCAATATGTAATTCGACAACGAGCCCTATTTCACGACGGTTATAGATGTCGTATCATTTCCCTTTTTGCTCGTTAAGCGTAACGCCTGCGATCTCATTCTCTCATATTCTTGAAAATTCTCGCCATCGGCCCTTCCCCATTTAAACACCCCGTCCTTGGGCTCTACCTCTGCCGCCATGTCCAAACAACTCGTCGTAGTCTTCACCGCGACCGGTGCTCAAGGCCTCTCCATTGTCGAATTCCTAACGACCGACCCAGCCGCCAAATCCCTCTACATAGTCCGCGCCCTAACCCGTAACACTTCCTCCCCGACCGCCTCGAAACTCGCCGCTCTCGGCGCCCAAGTCGTGGAATGCTCCCTCGACTCTGACTCCAGCGTCGCCACCGCCGTCCAAGACGCCAACATCATCTTCGCAAACAGCGACTTCTGGTCCGTCTACACCGTTGAAGCCGAAGTGGCACAAGGCCGACGAATCCTCGCTGCCGCAGCGAAGCTACCCAATCTCACGCACTTTGTGCAGAGCTCTTTTCCAGATGCAAAGAAGATTTCCAACGGCAAGTTCAACGGCGTGCTGCATTACAATGCCAAGAACGAGATAAACGCCATATCCGCGAACGAATGCCCTGACCTGTGGGAAAAGACGACGAATGTCTGGGTTGGGTACTATTACCAGAATTGGCTGAAATTCAACTTTCCTTTCGGACCGCAGAAGGTCTTGGGTGAGGACGGCAAGGTGACGGGATATGTACAACCGATGCCGTACGCACCCAGTACAAAGATTTCCACAGTTTGGCCGGGTGATTTAGGTGCTGTGTTCTTCGCCATTGCTCAAGGCGGTGCAAAGTTCCATGGGAAGACGGTCGCAGTTGTGGGCGAGCAGGCGAGGGATGATGAGAGATTGGCGACGTGGGCTAGAGGTAGGTGCTCAAACATTCTGCCACAGGACATACTGTAACCCAGGAACGCTGATGTGCGCACATATAGTGCTCGGAGTATCGGCCAGATTCGAACAAGTGACACCGGAAACGTACTCAGCTCGAATGACCGCATCTGGCGCAATGCCGCCACCAATTGTTCAGGACGTGACAGA
>Ga0335072_10005588_pt1 | contig 18517 bp, 18 predicted proteins | sample Lox_Sample_21_FD_206725 | JGI IMG/M metagenome (GOLD analysis project Ga0335072, IMG submission 206725) | Soil microbial communities from Loxahatchee National Wildlife Refuge, Florida, United States - Lox_Sample_2.1 | ecosystem: Environmental > Terrestrial > Soil > Wetlands | place: USA... | reverse complement strand
TGATTTCAACCCCTAAAATCCTTAGTCATGCTGTTTATTATTATATTATACAAATGCTTTCAAGCCATATTTTACATGTCCCGGAGGAGTTTTGATATATACACTACATCCCCATCTCATCTCCACTTACCTCATCAGCGAATACCGTCTTCACCAGCTCCTTCTTGTTAACTGCATGCGATGTCAGCCTTGAGTAATCCATTCACAGCTCTACGAAGGAAAATCGTGCGAACTTACTCTTCCCCATTGCATTCTTTGGTATTTCATCCACCACCTTCATTACCTGAGGAATCTTATAGTTCGCTAATCTATCCCTTAATGCCCTCCGCATGTCCATGGGACCCCACTGTTTCCCGCTTTTGCCAATTTGATCCGGCTTCAAGATGACTATCGCACCCACTTTTTGACCCCATTTGCCTGAGGGGACCGCCATTACTGCTGCCTCAGCAACCTGTGGTAAGGAAAGCAATTCGCGCTCAACTTCCAGAGCGCTTACTTTTTCACCACCTGATTTGATGATATCGGCACTTTTTCGTCCGCGAATGAAGTACATGGGCCCTTTAGCCCAGCTCTGTCCACTCTTTCCCGCATTTGGGACTACCCTTCGCACGGCTACATCCCCAGTCTTAAACCAAGGCCCTTGTCCATCCTCTCCGTCTACAAATTCGTCCCTCGTGGCCTTTTCATTCCGCCAATACTCCTTGAAAATGGTGGGCCCCCGGAGCTGAATCTCCCCGTCTCGTTCTTTGCCACTTTTGTCAAGCTCTTCCCCAGGTTGGATGACCTCGTTCGTCTCCGTATCGACCAGCCGCGCTTGAACTGTAGGAAGTGGCCAGCCCACACTCCCATCCACGCGGTCCGCATAGTCTAGTCCACAACTTAGAGCCATACCAACTTCTGTCATACCATACCTTTCTAAAAGAATATTCCCATTGCTGAGATCTGCCCATGCCTTCTTTATTGGGGTAGGTAGAGCTGCGGAGCCAGAAATAGTCAAACGCATGTTCTCTGGAGATATGGCTTGTCTTGTAGCATCCTGCATTTCTGGAGAAAGATCTTTGTGAGTAGCTAACAGACGATTATATACTGTTGGCACAACAGTGAAGAAAGTAATTTTGTCTTTTGTCTTGCCATTGGGCAGAAAAGGTGCTGCTAATCGATCCCATACAGCATGGGCGTTGAAAGGGAATAAAAACTCTATCGCCGACCCCGCAAAAAGGGGTGTCATGAGGGCGTTAATCGTTCCGTGTATATGATGGAGGGGAAGGACATGAAGAAGGTGGTCTTTGGAGGTGTAGTTCCAAGCTTGTAGAAGACTTTTCGACTGTGCCGTCATTACTGACTGCGGTAGCAAGACGCCTTTCTTAAGTAATGTCAGCCAGTCTCTTGAAACTAGTACAGGTAGTACTCACCGGCCGATTTGTGGTACCCGATGTGTACAACATCATGCCTCCTCGCCCCTCTTCAGGCCCCACAAGGTTGACTCCAGTAAAAGAGCTATCGCCCATCTTCTTTGTTATTCTCACCAACCTCGGCTCTGCTTCCAAGCCAGCCTTCAAAACATCCTGTGCTTTGGCATCAAATTTACTTGAGGCGAGTAATAACGACGCCTGGCTGTGGTCGATTATGTATTTCAATTCATGTATTGGGAAAGTTGGAGAAAGCGGGACAGCAATGGAGTTTGTGCCCAAAATAGAGAGTAAAGTCACTATTGAGAAGTCAATGGCAGTCTTAAACGCGGTCCAGCCCATCTCTGCGCACCTACATAGTCATAGCCATTTTCCGCAAGAAATGCTATCCGTTGCCCATCAAGACTGCTAGTGCCGGCCTCTTTGTACAGTCTTTCCTTAGCTTCGACCACATCCTCAATTAATGCTCCATATGTGAATCTCCTTCCAGACGCCGAATGTATAACTACAGTTGAATGGGGATCATGGCTTGCGATTGCCTCAAAGACAGGCAGGTTCGGTAACGTCGAAGCCATTCTGAAAGAATTAAACCGAGTACATGCCTCAGAACGTTGCAATTGGGCGCCTATCTTCCGGGAAACAATAGAGAAGATATTTCTACTAGAAAACATTGCGAGAAAAAGAATGACATTATATCGTAAACAAGCTCATTGGAATTATTTCCGACATTCAAAAAGGTGAAATTCCCGCTAGAAATTCGGCAGATCGAATTACAAATTTATCCGATGTCGACCTCAAGTTCTCTACCGCTTTTCAATGGTGAACACCACATAGTCTTGTTCATGCTGCGCAGATCTCTCCTTAGGCTGGCAAGTAGGCCGATGTCTACAATGGCTTCACAGACGCCATTGGAAGATGTGATGCGCTCAAAGGTCTATATATTAAAATTTTGATAACCATTCTAAGGTCATACTGACACATCTTTCCAGATCACGGAAGCTTTAAAACCTACAACATTGGAGATATACAATGACTCACATCTACACTCTCATCACCAGGCCATGGCTGGCAGTACCTCGAAAGAGACACACTTCAGGTTCGTCCGGGCACGATTGCTGCCAAGCAGTGTGGCTGATTAGATGCTCTAGAGTGGTGATTACATCAGATGCCTTCCAGTCGAAGATGCAACCAGCGAGACATCGGATGGTCTATGCATTGCTGAAGGAGGAGATGGCACGAGAAGGTGGTATCCATGCCTTACAGCTCAAAACGAGGACTCCCGAGGAGGAGAAACGACAACTTGCCCGTGAGATGGAGGACCAGGCCTCTTCTACGGAGAACGCCAATGTTGAAATTCAATGAGCGGCAGCGATAGATCCAAGGGATTTGGCATGACCCAAGACTGTTCATATGTTCCCCGAGGCATAAAGCTCTCGTAAAGTCAAGAAGTGAAAGTAAGGATCTTTAACGAAAGCGGGAGATCTGGACAGGACTGAAAGCCCTGCGCGCTCAGGTATGCTGAATTCCGTCAATCCATGCGTATAGAAAGATGGAACATTCCTGCTAATAGTTGTCGCAAGGATACCTTCTTATTTCAGTTACGAGAGACATGGTCCTAACTAGAGAAATTTATCTATTGATCGCTCGTGAATATCATCAAGATTACTACAATGGCTTAATGGATGCATGACAAGAGCAAATCTGCTTTTGGGCTCACTGTTTCAGTAACTTTCCATTGACGGTTGGTCATCTGAGGTATCAGGTACCCATCCCTTAGGCCTTTCTCTGCCCCTTATAGTCATTCCGTATGCAGCTGTCTCCACCTTATTCACACAAGTCTTCATAACCTCCATCTTCTTTTCTATATCCTTGCCCAAGCCACTTCCGCCAGATGAACTTACGTCAAGCGCTTCAAGGTGTGCTCTCAATGACCATAGATCCATCAAAATAGTTCGTTCAGTGCTAGAGTCGGCCTCCACAGAGCCAGGTAAGGAGCCACTGGTAGCCATGGTAGTTATCGCAAAACGCATCAATTCTCCTACAAGATCGAAGATGCCCATAATGTAGTCATCCAAGGTCAACTGGATTCCCTCGGAGATGATTCGAGAGGCCTCATCAAGCTTGATCAGAGTCTGGGTCTGCAAGTAATGCTGAAAGGAAATAGCTTCCATAAACTCTTGAATACCATGCGACACCTGACGTTGATAGCGCCATGCATTGATACCTTGCAGATCTGGGGAAATGGACTTGAATAACTGCTTTATGACGAGCAGGCGCTCATATACCTCGGTAGCTATCTTCGGCGAAATCTCTTGGTTCAGTGCTCTTACTCTGCAAAATTCTCAGTTGAGATCTTCGTCAGAGTAGACGATCATCTTACCGCTGCATGGAAAAAATCCTATTTTATATTAAAATCGGTATCAATGGACCGCATGACAGAGTTTACGAACATCTTTTTACTTAATGCTGTAATATCTCTTGATCCCTTAATCACGCGTTCCCTTCTATCGTGGTGTTGGTCAAGTTCCGTTCTGAAGAACTCAAACATCGGCGTAAATGGGGATGTGGAGGATTTCTGCTCTTTTTCTGCCCCATCATGACTTCTCTTGAAAGCCGGCATATTGTCAACACTTGCAGAGTTTGATGGATAAGGCTGGAGCATTGGGAAGGCTGTAGGGTGTGCGCGGACTATTTATGGGGGTGATGGTGAATGGAGCTTAGCGCTATCGGCTCCTGAGTTTGACATCTGAAGGTTTACCTGCTTGCAAGCAATTTTCAACCTCGCCTTAACTGTATTCTTTATCGATATCATGTAATTTTTCCTTTGTGCAAGTAGTTTTGAAGTTTGAAAGCATGGCAGATTTCTTTTCAAGGCCCAGTCTGATCTTTTTAAGCGCAACTCTTCTCCGTGTGATTTTGTTTTTTTACGGCTTATGGCAAGATGCAAATTCACCAATGAAGTATACTGACATTGACTACTATGTCTTTACGGATGCTTCTCGGTTCATAGCTCATGGCCACTCGCCATATGATCGAGAGACTTATCGCTACACGCCATTACTGGCATGGATGTTGCTACCTACAACGTGGTCAAACACGTGGTTCTCATTTGGGAAGGCAATTTTTGCAGTCGGGGACATTGTTGCTGGATGGCTCATTGTGCTCGTCCTACGCTCAACGACCAGCATGTCTATGGAAAGGGCGCTCAAATTTGCGAGCATCTGGCTTTTAAACCCCATGGTTGCAGCGATTAGTACTCGAGGAAGCTCGGAAGGTCTTCTCGGTGTTATGGTCATGGCGCTTTTGTGGGCTGTCATGCAACGTCGAATTCTTCTCGCAGGAATTCTCCTTGGATTTGGGGTTCACTTCAAAATATATCCTTTCATCTACGCGCCTTCAATTGTCTGGTGGCTTGATGATGAATGCCTTGGCATTTCTTCATCGAGCTCGGCATCAATACTCGAGCGGATTGCAAACGTCTGTAACACCTCTCGACTCAAACTAGCATTCGCAAGTCTGGCAACCTTTGTTGGACTCAATATTGTCATGTACTCTATGTATGTAGCCCATTCACTGCACCAGCAGCTCGAAACTAATAGTGGAAAGATACGGCTGGCCGTTTCTGCAGCACACTTACCTGCATCACGTCACACGTATTGATCATCGTCACAACTTCTCGCCTTACAATACTCTATTGTACCTAACCTCATCAACGCCTGGGACATCGCTCATGCGCCTAGAATCTGCTGCATTTATACCCCAAATTTTTCTATCAGCAATTGCCTTACCAATTACGCTAGCTAAGAAGGACCTTCCTTCGACGATGCTAGCCCAAACCTTTGCGTTTGTTTCATTCAATAAAGTTTGCACAAGCCAGGTATGGCCACAGCCGTCATTTACTGGAGCTATACTGACCACTCTAGTACTTCCTCTGGTACATGGTCTTCCTCCCATTCTACCTCCCATCGTCATCGCTACTTGCTCGAAGAAACCTGGGATTGGCAGCCGCTGCCTTGTGGATCTTAGCGCAGGTTCTTTGGTTACAGCAAGGCTTCCAACTGGAGTTTCTGGGTCGGAGTACCTTCGTGCCGGGCCTCTGGATGTCAAGCTTAGTATTCTTCTTGACTAATACATGGATACTTGGCATCATTGTCTCTGACATTGGAACCACATCCAGTATTCAAGAGGCGCTTCATTCAAATTAGGACATGATAACTCTTCCAAATATAATGCATAAGCAGCTCCACGATCATTATAAGATGTTTCCGATTACTTAGATTGAGCCCTTGGTTCAAAGGAGCCTTTACTTACCCCAAAGTCGATTAATGTTGCAATACCAGACTCACTAAATGGGGACGCAATTAGACAAGGATAGCGCATTCCTGTCACTGGTAAAGTTGCCACAAATGCTATGAACGTTCGTGTAGAGCGAGGACGCTTTTAGAATAACAAGCTTGAGCATATGGTTACAGGAATCCTTGTCACAATTCCACCCTGGGTATTTCCGGAACTCCACGCTTTTTTCAATTTTAACGCCGCCATGATGCAAACAGGAAAAACGACATAGGAGCAAACGCCCAACCTCAGTTTATGGCGATTACAGTTGAAAATGCTTCATAACTCGACACCTTCATTGACAGTGGGCGAGTTCTTGTCTTCTCCCCAGGAACAACTTTGCCCTCTTTATCGTAACTAATGCCACCAAAGTCGTCTGATAGCTCAACAAAGCTTGCTGCTGGCCTTGCGGTCGCTAGTGCAATCAGAATCTTGTCGCTCCATAACCCTGTACAAAAATTATCTTTTATCTGGAAGAAGGGATTTAGCAACGGCATTGGTGATTCGAGATCAATAAAGCGTATTCGGAGCAAGGTCAAGGACTTCAGGTGATTAAGTGAACTGACTCCAGCTACAACGAGACTTTCTAATGCCGCAATGAATGCTGGATCATTTATTCCACTTCCATCCACGAATCCAGGCCGACAGCAATTCTTGACAGTCAAATCCAAGGACTTGAGCTTCATATTCCCTCTCCTGTCCGGATCAACAAGACGGCCGACATCCTGGAAGAATTGATGGCAGATGCGACCAGAATATGTAAATGATTCAAGCTGTGGGAGCGCTTGTGCCAATTGTAGACAGATGTGCATTTTATTCGGATAGATCTTTTTCCAAAACTTGGGAGTTAATGCTTCTCGACTATAAGTGCATTCAAGAGAAAGATTTAGATGCCGTATAGTCAGGGGAAGCTTTGGAGCGACCGTCGAGATGTCTATTACATATTAGTCATCTAGTGATATTTTGAGGTGATAGGGGAATTTACTGAGGTAGCTCTTTGACTTTGGTTTCGCATAACTGCTATGCCACTCCTTAAGGTTTGGTAAAGCCGCCATAATAGTATCAAAGTCTTCTTCCGTCCTCATGATATTCCATGCTGACTTCAAAATAAGGGTTCTTATCCGTGCAAGACTGGGCAAACGCCTTTTGATACCTTCGTGCGCTTCTGGAAAGTGTCTTACCATTGGTGGCTTTTTGCAATGTCCTCCTTCGAGAGTCAAGACACAGGCTTCCGGAAATATCAGGTCGATGAATGTAAAAATTTCATATAAGCTGGAGTTTCTGGAAGCTAATTGGTATGCAGATGCCACATTGCTGCTCGGCTCAAAACCCGCCACGTGTGCGTTCATCACTCGAACGAGAGTAGTCCGCTCAGGCGTTGTTGGCGGGAGGATTACATGAGCATTTGCAGTACCAGCTCGCCGCTCCCATACCGGACTCCATACTTCGATATGCCTAGTGTGCTTTTGTAGATGGGGATGGTCGGAGAAGAACACAATTGCATCATCGATCGAAGGTCTAGTGCCTTGAACCTTGACTACTTCATATTAATAAGAGTAGAATCATAGTAGAAGGAACACACCCACTATGTTTAAACAGCCGGCCTTGAACTAGTTCCCTGTAGCTCCTACTAATCAATGCGACATCAGAGAGCTGTCGTCTCCTCGAGTGCCGCAGAGCTGTGCTCCAACCTCGAGATGATGACGTAGTATTCGCGGTTGAGGCGCGAACCCCAAATAAGTGATCTAGAATAAGTTCGTGGATTTCGGTAGGGAGACCAGAGAAAGTCATTTTCATAGTTGGTACATTCTCGGCTTGCTGTAGTTCATCTTTGCTCCTGGATATGGTTTCAGACTGGTCCAGGCCGTTCAGAGCCCGCATTGCATAGTCGCAGTTCAAAGTCTCTTGCCATGAGAACGGTGTGCTTTTAGGCCGTGTTGGTGGTTCTATTGCAGGGACTTTGAGCTGATCCAAAATCAGAGGGAGCCCCCGTAATGCGGAGGGCGATGCGGCACCAGGAGAGGTCGGAGTGGAAGTAGCTATCTTGACAATTGGGGAAATAGACAAGGTGAGGCCAGCCTCACAGCCATGAGAGTTTGTCTCCGTAGACATTATGTGTTCCAGGTTGGCGCATTCATACGCAATCATACGGTTCGGTATGCGAGTGTCATTGATATCTGTCGCAAGACTGAATCGAGTGTGGCGAGCCAAATTTCATGGACCTCGTATGGGCCTGAATATATGTGGGCTTATGCCGTACGGAGGATGGAGGCTGTGATTAATGAGGCTGTGATTTCGTCTTCGCGTTCCGGGAGGTTTCAAGACAGCCGCTTCCTCTTGGGCTATGCCTGTGGTATGGTATGTTTCCTGTCCTTCCCTTGTAATGTGATAGAGAGCCAAAGCTATAGTATAGCGCATGGCATTGACAGGTGAGTTCCCCTATTTATTATCCTGGGACGGGCGTGTCAGGAGGGATAAGGTTGTGGGGAGCAGAATCGCTGCAGCTCGCTCGCTAAATCCCACGCAGGAGATAATGCAGCTAAATGTGAAACTAATTATTTCTTCTTTAGGGCCACACTTCATTTACGCCTTCCTATCATCCATCATCCATGATCTTTGCGTTCTTTGCGGTTTAGAGATGCTGCAGCCAAACCCCTTCCCCATCCTTTTGGAGGAAGCCAGGAGATTGCTTCACCAGCTCCGAATCCCTAATTTCCAAGCACAGCATATCGTACACTTCCCTGATCCTCACATACCAGTTCTCAGCGAACACATCGTATTCACCCGTTCCCGAATCTTATGTGCCGACTGCTGGCCCTACCTGTAGAGCCGATGCAGAAGAGACTTAGTGCAAGTGCACCGCCTCTTCCATCTTTTCATAAAACACGGGAAATGGTCCTAAATTTCATTTCATTTCTATTAATCATGAGCTTCAATTGAAGAGAACAACTAAAACGGCAATCTAGCCTATAAACTGCCTAGACCTCAAAAACACCTTGATTTCATCTTAGAATGAGCTCCTTAAGCGCCAGCTGGCTGCGAGAGAGTCAATGCAGCAATAGTGGCGGTGTCGACAGCAGAATGAGCGACGCGTCAGGAAACACGTCGTGCCACCCAAACAACACCCCTAGAGACTACAAGAAGCCTACAGAACCTGTTAAAAGCTGAATTTGAACTACTAGCAACCTATTTAGCTAATGACCACGGATTGCTCTAGAGCGGACTTACGACACCGAAAAATTTTGCAGAGCCGCAAAAGGACCAACAACGGACAACAGCGAACGCGATCCGCACACTATACGAGGCTGTACAGCAACTTGCATCGAAGGTTGAGACACAGCGCACCTCTCAAGGGGTCCTTTCGTACACGGCAGCGGCAAAGCCAACTACAGCTGCAGCAGCTACTACAGCCAAACCAGTCCCTAGCTGACACAAAAGAGAGGTCATAGTCACAAGGGACAAGGCGCACGCGTACACTGACCTTCGTACAAACCGCAAATACACTAAACAATTAAATAAAACAGCGCTGAAAGGGCAGTTGGTAGCGATTTAGGGCCGCCAAGCGGAGACCTCGTTCTTACGACAGACGAAGGAGGGACCCGGACGGAATGGCTATAGAACACATAGTGGCTACAGGTGCTGGGAGGAGGGGTACGCATTAAGAAAAGGGAATTTATAGTTATTGCCTATGGAATTTGGTCTAGGACTAAGCTAAGGCGAAGGGGAGACCAAACTGCGCGGACACGTCGAAATACTAAGACCCACATGGAAGAAGAAACTCCTTCGCTCCAGACGGACAACAGGACCTCTCTATATTAGCGTTGTAGAGCTAGAGCAGGCCAACATCCTTATTGGTAACGGCTTAATTTGGAACTGCTAGCTCCACGATTACGAACCCTCCTCTAGAGAATGCCTAGTTACCTAGTGTTTCTAGTGCTATTCGTACGGGCACGTTGTGAAGTCATACTGGAATACTCCCTAGTGTGGATTCTCTGGTCCTAGGACTGCCTCTAGCGCTAAAAGCAGAATGAAGCAGCAAAATTAGCGTACAATACCCGCCCAACCTACTTCCAGGACCACTACCACCCTAACTATCCCAACTACCGAACGACACCCTCCACCCAAACCCAAGCTCCAGCTTAAGCTTCGGCCCAAGTTCCGGCCCAGACTGAGACTGAACCTGCAAACAGGCCGTGGCAGACAGCAGGACCAAAGAAAAGAGGGAGGCCTCTAGGATCAACTAAAGCCTCAAAGAACACAGCAGACATCCGATCTTTTACCTCGCCATTAGCCAGCTAGTGGCACTATTTCATTACAGCTAAATAGACGGCGGTGAGGCTGCTTATCTTGGTATCACAGGCTGCGAGTGAGTAAAGTCTCAATAGAACCGCAGGCAAAGTTTTCATCCCGCCAGAGAGGCCTGTAGATGGCGCTCGGGCAGGGTTTCCTTGATCATTACAGATAGAAGTACTGCATGGTGTATAGCTAGATCACTAATAATAATCATGATATATAGATTCAGCAAACTTTATGAACTGAATTAAATTTCTCACAGTCCATTCATATGTGTGTCCCATCTAATCAATGCATGACATGACGCATAAACGAGCGAAACAGACTACAAACGGAGACGTACGGAGACGTACGGAAATTTATGTGTGTAACATATAAACATATGCAAGTCTCATTCGCTCATTCATGCAAAGCCCTCAATCCGACCCTGACACCACTCAAACATGCCTTCCTGTACCAATCCTGATGAACAATCCGCAGAACTCAATACATGTACGACAAAAAGAAAATTCAATCCTGGGATGCCTCTTGTGCTAATTACAAGACGACATAACGAGGATGTTGTCCCAGCACGCCATTCCCCTGTCCCGTAGATCCACGAGGTAGAGGTGAGGATCCTTCGTTCCGAAAGTCGAGGCAAAGGTCATAAATCTCTGTGCAAGCCCGGCACAACGACAGTGACAGTAACGCTCCACTCCCCCACAAGCAAAAGCATCACACTGCACAGCGTGAGCAGCAGCCCCAAAACGGCTAGTCAAATGATGGTACAGCTTGGGCTGTGGCTCCTGCAGGTTGAAGAAGAAAATTCAGTAATCAGCTCAGTCTAGGTCGGGCCAGGTCTCTGTGAACCTAGGCTCAGCATGTTGATCTCAGCCGGCCGCTCTCTCAAAGGGTTGTGCTTTTGTGACAAGACAACAAGAGTATGGGACGGCAGAGTAGAGCACAGTCGAGAGATTACAGGTAATGCAATTGGGGCGTGTTGGGAGAAATGGAAAGCGGGAGTGCAAAACCTACCATCGTTGAGCTTCGATCCTCAATATCCATCCCACGCAGATCTTCAGTCGTTGCCGCACGCTAGTTGTCTCAAGCAGCCTATATTTCTCGGCATCTATGATTGGTAATATGCTTGCGAACCACCAAGGGAATAGAGCTGGATCGTTAGGGAAATCCCCGTAGACTTGTAATACCCTCGTCTGCATCCAAGGTGCTGACTGTGCTTGCATGCTTCGTACGAAGCGTGTTGCTATCTCCATGAGGTCTTTTGTTGATGTCGTATCCAGATCAAGTGCGCCAGGTTGCCATCGAGGGCGAGAATGATGTGGTGGAACCGCGAAATGGTCAGCTGCACTGGGGGAATGTGGATGAGATGATTCGGATGTCTCAGATGCCTCGAGGTTTTCTTCGTCCGCGAGAGAGATATCATCTACGCGCTGTATTTGGCCGACGGTGTAACCATCCAAGGTCCCATATTTTAAGACGCGAAAGCGTGAAACGCCAGTTGTTTCTATTAAACTTCGACCATCAGGAAGGAGCTGCATGCTTACTATATGGAGGAGTGTGCCATACTGGTAAAATGGAACGGGGCCAAGTTCTCCTTGTGAACTCTGCGATGGATTGTGAAGGAGCATGCCGAACTTCCGGTCTCCTGACTCCATAGCACGCCGAATCATGAGACGATATCGTGGCTCGAAAATGTGAAGGAAGGTCGGCATGGACGGGAAGGAGAGTGTGCATATGAAAAGCGGAGTGTTGAGATCACCCATGCAGTGATTCTCTTCCTGTCGGACGGCCTCCTCCCGTGCAATAATGGCATCAGGACAGAAACTGAAGAGCAGGGAATCGAGGCGTTTGTTGGACGGGTACTGAGCTTTTGTAAGAGAGGGTGGGATAGAAAGTGTACGACGACAGATGGGACAACAGTTTGAGTGATCCAAAACCCTATGAAGACATTTCCTGCAGAAAGTATGTCCACAACTCGTCGTAAATGGATCCAGGAATAGAGCATAGCAGACTTGGCAATCCAATTCCGACTTTGCAGCCTCTTTGAGATGTTCTAAGACAGCAACATCCAGATAGTAATATTCGTCTCTAGTCTCTGACATAGTTGTATACACAACTTCCGAATCGAAATCCAGTTCTCCCATGTTGACCATAGTGTATGTAGCAACCAATCGTCCTCCTTGTAATACCCTACTCCTTGGCGACCTCCCACTCAAACTCGACACACCTGCAATAGCCCATTTATCTTTTTCCTCAAGTCGCATTGGCGTCTCATTGACCACAGGTTTGTAAGCTTCTATGTCCCTTTTCACCACATCGATAACTTTCGCCAACGTCACATCCAAGCTGCAGTCACCAACGGCATGTTCCTGTTTGCATTCAGAAAACGGGCAGGTGAAGCCTTGCAGCCGGTTCGCGGTCGCTGGGTATGATATATTGGGTCGTAGATGTAATTCTGGTATGCATTTCCTGCAGAGAGAGTTCCCACAAGGCAGGGTCATAGGGTCGTGTAGGAGATATGAACATTGGGAGCACTGCACGAGACGCACAATTTCCCGTGCATCCTCAGAGGCATCGAGTGGGTGTTTAATGAAATCCGCAGGTGAAGCGTTGGAGAGTTTCGATTTCAAGGTCGAGGTCGACATGGGAGTAACAGTCGCGGAGGGAAGGTCATTATGGAAGTCGGACATGAAAGGAGCTGACTCGAACGGGCTGCCGTTGGACTGCTCCTCGAGGGCGCTGTCGTCGCCAGACACAGTCAGAGGCGGCACTCTGGCCGCGAGGTCTGAAGAGACAAAGCCAGCTTCGTCGTGGTGTTGTATGCTCATGCCTGGTCAATCTAGTCGAAAGCGCGGCCGCAATGGATGACGATTGTGGCGTGCGTCAACTAAAACCCGTGCTAAGGTGTTTAGATTTCCTCGCAGATATTATTCTTGACAGCTATAGAGACACAAATGCAGATGTGCATAGAGAGGGGAAGGAAGCGCGTAAAAGCACTCGACAGGATGCAGACAGGAAGAGTGAAAGATAAATATAAAGGTTGGGATGACGGTCAGGAGGTTGTTTAATTTAGGGTCGTGGAGTGGACGACTGCCCGCCGGACGATCCCTGCATATATATGTCTAGTAGCTGGATGTATGATTATATTTAAGTAGATATAATAGCATGCTTATAGGTAAGTACACGATCGAGATCACAATTGCAATCCCGAAAGATAAGTGGCTCGTATGGACGAGTTCATTGTGTAAAACCGGCCATTCCTCCTGTCTTACATACGAGGCCGCCTGTTACTTCTGGTGTTGGGACACCCATGGAATCATGACTATATCTTGTTTTAAGGTACGCAGAAGGCCTGCACTTTCCCCCAAGCAACTTTTGACTTTCCATATCGGTTGAAAGGGACTATACAATAGGAGTAGACATAGTGCATGAGGTCGACGAGTCATCATTAGATATTGTCTTGCCTGCCACACACCTCGGCCTGCTGGCGGGCCGGATGCCGAAGGAAGTTCCTAGGGTCCATTTTCGAACATTCTATCTTTGCGCTTGCTTGCTTCTCATCCATGCGCTCCTTCGTGTCTCTTTGATGTCCAACGTGCATAAGCGCAGGGATATCGTATCACAAATATCCAAGGTCTCAATTATGCTAGAATAATTCCAGGGTACATTGAAGAAGATGTGCCCAATTCAAGGCCTCTGGTTGCATCTATTGCGTAAGTACGTTCATCCCAGACCGTCCTGTTTCTAAAGGTTCAGCCTCAACCTCTTGTTCGTCCGTCATCTGTCTCAGCCACAGATCACGTTGGGCGCTAAACTTAGATTGGCGACGCTAGCCGATCCCCAGCCTGTAGAGCAGATCGCGATTCGAAAAAGGGGGATCGAGTACGTGATCGGGTCCGCTAGCTTGGGACGGTTTAGTGCAACATTAGTCGACGGAGTACAAAAATGGGTGCCTTAGCACCTCACTCATAGTTGTCGGCTTCCAGCGGCCCTCACAAGCTCGTTGCCATCACCTGCATCCACTACTCTCCCATTTGAGTCGCCTCCCACCAGTCCGTTTTCGACAAATAGTAAGCGTCATGGATTCTTGCTTCCTGCTTTCCTATTCGTTCAGAGCAAGAGACATAAGACCTCGGCGATGGCAAAACGGGAGAATAGACGCACGTACCCTGAGGTGTATTTCCCCGGCCTTCACTTGCTTCCGGGTCTGCCAAACTTTGGCGGTGCTCGCCGGTCAACGGACATTATGCCTTGACGGCGACGACCTGGGCTAAAGACAGTCACGTGTGATTTCTACAGACATCAACTTGGAAAGTAACAAGCAGTAGCGAACTTTCTAATGTTCCTGAACTGTTATAAGCCCTCTGGGGTTTCATGTGTTTACAAGGCCCTGCCTGCCTCTTATTTAGATACTTCATGTACCCCTGAGCTTCCCATAACTCAACGCCATCTATGATGTTCAGATGCAAATTCCTCCCTCCGGCCCTTAGTTATCATTGGAAACGCCATTCCATTCTACTTATTTGAATTCCTCCTTCAGCTCCCACTTGCCTCTCATTCTCGTCCCACTCCCTTTCTTTAACGTTGCAACCTGTTGCAGCATAGCCTTAAACTCCTCACTTTGCTGATTCGTCTTGCACATACTTCCGAAATGAACCACCAACATCTGTGTCGGCACGCTACCTCCTTGGTGCCTGATGTAGTCGGGTATGAGCTTGATGAAGTCCTTGCCTCGAGGCGTCGCTCTCTGTCCGTTTGGTGTTCCTGATCTTGAGCTGCTAGCACTGCCAGGCGTCAAACCTTGCCTCTCGGCCAAATTTAACAGGATGCCAGCAGAGCTTGGCCCAGCTCCCCGACGAATATTGGCTGGTCTTCCGGCCTCACCCACCTCGCCGGTCCACGTCACTGTGCCGATTGGGATATTACGAGCTGCCTCACCAGCTTTGCGAAGTTCGGCGGCAGCTTCCGCTGCCACACGTTTAGCCTCGCGCTCGAGTATGCTGCGGTCGGCTGTAATAACTCGCTTGCCGTTGACGATTTGATCGTGCTGAAGAACACTGTGAACGCCAGATCGCGCAAAGATGCCCTCCAGAATACGAGAATCCTCGGTAGTTGGCTTGGATTCCGAGGGATCGCCACGGAAGACCTCCATGCCAGCGACGCCGGTAATCTTACGCACTTCGGTGTCGTCGACACCATCAGTTTTTTCGTGCTCAGATGGAGCTGCTGCAGTGATGCCTCCCCAAGGGACCCTGTCGGTCGATGCTGTAAAATGTGAAGTTCTAGTACCGCCGTGCCAGCCATTCGACTGATCAGTCGTCGAGAAATGCTCTGGTTGATCGTCTGGCCCGTTCAGTTGCAGCTCAGACCCTTTGAACATCTCTCCAGTCTCCGTTGAGCCATCTGATGAGCCAAGCGTGAAGAGGTCATACAGATCTTTCATATGGAACGTCTGGCGCTGTTTAGGATCTTTGAGGATTTTATCGGCGAGAAACTGTTTGAAGATCTGGCGGTGGTAAATCTTTTCTTCTATTGTACCTGCCGTCATCAAACGGTAGATCGTGACCTCCTTCTTCTGCCCTAAACGCCAGGCTCTCTCCCGAGCTTGCACGTCAGTTGACGGGTTCCAGTCGGGATCGAAGATTATGACCCTGTTTGCACCAGTTAGATTGACGCCAAGACCACCGACCTTTGTCGTCAGTAGGAAAACGTGCAAATCTGGGTCATCGTTGAAACGGTCGACCATGGACTGGCGATCTTTGATATTTGTGCTTCCATCCATGCGTAGATAATTAAATCCAGCGAGACTTTTAACGAATTCTTCGATGACATTGAGCATTTGAACCCCCTGGCTAAAGAGAAGCGCTTTGTCACCAGTCTTCTTCCACATCTCAAGTAATGCCTTGACGACCTGCATTTTACCAGATTTGTTAGGATTTCCCCATCGGTAACCAGGTTTATCTCGGAGTCTGGGATCCAGCAAATCAGGGTGATTGCATATCTTGCGGAGAATATCAATCCCATAGAGTGCTTGTCGAGTTCTGTTCAGGATAGAAGTCATCTCATCCGAGTTGAGGAACATCTCGTAGGCTTCGCGTTGGGGTTTCGTAAGCTTGCAAAATAGCACCTGTTCGCTCTTCTTTGGCAGATCGGCAGCAACATCAGCCTTCAATCGTTGCAGGAGGTAGGGGCTAATTGCGTCTTTCAAGGTCTCCGCACATTTCGTAGCAGTCATGATCTGCAAGTTTGTTGCATTGGCGTAACCGCCGATCTTGATGGGGACTTCGAACTGGTTACGGAAGTTGACAAGAGTGCCAAGTCGCATTGGGTAGACAAAATCGAAGAGAGACCAAAGCTCAACCAGGTTATTTTGCATTGGCGTACCAGACAGAATGATTCGGTTTGCAGTCTGCAGTTCCTTGCAATAGATTGTAATAGCCGTATTTGGATTGCGAATTTTATGACCCTCATCAAGCACCGCGTAACCCCAATCTATAGGTATAAGAATGTCACCGTAAGTCTGCAGCCCGGCATATGTAGTGACAAGAACATGCCCGTGTTCCACTACTCGGTCAACAATTCCCTTAGCCAGCTTGTGCGACTTTGATGGCTTCTTATCTTGTCGCCCACGGAACGGCTCCTCATAATCTTCCATGCGGCGCTCGTTACGGACATTAAGCATACCGCTCCCCGAAGTATGCAATATTGATACACGAAGCGGTGGCCACCATCGATGGAACTCATTGACCCACTGGCGCAAGACAGTTGCTGGTGCGACGACAATGATAGGCTTCGTAAGCTTCTTACTGTAATGCAGACCAGCGAGGAATGATATGATTTGGATGGTCTTTCCCAAACCCATCTCGTCACCTATAATACCGCCGACTTGTTGAGCATAGAGTTCGCCAAGCCATTGTACACCAGTCTTCTGGTAGTCAAACAGCGCTGGATATATGTCTCCTGGGAGCTTTAGATCATTTTCATAGTAATGATCCGGCGCATCAGGACTAGGCTGGAACCACTCTTCCTCATCAGCTCCACCTTGCAGAGTATGTGAGGCAGGCTTCTCGGAGTCCTCTCCAGCCTCAGTGATAACAGAATGTATCTTCTGTTTATTGCGCCGTGCACGACTTCTCCTTTCAACCCAAGACTGTAGACGTGACTGATACACCTGCTCGTTGCCATCGTCGATTCCAGTGAGATCCTCAGTTCCAACATCTGCAGTCGATACGCCTTTGGAGCGTTTCTTTTTCCTATGGGTAAGATCAATAACACCACCATCATCCTCATCATCCAATGCTGCAAGATCTATGTCTGTCACATCTGAGGTGGAACTATCTTCTGAATCTCTATCTGTGGATGTATGGCGCACTTCATCTCCAGAGACTAAAGCCGAAGAATTCGCACTCCCATTCTTAAGGCGTATTCTTTTGCGAGGGCGGAGAGAAAATTCGCTTTCGGCTGGTGTAACAGTCCCACTGTCAATCTCATTGAAACCCGGGAGTCGAAGGATTTGATGTGATCTAGGCTCAGCCTCATCCGTCTGTAATTCTTCCCCTTCTGCCTCTTCTTCAGCATCCATAAGAACCTCCGTAAGCTCACCGGCGAAACCTTCCATATTTCTTTCAGGCATCCGAGCAAAAGGGGTAATCTTGCCTATACGAATGAGGAAATCTCGATAAGACTCATTTGGCAGGCGGCGATTTCCATGTTGCACAACCTGAACATCCTCATCTTTCTCATGTTGGTGTCGCACAGCTATCCGCTGCTGTATGTCACGAATATCGTTGTCGAGTGCCGCTACGTCAGCGTCGATTCGGTCTATTTCAGCCTGTAGCCGCTTGCGCATCAAGGTATTGAGGGCTTGAGTGTCAAGCTTGCGCTTCTGAGTCTTCTTCTGAGCAAGCAGTTTGTCTCTGTTCGATATCACCTTCTCTATACGCTTCTGGTCGCGCTCATCTTCTTGTTCGATGAGGACAAGGTTCGCCTGATAAGTGATATCTCTCTGGAGGTCGTCCTGATTGCGGACCCCCTCCGTGAGGCCTTTGAGAATGTTGGCTTCATCTGTAGCGTCACTTTCGACTACAATGTCGCTCTCGTCTAGGGCATTGTCTGCAGCAACCGCAGCAGCTTCTGCAATAGTGTCTGTCCCCTCCCGATGGAGCTTCACTTGCCCTCCTATACTGTCAATTTTGTCAGCATGCTCAGATGCAGCTGCATCTCCATCCAAGGCCGACATCGCCAACACACAGCGAGCAATGTGAGCAATGTTAGCGAGAGTTCCTCATTTGAATGACAACCGGTGTCGTCGGCGTTGAAATGCAGTTGCTACTGCCTAAGGCGAAGAAACGGATGTGAAAGTGAGAAGCATAACGCAAATATCGAATCTAAAGCAGATAGTGGTCGAGTCAAGAATCTATACTCGTCAACGAGTGCACACATAAAGCAAATGAGAGTGAAGGAGTGGTCTAGGTCATAAT
>Ga0335072_10005587_pt1 | contig 18517 bp, 16 predicted proteins | sample Lox_Sample_21_FD_206725 | JGI IMG/M metagenome (GOLD analysis project Ga0335072, IMG submission 206725) | Soil microbial communities from Loxahatchee National Wildlife Refuge, Florida, United States - Lox_Sample_2.1 | ecosystem: Environmental > Terrestrial > Soil > Wetlands | place: USA... | reverse complement strand
TTGATCCCAACCAGCGCCAAATCCTCGCTCCCGTTGCTCTTCTCCACGATCTCGTGAGCAAGCCGCACAAGCGTCCGTTCAATCTCCGAGGCAGACATGAGCCGCCCCTTTACTCGCAAGCCGGTCGCACTTTCCAATTCGCTCATGATGATTGCTCTCTGGCAGCTTCAGGACCGCTACACACTTCAGGGGACCTTTCAAGGTTGTCGATCCCAGTTGGTCGCGTCGCCTTAAAGGGTTGGTTCGGCAATGCCTTGATCCTGAAAATGCTCTTGCCGGATGATACGAGGGCTCGCCGCCAGCGAGCAAGTTGTGGAAAGGTCGGGTAGAAAGGCATGGGATTCGCTGGTTCGGCGAGCTATTGGTCCGTTTGGTGCGAATATCGCGGAAGGCAAGTCGGTCTCATAATATAGAGGCGGGCCCGGATGGCGAAATCGGCAGACGCAGCGGACTTAAAATCCGCAGACCTTAACCGGTCGTGGGGGTTCAAGTCCCCCTCCGGGCACCAGCCGGCCTTGCCAGGGCAGTGCACATGTGTAAAGGATGCATCCTTTTCTAGAACGCGATAGCCTGTCCTCTGTGAGCGAAAGACTGCAGAAACCTATCTTCATCGGCACCTCCGGCTGGGCGTACCGGAGTTGGAAGCCCGGCTTCTACCCGCAGTCGCTTCCGCAAAAGAAGTTTCTCGACTACTACGCGACCCATCTCAGTTCGGTCGAAGTGAACTACACTTTTCGCCAGTTGCCGAGCGCGAGCACACTCGCGGGCTGGTTGGCCGCCAGCGGTGCGGGCTTCCGCTTCTCATTTAAGGCTCCGCAGCGGCTAACTCACATTTTGCGGCTCAGGAACTGTTCGGGAGAGATTGGCGAACTCGGCCGAGCGCTTTCTCCCGTATCGGATGCGGAACGCATGGGCGTGGTGCTGTTTCAGCTTCCACCCAATTTCAGAATTGACTTGCCTTGCCTCGATTCCTTCCTTAGCGAGACCGGTAGCCACAGCCTACGAATGGCCTTTGAATTCCGGCACGCTTCATGGTTTTGCGATGAAGTGTACGACGTTCTACGGAATCGCGGTGTTGCGCTGTGTGTTGCAGAAAGCGACGAACTGGAGACGCCGGATATGATGACCGCTCCGTTCGCTTGTTATCGGTTCCGCAGGAGCGGATACTCCGCAGCCCAACTTGGTTCGATTGAGAATATTTTGCGGCGAAGGTCTGCCGAGGGAGAGGTCTTCGCCTACTTCAAACATGAGGAGGAGCCGACGGGCCCGCTGTGCGCGACCCAGATACTGCGAAGATTCCAGCGTTCTTAAATCGACACGGCAATAGATTGAACGATTGCAGGCCCCTCGGATTCAGCATCAGTGAGGAGTGCTTTCACACATTGAATGCCGCTGAGCTTTTCATTCAGAGACTAGGCAACAGTCAACCGTGAATGACACCGATTCCGGAGCCCCACCAATCGTTTCTCGGCACTCTTGTTGCTCGGCGCCCAAATACGGTGGAAAAGACGGGATCGGGAATTCGGCACTTCAATGTCGAACATGCCATGCACGGAACTCGATGCTTCTTCTTGACACGCCATGGCGTTACAAGAACTGACCTCTCTTACTTCGAATGCTTGCGAGGTGAGGCAGTGATCCAGCATCGGTAGGTTAGCCCGTATTCATGATGGCTCCAGCGTTACGCCAAATCCGGAGGCTGGCTGTGTCGTACAACGGCTAACAAAGATTCTCGGGCACATTCCTGCAGGGAGCCGTCGTATGCGAGTGTGCACTCGCATATTTAGCGCGAGGATGGGGAAGAAACGTCCTCGGTGTAGTTGCACTCGATCTCCGCACAATCCCATGTCTCAATCTTGCGAACGTGGTCCACTTCAGCAAGGTAAAGTGTCCCTGCGCAGATCGCACATTTCCGAGAAGACACGCGGGAGGCATCAAATTGGCCATCGACAAAGTCCGAATAGCCGTAACCGTCGCGGAAAATGCGGTTACAGTCGCGCCGTTCGCACTGGTGAATTGATTGCGTTTCCTCCGATGAGGATCCCTCAAGCATGACACGCCGCATCGGGAAGTGGTGGAGATCACACAACGGGAAGAATCTCGTCTTTGGATGATGGTTCATGATTCCTCCATGGAGGACTCCGCCTGCCAATCGCAATTGTGTCGAGAGGCAAGATGGAATCTAACGGAGACTGAGCCGAAACTAATGCCCTGCGGCAGGATCTTCCGATGTGCGGAACGATCGAGGTAAATCTGCCGGATTGAACTCCACGCCGGCGGCAACCAGTTCCTTCGCTGTCACTGCAAGCGACGACCGTTTCGAAAGCAACCTACCCTTCGCCTCCTTGCGGTCGTCTACCGAAGCAAACTGAACATACTTATCCAAATAAGCGAGTTTTCGATCGTAGAGATCGATTTCCTGGTGGAGTGACCGAAGGAAGTATTTGTCGTGCGGCACTTGTTTTTTCATGGGGAACGCCTCGAAGAAGCATGAAAAGTTGGATATTTCGGACAAAGATAGGCGACTACGGTGGAGCCTCGCTCGATGTCGAGAGTCATCGGGTCCTGCGAAGGGGGGAGCCGCAACATCAATCTGCCGAAAACGGCGGCTTCACACCCACGCCATGCATGTCTTCTATCGGCTCCTGCCAAAGCTTCTCCGATCGCCAAAGCTTCGACGGCCGCCACCATCGGTGTGAGTTTTCTTTCGTGACTGAAAGCAGCTCTGGCAATACACGGGACGGTCCCCTCGTGGCTCGAATGGCACAGTGGTCTGCTGTCCACAACCGGCACAGATCACGGATGCACTTCGTGATTCACTGCGCTGATATCCCCCGCCCGGCTGTTCTTGCTTCTTGGCCTGACGGCATTGCTTGCAGCGCTTCGGTGCCGAATATCCACGTTCATTGAAGAACGCCTGATCCTCAGCGGAAAACGTGAATGATTGCCCGCAATCGCTGCATGTTAGTTCCTGATCGCCAGCCATATTGGTCCTTTCGTCGTCCGTGCTTCAAGTACGTTTGGCTCTCGAAACAGATCGAACTGATGATTTCCGTTCGTTATCGAAAATCGCGCCCACCAAACCATATGTCTTCCGCAATTGCGAGATCAACGCTGTCAAATGCAGATGAGATGAATCATCGCCTTTACTTCGCTGTTAATGGCCGAGTTAAGAAAACTTCCTCATCGGAGCTGTCCGGGAAACACAGTGTCGGAATCCTGAGACAGACCGGCAACGGCCAGCCAAAACTCGCGGTAGACTCGCGAAGCCATGCATCCAGTTAGATGGGCCGGACGTTCTCAGCCTGGAAGCCTTTGGGCCCTTTCACGACTTCGAACTCGACGGCTTGGCCTTCCTTGAGCGAACGAAATCCCTCGCTCTTTATAGCGGAATGATGCACGAACACGTCTTCGCCGTTGGCACGGCTCAGAAAGCCGAAACCCTTCGCATCATTGAACCATTTCACGGTTCCCTGTTCCATAGCCGTTCCTTTGTTGCGAAATGTATCGCTGAACTCAAGTGGAATTGATTGCGAGTTGAGCGGAAAGGCAGAACAGGCAAGAACGCCAAGTCGGATTCGACGACCAGATTTTAGTATACGCCCGTAGGGAGCAAATGTATCGCTGGTGGCAAATTCCGAGCATGCGAGGCGGCTCAAGCTAGGATGCATTCAGATTCCCGGAATTTGTCGTCGCGGCCACGTGTTACCGGCGCTCCTTCGGCGCAGCTATTACGTTGGCCGTTATGGGGTATCACTTCCAGGTGATGACGCGGAGGCTTTCCAAGTTCGAAATGCCTGCACTGCCCGCTGAGGCTGGCGAGCAGACGTAAGGCGGATAGACGAAGTGAAAGCGCTCCAAGCGCGCCCGGTCTAAGATCGCGAACCGGCCATGACTCATGTTGCAGCGTCGGCTTGGTTGATCCGTTGATAAATCGCCCCGGCATAGGATCCTTTCGGACCCTATGCCAGCCGCTTACATTGGCGCAGGCATCCACGTGCAACAGCGTCTACGCCGCGTTCACGCGTGCTTCACCCGCATTCGTGCTTCGCACTCGGAAGTGCCTCATCTGAATCGAGAGCGCCCGTTCAATCTTGCGCAGATCGCCGCGCTCGGCCGGTCCAGCAAAGGTAGAAGCGACTCCTCTGGCAGAAGCACGTCCGGTACGACCGACGCGATGCACAAAATCCTCTGCCACTTTGGGCAGGTCGTAGTTGACCACGTGGGCAACGTTGGCCACATCGATGCCGCGGGCAGCCACGTCGGTAGCTACAAGCACGCGGTGCCGGCCCTCGGAAAAGTTCCGTAGAGCCTGGCTACGTTGCGCTTGCGAACGGTCGCCGTGAATCTGGGTGGCCGCATGGCCTGAGCGAGTAAGCCGCCGCGCTACCCGGTCGGCGCCGTGCTTGGTGCGTACAAAGACCAGAAAGCTGCCTTTTTCAGAGTGCAGCAAATGTTCCAGGAGCTCCTGTTTTTTGTCTGCATCGACGCTGAAGGCACGCAGTTCCACGTTCTCTGCCGGCTTCGTCACCGAGCCGATTGCGATGCGGACGGGGTCATGGAGATAGTTGCGCGCTACATCTTTGATCTTACCTTCGAGCGTGGCCGAGTAGCACAAGGTCTGGTGATCAGCCGGAATCATGGACACAATGCGCCGAATCGCTGGTTCGAAGCCCATATCGAGCATCCGGTCCACTTCATCCAGCACCAGGATCTTGATCCGATCGAGGCGAACCAGGCGGCGCTTCAGATAATCTTCGAGGCGGCCGGGCGTGGCGACGATGACGCGCACGCCACGGCGAATGGCTTCGATCTGCGGCCGTTCATTCATGCCGCCTACCACCAGCGCAGCTGAGTACACCGGGCTGGGCCGAACGGCCTTGAAGGCCTGCTCGACCTGCATGGCCAACTCGCGCGTGGGAAGAACGATGAGCGCCTGCGCGCCAAGTCCTTCCATCCTCTGCGAATCCGGTTTCTGCAGCATTTCAATGATTGGAATCAGGAAGCTGAGCGTCTTGCCGGTCCCGGTCTGCGCCGTGGCCAGCACATCGCGGCCTTCGAGCGCGGGAGGAATTGCCCCGGCCTGCACCGGCGTGGGTGTTTCGAATTTGTTTGCGTTGAGCCGCGCCATCAAAGCTGCGGAAAGGGAATACAGAGAAAAGTGAGTCGTCAAAATTGACAATCTTTCTATAGGTTCCGGAGCCTCGATTTCATTGAGACCTGCAAACGGAACCGGACATTAGACCCGCCGACCGATTAAGAGGCGCGAGCCTTGCTTAAATATGCGTAAGGAAGAACCGAATATGTCCCTTGGACTGACGGTAGGCATTCAAAAATACCCACGGCCCGGAACTGACCCACGCTACACGAAAACACCTTTCGGCACACTGCCGATCGGCGCCCCTGTCGACGCACACATCGTGCGTCTTCCAAGACGGAAACTCAAGGGCTACGCTGTAGGGGCTTGGGGAAATCTGTGCAAGGCAGGGTTGCCTTCTGTAAGGCAAAACGCCGCTCACGGCCAAATCACTGAGCGCAGTCTCAGTATACCATGATTTGCGATGAAGTGATCGACTGATACGGTGTATTACGAGATTGCTCGAATCCATTTGGGATGTCGATGTTCGGCGCACTTGTGTCGATCAAACGCGTCTCCTATTGCTTTGGGTGGCTCATTCGTGATGACTTCGAACCGCTGCACAAATGGTTGCGACCAGGCGCAATCAGAGCATCGCCAATTTGCGGTCCTTCTTGTGGGCAGCAGGATCTTTCGCGTCGATTCCGTCATATCCCCAACTCTACGCTCATCCATGAGGTCGCGGAAAACGTGCCGCAGTTATCAAGCTTCGGTTTCAGCTGAACCTGAGAGTTGGAAAATATTGGAGCCGACTTATGATTGATGGTCCAAAGCAGATTGTTGAGGAGGCGAAGCTGACCGCGAATCAGGCCGCCTGGGAGCCGGTTTTCTATGACCGGTCCTTCATCGGTGCACGATCAGAATGAATCCGGCCGCGATGACAACGACGCCGATGGCTTGCACGGCGCGCTCCCCGGCTGGCGCGAGACGTTCAGCGGCGATGGCGGCTGTTACGACTGCCATCGCTCGCAGATCCATGGCTCCAATTACCAGCAGGATCACCGTAAGATTGGCGCAACTCAAACCGCTTCGAGTCCGATGGGAGCGAACGATTCTTCTGTGGAGGGAAAAAGGCGGGAAGATGAGAGTCGTCCGCCGGCAGAAGCGTGGCTGAGCAACAAGCAGGAATCCGGCGCCGAATAGTCAGCGTGGAGCGAGACGGAGCATTTAGGAAAGTGCGCCGATACGCAGAATGGAACTGGCGGCTCAGTCAGTTGGAATTTGGGCAACATCACCTATAGCGACAGATGTTCAGCCAAACACCGTTTGCCATGGATTTCCGTCGCCATGCCGATTTATCAAGACGAATATCGAGGCGATTGAACTTCAATATGTCGCCAACAGCCCCTATCGAAAAAATCAATTCGAACGCAGGGTGAATATCCTTTCTGTCCCCACCTTCAATTTGCAAGGCGGGCAAAAACTTGAGGCAACACCTCCGTCTTACTTCATTATCGCTATACAGACGTGAAAGATTTGCGCCGTAAGATACGTTGCGCCTGGGTAGCTGGAGCGGCTTGGTGCAGAGATCAAGCTGTTTCGCCGTCTACCATTGCTTAGAGGGGGCACTAGACCTATGTCGGAAGCGGATAGCAGGCTTCGTCGACAATTCTTTCATGGCACGCGTGCTGATCTTCAACATGGCGATCTGATCGCACCGAGCTACAAATCGAACTACAGCGAGGACAAGATATTGTCCTGGGTGTATTGCACGGGAACACTCGACGCCGCGATCTGGGGCGCGGAACTGGCTCTTGGAAGCGCGCCGGAGCGGATCTACGTTGTAGAGCCGACCGGACCAATCGTAGATGACCCGAACTTGACGGATAAGAAGTTCCCTGGCAATCCGACCCTCTCGTATCGCTCACGCGATCCACTTCGTGTGGTTGGAGAGGTCACAAAGTGGCAGGGGCACTCAGCCGACCAGCTCCGAAAAATGCGAAGAGGCCTGGAAAGCCTGAAAACGGAACCTGCCGAGATCATTGACTGAGTTAACTCGTTTGAAGCATCGCCGCAGAAAGTTTCGCTTGCCGTGTTTAACCACCTTGGAACTATTCCGTGAAAGACACCCGGGAACTCGTGTATCCCTAATAATCATCGACCCTTTGCGTAAGAATCTGGTAGGAGACGGCGCTTCCGCTCATACCCTTCACTTTCAAGAGAAGTTCAAAATGGGGTATGGAGCCGTCTTTTCTGCGAATCGCGTTGAGAAATGGTATGAGGTCAAGATCGTTCTGGACAAACTCTTCTGCTGCGCCGGTGCTCACCTGGGATTGACCTTCAAGGAGAAGGGCGTTTCCTGATCCACTCAAATTGGGTTGGAATGCAATAATGCTGTACTCCGTGTGAACATGATCTACATCGGTGGAACTATAGCTGGCTTGCTCATTGCCGCGCGGAGAGCGGTTGATCAGCACTGAGTTCGTCAACTCCGAACGGCTGTCGGCGAAGTAGAAATTCATCTTTGGCTCAAATGCCTGCACCCACGGGTTGAACCTGAAATTCCCTAGCAGCACCAGATTGCCGCTCTGTAAATTGGGAAGCTGAATATCGCGCGCGGAGCTGAATTTGGTCCGTTCCAGATTGATTCCCGGAAACCGAAATAGCCTCTCTATGAACTGAGAATCGACCACGGTCATGGTTTTTGTTAAAAATGGAGCGCTGTTGGGTGAGAATGACTGCAAAGCAAACTGATTCATGTATTGAGTGACATAGGCGTCTCTCGTGTATTCCCCGAGCATCACCGAGCTCCCCGTCTGATTCTCGAAGTTCACCAATGCCATGTCGCCCGTCACGACCAACGTATCGCTGGTTTTGTTAAATATCTGTGACCACAGCGCATGGTGAGACCCGATCCATGCCGCGCGAATGTCCATTGCCTGTCTCGGATGTGTCGCCAGATAACCGACAGAAAGCGCCATCCATGCAAACGAGACGATGATCGCAATCATGCGCATCTGTGCGACCCACCGGCGCGAGGTTCGCTCTTGGGAAACTTTGCTGATGCTCTCGGTGGCTGGTCCAAGAGACACCGGAACCGGTAGGGTAGCTTCTCTAACCCTCGGCGGGATCTCAACGAGGTCGGTGCTCTCGCCTGGTAAAAATACCGGAACGTACGATCCGGGCGGTATCACGACTCGCAGCGTTTCATCCTGGCCATATACTGCGAAGTACTGTTCCAACCGTTGTCTTAGCCGAGTGGCGTGGGTGCGCACAATGCCATCGACAGAAGTGTCGTATTCGGCTCTGCGCCCAAACACGGTGATGCCGATGTACTGCTCGTTGATCCTGTGGTTCTGGCCTTCGAGAGAGAGTCTGCACACGAGCAAAAGAAAGCTGGAAAGCCGTTCCGATCTGGAGAAGGGCGGAGAGGCAACGATTCTCTTCACCAGTTCCCAGCAAGGGTGGCCGGCTAAAGCGCTCTCTTCGTGCCTTTCTATGACGGCTTCCATCGGAGATGCTCGACACCTCAGTACAATTCTTCACACCAGGAAAACGAAACTGGAACAATACAGATTAAGTTCAAACTAATCGCAGATCGTGAATACCAGGTAAATCGCACAAAGTAGAAAGCTTGGGGCGCGTAACAGTGACTTCACTGTGAAGTCTCTGGCTCCCGATACTGTGCCCATCGTATGGTTGTCGTGTGCAGCGGTTCCAGGGCCAGAAAGATTCAATGTCAGGAGCCTGGTCCGCATTATGCGAAAGGAATTTGGATGCGTCCCATCAAGCGTCAGCAGGTTCTTCCCGTATCCTTGGTGATTTTGATCGTATCTGCCGCCAGTCTGTTTGAAGCGCAGGAACCGCGGAAACCGATCAAGATTGACGCGACACTACTGCAGGGCATCCAGAATTTCCGGGACATTGGCGGATATAAAACAGCGGATGGCCACACCATTCGCTACAACATGGTCTATCGATCGGCCATGCTTCACGACATAACATTGGCCGACAACGCGAAACTTGCTCCCTTGAAAATTCGCTATGAGATCGACCTGCGCACTGACGCTGAGAGATCAATGGCACCAACCCAATGGGGACCGAACCCCCCAAAGGTCATTGACATTCCTTTTTTGCGTGGTGGCGGCACAGTTCTACCAAACAACCCGGATCCTGCTCAGGTGCAAGAGCAGATGCGGCGCATTTATGCCTCCTACGCAGTCGTCAATGCGCCAGAGATCGGCGAGGTTTTACATGATCTCGCGCAAGGCGACGAGCCGGCCCTTATTCACTGCACTGGGGGAGTGGACCGCACCGGAATGACGATAGCCGTATTGATGACGCTGCTCGGCGTATCGCGAAACGATGTCTACCGGGAATATCTGCTGAGCGCCAAACTCACGAAAGATCAGATGCAGCATCTCGTGCATAATTCGGGGGTTCACATAAGCCCCGCATTCCTCAAGTCCTTCAAGATCGAGGCAAGTTCACTTGATGCGTTCTTTCACGCCATAGACGTGCGTTATGGATCGTTTCATGCGTATGTGCATAACGGATTGAAACTTACAAGCCAAGACGTTCAGGGCCTTCGCCGAAAACTTCTGTCCGACTGAAACAAAGCAGTAGATTCCGAGGTGGTTATGCTCACTCGCTGACGACGAGCAGGAGAGCCTCGCCATCTCTCAAATCCCCGGTAATCTTGACCGTGAAATTCACATTGGAGATAGTCATGAATTTGTTCAGCAACGGGCGCAAAGCTGCAAAAAGGGCACATCCGTGGGCTAACTGTACCGGCAATTCCCTGCTTAAGATTATTTTCTATTGCCTATCTCCGATCATCGCACTCAACGCACATGCCCAGCTTACAGGCGTCAGTGGTCACGTTGTCGACGGCACTGGCAGAGCGATCGTTCACGCCCAGGTTGATCTCACCAATGCAGCTACGCATGAGGTCGTCAAAACTCAGACCAACGGCGACGGTTACTTCCAGTTCCCGCCTGTTGCGCCTGGCTCCTACACCGCTCACGCCAGTGCGCCCGGATTCGCGACTTACACGCTAAACAAGGTCATTCTCGAAGTGGGCACGGCTCGCCTGCTCGACATGTCTTTGACTCCAACGACACAGGTGCAAAATGTCGTCGTTACAGCCATCGCGCCGGAACTGGTCACAGACGAACCCGATCGCGGCAACGTCATTGAAAATAAATTCACGCAGAATATTCCACTAAACATCCGCAACCCTCTGCAGTTGGTCAACTTCGCCGCTGGCGTAACCCCTTACAATCCAGACTCCGGCAACAACGACAACAGTGAAGCCTTCACGAACACCTTTCAGATGAACGGTGCAAAAATGTCCACCACTGAAAGTTTGCTCGATGGCGGCGCCAACACCACACCTTACGATTTCAATGCCATTGCTGCTGTGCCGCAAGTCGACTCTATCCAGGAGTTCAAGGTCATCTCGATCGCTTACGCGCCCGAGTGGGGACGGACCAGCGGTGCAGTCGTTACCTTCGCAACCAAGCCTGGGACAGATCAAATGCATGGCAGTATGTACGATTATGTCCGCAACAGCGACACGGATGCGAATAGCTTCAACGCCGACGGTACTACACCGGTGACCCGCAAACCGCACTTCCAGCGCAACCAGTTTGGCTTCGCACTCGGCGGACCCGCGGCATTTCCGCCTCACTTCCATGCTGCCACGCACAAGACGTTCTTCTTCGTCACCTATGAAGGCCTGCGGCAGAGTGAGGCAACCAACGCCTTCTACACCGTGCCCAGTTCGCTTGAGCGCGGCGGCGACTTCTCGAAGTCGGTAAACAGCGATGGCAAGCCTATCATCTTGTACGATCCCAGTTCCTCCGCGCAGCAGATGCCGGAGAGCGTCAATCCTCCCTGCACCACCAGTCCGGTTCCGGCCAACTCCGTTGTTTATTGCCGCACTTCGTATCTCACTGAGACTGGCGCAAACAAAATACCCGGCACGCTTGATCCCGCAGGCAAAGCCATCGTCGGCAGCTACCCCATGCCCAATACCACAGGCGTAAACGGCAGCGACGTCAATGACTATTACTCAAATGCGCCTCAAAGCAGCAATCAAGATACAGTCAACTCACGTCTCGATCACCGCTTCAACGACAAGCATTCGATCTTCGCACACTTCGACTGGTTCCAGCGCTTCAATAACTTTGGCGATCCGTACAAAAATGGACTGTCGCCAGTCTCGAACAATCAGCGCTTGCCCGGTGACAACCTGATGCTTGACCATACCTGGGTCATCACGCCGACACTCATTTTTGATCACCATTTCCTGCGCGCCCATCAGGAGTCGAACCGCATTCCGCCGTCACTCGGCTTCAATCTAACAAACATCGGATTCGACTCCTCCGTGGTGAAGGGCCTTCCTACCACCACATTCCCTTACGTCTCCAGCGCTACGGGAATCAGTGCAATCGGACCCACTTCGGGCTACGAGCACGATGGCGGAACGGTCTACGAATACGCTGCTGCACTTTCTCAGCTCAAAGGCAAGCACTCACTCAAATATGGCCTCGATTACCGATTTCTCGCTCTCGACCTCGACATCAACCAGCTCGTCACTCTCACGGCAACCAATCACTTCACCACCGGACCTAACGTCGAGAACGTAACTCAGGAACCGGATGCGGGCAGCGGCATCGCCGATCTGCTCTTGGGAACCGGTCAGGTAACCAGCGGGGTCGTGCCCGGTTTTCGCACCACGCACCCCTACTGGGCCTTCTATGCACAGGACGAATACCACGTCCTGCCCAGCCTGACGCTTACGTATGGTCTGCGCTACAACCTCGAGTTGCCGGATGCTGAGAAACACAACCAATACCAGTTCATCGATCTAACCTCAACTTCCCCGCTGAACACCAGTGTCAAGTCACTTGGCACACTCACAGGGGGACCGGGCTTCGTCGGAGTGAATGGCAAAGGTTCACGTCTCCAAACTACGCAATACCGCAACTTCGATCCGCGGCTCGGCTTTGCCTTTCAGGCAAATCAAAAGACCGTGCTGCGCGGAGGCTTCGGCATCTTCCATCAACCGGCGCCAACGGTGCTCGGCGGCACCTCTCAAGGCTATTCCGCCGTCACCACGTCGACGACTACCATTAACGGCGCTGTGCCGCTCTACAACATGGACAGCCCATTCCCCTCCGGATTGATACAGCCCAGCGGAAACTCGCTTGGTCTCGCCACTAACGCGGGCTTCTCCATCACCGGGTATCCGCGCACCCAGTCCATCAGCTACGCCGAGGAGTGGTCGCTCGATCTTCAGCGTCAGCTTCCCTTTGGATTCGTGCTGACCGCTGGCTATGTCGGCAACCGTGGCCTCCACCTTTACTCCCCGTTTAATTACAACCAACTTCCCGACAGCGATCTCGCCATGGGATCCTCGCTGAACGCGCAGGTTCCCAATCCCTTCTCCGGAGTCATCGCTAACCAGGCTTCCACACTGAGTCACGCCACCGTACCGGCCTTCCAGCTATTGCTGCCCCATCCACAGTTCACGACTGTGAACGCGGATTATCTGAGCAACGCCGGATCGAACTACAATGCCTTCCAGCTCACGCTCGAACACCGATTTGCGCAGGGACTCTCACTGCTCTTCAATTACACGCACAGCAAGATGATGGACGATGTGGGTAACTACTTGGACTTCTATGGAGGCGCCGCGTATCAGGACAACTACTGCCCCAAGTGTGATTGGTCGGCCTCTGAGCAGGATTTGCCCGACGTCATGCGCCTCGCTGTCGAGGACCAGCTTCCCTTCGGCCGCGGCGAACCCTATCTGCAGCGTGGTCCCCTCGCGTATGTGCTCGGCAACTGGAGCCTGGGCGGCTTCTTCACTTACGATGACGGGCTACCGGTCGCGCTTACTGAAGCCACCAGTACCAGCAGCACGGCCAACACTCCCAACATTTTTGGCGGCGGCCACATCCGGCCCAATGTGACCGCAGTCTCCATATCTCTGCCCGGCGGACGCAATCTCGTCCACAACGCCAAAACCACAAGCGAGTACTTCAACCCAGCCGCGTTCGCAGCCGCAGCCCCGTACTCGTTCGGTAACGCCAGTCGCTATCAGTCCGGCATTCGCCTGCCGGGTAATGTCGACCTCGACACGCTGGCTGAACGGGATTTCCCTATCCATGATCAGATTGCCCTTAACTTCCGGCTCGAGCTCTTCAACACCTTCAATCACGTGCAGCTATCGGGCCTCGACACAACACTGGGCACCGCGAACTTCGGCTACCTCACGCCAACGCAGTACAACAGCCCACGCAGCATGCAATATAGCCTCCGCCTGAATTTCTAAATCGCACGGATCCTGCCGCGCGGCAATGATCAGGCACGATCCGCTGCGCACCGATATCAGCCGTAAGCAACATTTCGCGCTTGCACAGGACACAAAATGCGTAAAGCATTCATTGCTGCGTTTTACCTGGCCGCCTCGGCCATCGCCTATGCCGACGTCACAAACCCCATCTGTACGCAGACTGGCCCCAACAGTTACAAAATCTCCTTCTCGCTCACAAACGATTCGCATTCTGTCCGCATCTCTGCCAGCAGCGATCCCGGCGGAAAAAGCGGGCGCGTTCCGGTCTTGCAAACTTCGCAAACCAAAGTTAGCGTCGAGGCTGGCAAGCCAGGACAGCGGATGTATTTTTTCCTGGAGCCGGACCACGGCCGCGGCCGTGAAGTGTCCATCCGTCATATCATGCTTCAAGGCACGCCAAACTTCCGCGATATTGGCGGCTACAAGACAATTGACGGCCGCTTCGTAAAATGGGGCCTCGTCTATCGCACCGGCGTTCTTTCCTACCTCACATCTTCTGACTTCACCTACCTTCGCCAACTCGGCGTACGCGTTGTCTGCGACTTCCGTACTCGCCAGGAAAATGAAGAAGCACCTGAAAAATGGGTCCCGCATTCCGGAGCCACCATGGTCGCAGTACCCATCGGGCCTGATAACAATCAAAGCCCAACCGCTTCATTCGAACAATTGGCGCAAGAACACGCGACTATTGAACAGTTTCAACAGTCGATGGAAAAGGTCTATGCGAACTTTATCCTTCAATTTTCGCCAGAGTATGCTCGCGTCTTTACCGAACTCAAACAAGATCACCTTCCGCTCGTGTATCACTGCACTGCTGGCAAAGATCGCACAGGTGTCTTCACAGCGCTCTTGCTGCACATACTCGGTGTCCCGCAAAAGACGATCCTTGAAGACTATGAGCTGACAAATAAATACCTCATGACTTCGAACGACCAGACCGTAGCGAGCCAGAAGCTAAGAGCGCAAGTGGAAAGTATGATGAACGCGTTCACTCCAGAACAGCGACAGGTGCTCATGGATTCCGGCCCCGAGTTCCTCAAAGCCGCCTTCTCCGCCATCGACAAGCGATTCGGCTCCTTCGATAACTACCGCCGTCAGGCCCTGGGACTTAGCGACGCCGACGTATCGGCGCTCCGCTCTCGCCTGCTAACTGGAGAATAGTCGTTCTGAGATCATCGCTTCGAGCGACTGAACAGGCGTCTAAAAACCCTGCAGGGCAAAGCGCCTCTTATCTGTAGATTGCGTTTAATTCTAGGGTTACTCCCCGGAAACGGCGCAGGCTCCCGAATCTTCTTCGGCCCCTAGCCCAGCGAGAGGGCACGAGATTCCAGTCGCTATGCCTACTTCGCAGGACTAATCCGATGTCGGCACGTGCACCGGCGGCTTTGCATCATTCCAGAAACGCTCCAGAACCCCATGACGTTTGCGAGGTCTGTTCTCGCATTCTGATAGCGTGTTATCCCGTTCTATTGCTCAGGCAGTTTATCGCCAAGCGACTGCTGCGGGAAACTCCGGGATGCGGGAGTTCGGGAGAGTAGCTTCAATTGGTCCCGTCCCCCGATACCGTCGACTCAAGACAACGCGCTTTGTCATCGGCGCTTAAGTTGACCGGCGAACCGGAAGCGATTTCATTGCCTAACTTTCGGGAGTGCGCAATGGCCACTACCGAAAGTCGGCTAAAGCTCCCAAGGCCGCTGTAATAAAGGGTGCAGGTCGCGCCATAAGTCTCGCAGGCTATCGGATTGTGTGGGAAGCTTCCGCCTCATCCGTTGGATACTCCCCACGCAAACGTCGCGCTCATCTTCGTCGACTCATTCTTGATTGGCTCGCTAAGGGAACGTAGCCAATGCTCGCGACGCGGTGGTTATCTGGGATCTTGAAGCAGCGCGATCTCCACATTGCTGGGGGTTACGATAGCCGCATGGTTGGCTTCTTGCTGTAACTTTCTAACCCGGCGCTCAGCCTTTGATTCGGAGCAGCTAAGATGATAGGTCTGACCCCTTACCCACACTTCGCGAAGGAAGTATCGGTTGCCGTACCCGTAGAAGACAAGCTTGCCCTTGGTTGCGGGCGACAGACTTTCTTCTTGCCGGATCATGGTTAAAGCCGTGCCGGAAGGACCCCGTACGACGAGGTAGTCTCCTCGTGGATCGCTCAGAAAGTAGGCGCCGGGAGCAAAGTGGGTCGAGCCGACCTCGAACGCGAAGGGTATGACTACCGAACGCCAGTTGTTCTGATGCTGCGCGTATAGAACTGCAGACCCGGAAGAGACGGCAAGGAAGGCCACGATTACGGCCGCGCGAATCTTCGACATTAAGAGTGTGGTCATGACGGCTTCTCCTTTTTTGGAAGACGCCTTACCGAACGCCTTCACCTGGTAAGGCGCAGTCGCCCGGAAAATGGGGCCACACAATTTCTTTTTATGATTTCCGATCTCCAGGCGAGGGGGCCACGCCTGACCGTAGTTCGCGAAACAGCCAGATTCGCGCCAGCGACCAGTCGCGCTTCACCGACCGTGGTGAAACTTGCAGAAGCGAAGCGATTTGCTCCACCGAAAGGCCTCCGAAATAGCGCAGTTCCACCACCTTGCCCTGTCGCGGGTTGTGGCTCTCCAGGTTGCGTAATGCCTCGTCCAGAGCCTCGACTTCGTCGAGCTTTTCCACCGAAATTGCAAGGTCGTCCTGCATTTCGACCCGTTTCAGGCCGCCACCTCTTTGTTCTGCTCTGTGGGCGCGAGCATAGTCGACCAGCACGCGCCGCATCACGTTAGCCGCCACCCCGATAAAGTGTTCGCGGCTGTTCCAGTCCGTATCCTCTCGCGCCAATCGCAGGTAGGCCTCATTGATCAGGGCCGTTGCTTGCAAGGTATGATCGGGCCTCTCATTCCGCATGTACGAACTGGCCAGCCGATGCAATTCTCCATAGACCAGAGGCAGCAATTTGTCCGCCGCCTCGGAGTCGCCCTTGGCCATCGCTTTCAAGAGTTTGGTGACCTGGCCCTTCTCGATTTCCATCGATCCGGCCTCCTCTGCACCTGTGGTATTATCAACCGTCACAGGGGTCTAATACACGTAATATGCCATTCCATGGGCCGCTCGGAGGCTCATCTTTACTGCGCTAAACCGATTAAAAAAAATGGCCAACCAGGAGCAATCCGCCGAGGAGATCTTTGCCGCTGCGCTTGACCTGCCGCCGGAGGAGCGTTCAGCATTTCTGGCTCGAGCATGCCGTGGCTCGCTCGAGCTGTGCAATCTTGTAGAGGAACTTCTTAGTGAACACCAGCGCATGGGCAGCTTTTTAGAAGAGCCGCTCCTCGCAAAAAACGGCTCCGGTCCGTCTCTGCCCACAGTCAGCCTGCATATATTGACCGCCGGACATAAGCTGGGGCGTTACACCGTCATAGAGCCAATTGGCTCCGGTGGCATGGGCCAGGTATATCGCGCACGCGATCAGAAGCTGGAACGGGTCGTGGCCATCAAGATACTCTCTCCCGGCTTGGTGACGGGAGATGAGGCTCGACGCCGCTTTCGCAAAGAGGCATTGGCGCTGGCGAAGCTGAGCCACCCGCACATCGCCGCCGTGTACGACGTAGGCGAACAAAACGGCGTGGACTACCTTGTTATGGAGTGTGTCCCCGGGCAAACTCTTGCAGCCAGGTTAAAGAATGGCCCCCTCCCAATCGAAGACGCCACGTTGATCGTGTCGGAGATCGCTGGTGCACTCGAAGAAGCCCACGAAAACGGCGTAATCCACCGCGACCTGAAGCCGGCCAATGTGATGATTACCCCAAAGGGGCATGCCAAGGTGCTCGACTTCGGCATCGCCAAGTTGCTGGCGCCGCTTACGCCGGATGCCACAGCCTCAATAGAGACAGATTTTATTGTCGGGACCCCTCTTTACATGTCTCCCGAGCAAGCAAAAGGAAACGCGGTCGACGCTCGGACGGATCTATGGAGCTTGGGTGTCATCTATTACGAATTGCTTGCCGGCCGAACACCGTTTCAAGGCGAGGGCAACATTGCTGTTCTCCACGCAATCATCAAGGATTCCCCACCCTCTTTGCGCGCGTTCCGGCCTGATGCTCCCCAACTGGCCAATCAAATCATTTGCCGGTCTCTTGAAAAGGATCCTGCGAGCCGCTATCAGTCGGCGTCCGAAGTAGTTCGCGAAACGTCGAATCTCCTGGCTCGATCCGCCTCGAGTACTCACGATGTGGCCGCAAAACGCTGGTCCCGGGCGGTCGCCCTTTCGGCCATCGTTGCCCTCCTTCTTACAACTGCTGCTGGAGCGTGGCTCTTTCATCGCTCTTCCAGAAGGCAGTGGGCGCGAGAAGAGGCGATCCCGCAAATCGCAAATCTGATCGCCGAAAGAAAGCCTCTCGCTGCGTTTGTCATTCTCCAAAAAGCGCAGGGCTATTTGCCTGGCGATCCTCAATTGAAGCGAATCGCCGATCAGAATACGCTGCCGGCGTCGATCACATCATCGCCCCCGGGAGCAACCGCAGAGATTCAGGATTATTCCACGCCGGATGCTCCCTGGCTCAGTCTCGGCACGACGCCTCTCAAAGGCGTCTCGATACCAAGCGGCTATTTTCGCTGGAGAATATCGAGGACCGGAGTTGGGGAGCTGGTAGAGGGTCTGCGGGCCCAGAAAAGCATGAACTTCGCGCTAGGCGCTCAGCAGTCTTTGCCGAATGGAATGGTGCCAGTACCCGGACGAAACTTTGTGGCTGATATCAGTTTCATCGGCTTCATCGGCCCTTACAAGCTGCCGCCGTATTACATTGATCGCTTCGAAGTGACCAATCGCGACTACCAACAATTTGTCGACGGCGGGGGGTACGAAAAGAAAGAGTATTGGACGGAGAAGTTCATTCGGAATGGGCACGAGCTCTCCTGGGCTGAAGCGATGGCAGAGTTCCGCGACACAACAAACCGGCCTGGGCCGGCCCGTTGGGTTGCAGGACATTATGCCGAGGGACATGCAGATTTCCCTGTCTCCGGCGTGAGTTGGTACGAGGCGTCTGCCTATGCCAAATTTGCAGGGAAAAGTCTGCCGGTTGTGGCCCAGTGGTA
>Ga0335072_10005585_pt1 | contig 18517 bp, 10 predicted proteins | sample Lox_Sample_21_FD_206725 | JGI IMG/M metagenome (GOLD analysis project Ga0335072, IMG submission 206725) | Soil microbial communities from Loxahatchee National Wildlife Refuge, Florida, United States - Lox_Sample_2.1 | ecosystem: Environmental > Terrestrial > Soil > Wetlands | place: USA... | reverse complement strand
TCTGGACGGCGGGTGCCGGCGAAGTGGACTCGCCTGCCTCGACAAGCTTCTTTGCCGCCTGATCCGCGAGATTGTCGACAATGTTGGTCCAAACCAGTTTGGAGGGCGTGACCAGCCAGGACCAGAGAGGCTGGCCGTCGACGCCGGCGACTTCGAGAGAGAGATAACCCCCATAGACCGCCTCGCGGTCGCTCGACGGGGTGCGCGCATTGATCGTGATGTAGCCCTTGAGCCATATCTGGCCCGTCCCGTTCACGATGGCGTCAGCATCTCCCTCCGATTGAGTGATGCGGAACCGGTGGCTCCTGTCGAGCCGCTGCACGAAGCTGGCGCGCAGTGCGGCCGCCTCCGAGCCCCCTTCAAACGGGGGTACGTAAAGCAACCTGGCTTGGCCGAGCGAAGTTACGCGTATTCCGGGTTGTTGCGCCTGGCAGCAAGACCCGCCCGACAGCAACGCCAGGAGTGCGGCCATGCCCGCAAAGAACGGCATTCGAGGAAGAGTTCTCACACGTGCCTCACGGAAATTGGTTCAGAACTCGATATGCGTGCGGAACGAAGTCACCAGCACCGGTCCGCGAGCCCGGTTGTAGCCGGGATTGACGATGAACTGCAGATCGGGTGCCAAATAGAGTCCCCGCCACACATGTGCAGTGTAATAGGTCTCCATCAGGTTCTCGCGGCCGTAGGTGAGGCCCGCATCGCCAAGCACAAATCCCAGGCCTCCGAGCTCGAGGTAATGCGCGTGAACGCTGCTGATTCCGTTGGAAGCGAAGGCGATGCCGGCGTGGTCGTTGGACCGCTTCCAGAGGCTGCCGAGGATCCCCACGCCTGCGGAAAAAGTCTGGTCGATTTCGGTGAAGGACCAGGATTCGGTCTTGCCATCGTTCCACCCGAAGCGGCCGTAGGCAGTGACCGACGCGGACAGCCCCTGTTCGACATTCACCCCGAAGCCGTACTTGGTGGTGACCTGCAGGGGGTGGGCGGAGATGTCGGGCACGGGCGTTTTGCCGGCGAGAAACTGGTCGATGGCGTACTGGTAGACGCCCATATTGGCGTGGTTCACCCAGCCGAGCAGGCGCACTATGCCGGGTTTCTTCAAGAGGAAGCGGTGCAGCTCGAACTCCGTATCGATGGTATTGGCGCGGTGAAGGTTCCATACCAGGGGTCCGCCGTTCTGCGGACCGGATTCCAGGGAGAGAGCCGAGCGCAGGCCCCATGCCGGGCACTGGTACTCGCCGTAGATTCCCCAGGTGTAGCCGCGTGCGTCGGCCGTAAAGTCGTAGGCTCCGTTCTGATCGATGGCCCAGTTCATGAACTGGAGATGGCTGTCGCTGCCCACGGAGTTGGTATCGAAGAAGTCGGTGATGCCGAACTTGCCCACTCGAATCTCAAGGCGGCGGCTGGGAAGTTCGGAGAAGGTCGAGAGCGGCCCGCGGTCCGACTCGGTTTGGGTATGACTGAACGCGAAGACCTGGTGGACCATCAGACGGGCCAGATAGGGCGCGGCCGTGAGGGTGGGATCCCGCACCGCGTCGAGATCGGTGAAGCCGGCGATGCCGAATGCGCCGCCGATTCCCAATCCATCCGCGTCCTCTCCGTCGGCGAGAATCTCTGTGGAGTGGGTCAACTGGAGGCCGGAGTAGACCGTCAGGACGCTGCCCGTTGCCTTGTCATAGCGGGACGGAAAGCTGTGAGGACCGGAGTATTGGGCGGCAAAGGGTGGATTGGTCTGAAAGATGACGTTTGCCTGGCCGGAGAGCCAGATGCGACCCTGGCCCGGATGAGGCAACATGGTGGGCGCGGTCTGGGTGGGGGGCTGAGCCTGGGGAGCCGGGCGCTGGGATTCGGTGATGGTCGGAAGCTGAGCCAAACCGCTCGCAGCCGCAAAAAAGGCGAACGCGGCAAGCACAAGCAGGAGGCGCCGAAGAGCGAAAGGAAGCAGCATGTTACGGTTCGCCAGCGTCTCCGGCCGTATCGTGCCGGAGGATGTACTGGGCGTCTGGCGACAACGCTAACAATTCCAGGCCGAAATAAGTTGAATGCCAGATGAATGCTGACCGCCGTCCCGGTCTGCGCGTTACGCCATGAAAGGGGTGTCGAAAGCCCGCACACAGCTCCCTGGGAATGCCGTTAAACTGGAGGCTCTGCCCGGTCAGGGCGGGTGAGAACCGCAGATTTTTGACGTTTTTTCACCTCTGCCTGGCTAATCGGACGTATTGTCGGACTATCTAAGATGGGAAGTTTCGTCTTCCCGCAATAACCGAGGTGAATTATGGTTCTGCACGCGCTCCCGGAACTCGACTCCGAAGGTTCTTTGAAGACGCAACGCACAGCGGTCGGCGTCGATGCGCTGGCGCATTCGTTTCTCGACAATCTGTTCTTCGTGCAGGGCCGGTCGCGCGAGCGCGCAACGATGAACGACCTCTACATGGCGCTGGCGCACACGGTGCGGGACCGGCTGGTGGAGCGATGGATCTATACCGTCAAGAACTACCGCGCCCAGGACGTGCGCGTGGTGTGTTATCTCTCCGCCGAGTTTCTCACCGGGCCCCACCTGGCCAACAACCTCATCAACCTCGGCATCTACGACGAGGCCGAGGAAGCGATGAAGAAACTCGGACTCAATCTGGAAACGCTGATTGAGCAGGAACAGGAGCCGGGACTGGGCAACGGCGGACTGGGGCGCCTGGCCTCGTGCTTTATGGATTCGATGGCGACCCTCGATATTCCGGCGATCGGCTACGGCATTCGCTACGAGTACGGCATCTTCGACCAGGAAATTCGCGAAGGCTGGCAGATGGAGACGACCGACAAATGGCTCCGGCTGGGGAATCCCTGGGCGCTGGAGCGGCCCGAGGACGCGGTGGAAGTGAAGTTCGGCGGCCGCACGGAGACCTACTCGGACGGCGACGGCCGGTTCCGCGTGCGCTGGATTCCGCAGAAGGTGGTGCGCGGCATTCCCAACGACACGCCCATCCTCGGCTACCGGACCAATACGGCCAACACCATGCGGCTCTGGTCGGCCCAGGCCGTGGAGTCCTTCAACTTCGAGACCTTCAACACCGGAGACTTCTTCGGCGCGGTTGCCGACAAGGTCTCTTCCGAGAACATCTCCAAGATCCTCTATCCGAACGACGAGGGAATCGAGGGCAAGCAGCTGCGGCTGGAGCAGCAGTTCTTCTTCGTATCGTGCTCGCTACAGCACATCCTGCGCATCCAGAAGGGGCAGGACCGGCCGCTCGCCGATCTCCACCGCACCTTCGCGGTTCAGATGAACGATACCCATCCGGCGATTGCGGTGGCGGAGTTGATGCGGCTGCTGGTGGACGAGCACGCGATGGACTGGGACACAGCGTGGCACGTGACCACCCGGACGCTCTCTTACACGAATCACACGCTGCTTCCCGAGGCGCTGGAGCAGTGGCCGGTCGCACTCTTCGGCGGGCTGCTGCCAAGGCACCTCGAGATCATCGACGAGATCAACCGCCGGCATCTGGAGGATGTGCGGGCAAAGTTCCCGGACGACGAGGAGCGTATTCGCCGGCTTTCGCTCATCAACGAGAGCGGGGAGCGGTATGTGCGGATGGCGCATCTTGCGGCGCTCGGGAGCCACGCCATCAACGGAGTGGCCGCACTGCACACGGAGCTTCTGAAGACCCATGTGCTGCGCGACTTCTACGACCTATCGCCCGAGAAGTTCTCGAACAAGACCAACGGCGTGACCCCGCGCCGGTGGATGGTGCTGAGCAATCCGCGTCTGGCGCAACTGCTCACAGCGCGGCTGAGCCACGGATGGATTCACGACCTCGAAAAGCTGAGGCGGCTCGAATCGATGACCGACGACCCCGAACTGATCCGCGAGTGGCGGGCCATCAAGCGTCACAACAAGCAGCGCCTGGCCGCCTACATTCACCAGAACCTGGGTATCGTCGTGGATCCGGAGTCGATGTTCGACGTGCTGGTCAAGCGCATGCACGAGTACAAGCGGCAGCATCTGAAGGTGCTGCACATTCTGACTCTCTACAAGAGGCTGCAGAAGAATCCGAACCTGGAGATTCAGCCGCGCACTTTCATCTTTGGAGGCAAAGCGGCGCCCGGCTACCGGATGGCGAAGCTGATCATCAAGCTGATTCACTCGGTCGCCGAAGTGATTCACGGCGATCCGCACGTACGGGACCGACTCAAAGTCGTCTTCCTGCCCAACTACAACGTCAAGCTAGGCCATCGCGTTTATCCCGCCGCGGATCTCTCGGAGCAGATATCGCTGGCCGGCAAGGAAGCCTCCGGCACGGGGAACATGAAGTTCGCGATGAACGGCGCGCTCACCATCGGCACGCTCGATGGCGCCAATATCGAGATCCGCGAGGAAGTGGGCGCAGAGAATTTCTTCCTCTTCGGCCTCAACGCGCAGGAGGTGGAAGAAAAGAAGAGCGCGGGATACGATCCGCGCCCGTACTACGAGTCAAACCAGAATCTGCGCGAGATTCTCGATGCCCTGGCCGGCGGCGAGTTCTCGCATGGCGACCGGGAGCTCTTCCAGCCGCTGATCCAGTCGCTGCTAACGCGCGACGACTACATGCTCCTGGCCGACTACCAGTCGTATATCGACTGCCAGGACGAAGTGGGCAGGACGCACAAGGACCAGGATCGCTGGACGCGCATGTCGATCCTGAACGTTGCGCGGATCGGGGAGTTTTCCTCCGACCGCGCCATTCGCGATTACTGCTCGGAGATATGGAAGACCTGGCCCGTCAAGATCGATATCTGATGCGCCGCTGCCTTCCGGGGCGGAGACGGTTAGAGCGCACCATGCGCCCGAACGTCTTCGCCTTCCCCAGATGCTCCCACCGACTGCATCAGGAGTTGCTGGCTGCCTAGTTTCCCCGCGCCTTCGTTCGTGTCCGGCTGAAGCTGCGTATACGCTCCCGTTGAATCGAGGACCCAGGCCTGGCGCCGGTCCTGGAGATAAACGCTCAGTGTCTTCCAGAGCCGTTCCTTGGCGGGAGGCGACAGCACGGGCGTGACGACCTCGATGCGCTTGGAGAGATTGCGGTACATCCAATCCGCCGAGCCGATAAAGAAGTCGCCTGCCGTCGGGTCTTCGTTGCCGTTGGCGAAGTGGAAGATTCGTGAGTGCTCGAGAAAACGGCCAATGATGGAGCGCACGCGGATGTTCTCGGTTTTGCCCGGGACTCCGGGACGCAGGCAGCAGAATCCGCGAACGATCATATCGACAGGGACGCCGGCGCTTGAAGCCTGGCAGAGAGCCTCGATCATCTCCGGGTCTTCAAGCTGATTCATCTTGGCCACGATGCGCGCGGGCTTGCCCGCTTTGCAGTTCTCGATCTCCTGGTGAATCGCAGCCAGCAGCCGCCTGCGCAGTGTGGACGGAGCCACCAGCAGCGATGTGCACTGGGGCGCGTGCGCATGGCCGGTCAGATAGTGAAACAGGTTGACCACATCCCGCGTCAGTCGCGGATCACAGGTGAGCAGGCCCAGGTCGGCGTAAAGCCGCGCGGTCTTGACGTGATAGTTTCCGGTGCCGATGTGCACGTAGCTGCGCAGCCCGCCGCCCTCCCTGCGCACCACCAGCGCGGTCTTCGCATGAGTCTTGAGGCCGCCGATGCCGAAGGTCACATGGGCGCCCACGCGCTCCAGCTCCGCCGCCCAGTGCAGGTTGCGCTCTTCGTCGAAGCGGGCCTTGATCTCCATGACGCAGGCAACCTGCTTACCCTGCTCGGCGGCGCGAACCAGAGACTTCACAAACGGCGTATCGTCTCCTACGCGGTAAGCGGTCATCTTGATGGCCACGGTGTCGGGATCGTCCGCAGCCGTACTGATGAGGTGTTCGACCGAGGCGTCAAAACTCTCGTAGGGATGGTGCACCAGGATGTCACCCGCCTGCATCGCGGCGAAGATCGAGCTGCCGTTCAAGACCGCGGGGACGACGGGAATCCAGGGCGCATCGTGCAGTTCCGGAACCGGCAGGCCCACGATCTCGAAGAGTGACGTGTAGTCCACTTCGCCTTCCAGCTCGTACACATCGTCCGGCGAGAGATCGAAGCGCGTCCGCAGCATCTCGCGAATGCCCGCGTCGGCGCCCGCCGCGAACTCCAGGCGCACCACGGGTTCGTAGCGGCGCTGCCGGATCTGCTCCTGCACCAGGACGCGAATCTCGGCATCCGACCCCTCCTCCAGCTCGACCTCCGCATCGCGCGTGATGCGCACCAGCGTGATCGATGCAATGGTCATGCCGCTGTAGAGCCTTCCCACATTCCCGCGAATTACCTCGTAAAGAGGAACAAAGAGGCGCTGGCCCGTCTGCAGGCCGGAAGTAAGCGGGACCCACTGCTTCAGCCCGGTCGGAATCTTCAGCCGCGCCACCATCTGTTCGCCCGTTTCAGGATCATGCAGCCGGAACGTGAGCGAGGTGGATAGATTGGAGAGAAACGGGAAGGGATGCTCCGGGTCGATAACCAGGGGCGTCAGCGCCGCGGAGACCGAGCTATCGAAATGCGCAGTCGCTTCCTCTTGCTGCGTTGCCGTGAGGTCATCCCACTTACGAAGGAAGATCCCGTGCTGCGCCAGTGCTGGAACCAGCGTTTGCTGAAAGCACTCCGCCTGTTTATGCAGCTGCGGGAGCAGCTTCTCGCGAAGCCGCCGAAAGGAGGCACGCTCGTCGTTGGACTGCCCCTTGCGCAGGATCGCCATGCGCTTCATGAAGAACTCGTCGAGATTCGATGAGAAGATGGCCAGGAACTTCACGCGCTCGAGCAGGGGCGTACGTCCGTCAACTGCTTCGGCAAGCACGCGCTCATTGAAGTCGAGCCAGCTGATGTCGCGGTCGATCCAGATCTCGGCCAGCTCCTCTGGAAGCGCTAAGTTGAGCGCACCTTGATCGCCGATGGAGGCGAGAACATTGGTTGACATGGTAAGCACCTTCCTGGATTGGAGATTGGGGCGACGGTCTCAAATGGCGGTTGCGAAAGGCCTCAGGAGACGGCTTCGCCGGCGCCGCCGGCGAGCGCCACGGGGGCAGCCGGGCCTCTTGGTGCGCTGGGGGCGGCGCGGAGCAGTTCCTCCAGATCCGCAATCTTGTCGGTCATGAAGTTGAGTTTCTTTGAAAGCGCCTGAATCTCGGTCTCGGCCCGTTTGTTCACTTCGAAGTCGAGTTCGCTGCGCACTCGGTCTTTCGCGTCCTGCCGGTTCTGGCTCATCATGATCACCGGAGCCTGCACCGCGGCCAACATCGACAGGAACAGGTTCAGCAGGATGAACGGATAAGGATCCCAGGCTCGGTTTCCGAGGATGACGTTGATTGTGGAGTAGATGATAAGGATGATTGAAAAGAGGATGATGAAGGTCCACGAACCTCCGAAACGCGCCACCGCATCCGCAATGTGCTCGCCAGCCGTGGTCTGTTCTTCGATGACCTCGTTGGGATTGCGGTTGACGCGGCTTTGCACCAGCTTTTGCGCCGCATGAAACTGACGCGCCTGCACGGTGAGCATGTCCATGCCCGCCATTGGCCTTCGCTTCAACAATTCCGCGATGTCGTCGCGGCCGACTTCAAGGCAGGTCGTCTCCTCCGTGGCCGTAGCCGCGGTCAGATGACTGGTTTGCTGCAGCATCGAGGCAAAGCCGAAGAAAGCGCCGTGTTCCGGCTCATCCACAAGCACTTCCTGGTGGTCCTCGTCGGTGGTGGTCACGCGCACCTTGCCCGACAGCATCACGTAGCCGTGAAGGGCCGCATCGCCCTCCTTGAAGATTCGCTGGCGGGCAGCGAAGCGTTTGATCTCGACTTGCGCAGCGAGAATCTGCGCTTCATCATCGTCGAGAAGTTCAAACAGGGGAACGTGACGGAGTTCTTGCGGATCGCACGGCATACAGTTACCTCGATGTGTCCGGATTCCATGGGGAAGCTGCACTTGAAAGAGACCATATCAAAGCGAGGTCAGCGGCGCGTGCTGATCCTATGATTTTGCTGTTACAGACAGGTAAATGAGAAGCGCAAGACGCAGTATTCGTGCCGGGCCCCTGCGGTCAACCTGCCCCGTGGGGATGCGGTGTATCTCGATTTCGCCTGCCGACGGATGAGGTGGAGTTCAGGGAATGCGATGTCTGGGAATTGCCGCTCGCATGCCGGCGCGGAGGCGCTCTCGCGAGTCCGTCGCAAGAAAGGAGCTTATTGGGGCAATTCACCGTGCGCCCGGAAGGCTTCTCGCCGCCCCTCTTCGGTTTGTGTCAAGCCATTTGAGCTGGCGGAGATATGCGGCCGGGTCGTTCAGCTAAACTCCTGCGCGATTGCTTCGGGGAGGTATTCGGCCATCACATCTTATCCAGCCGGCTTCGTCTGCAGTCCATCCGGCGAAAACCCCGGTGTCGACTGTCCCCAGCCGTAGACGCAAGAGCGCAAGGTTCAATGCGCGGCCGCCCGAGTGAGCTGCTAGGTGAAGAGAGTTTCGTTTGAAATGCCCACCACCCACTGTGTACGAATCGATTCCAAGCAACTCCTGAACTTGCGCGGCAGCGACAATGGCTCCATCAGTTCACTCGATCCATCAGCATCTGACGAAAATGCCCCAGCCAAGCCACGCAACTAACCCAGGAGTGAACTTAGAGTAAAACCAGGGTTGCTGTGTCCTTTTGAGTACGGGCCAAGGTCGCCGCTCCTCAGGGGCGCGTCGGCTTGAGTGAGGCGGCTCCGGGGTGCTCCTACCCTGGTTTTGCTGTAACCACACTACCCCTGGAAAAGAGCAACAAATCCCAATGAGTTCGACTGCACCCTGCACGCGAGACCGGCGCCACGATTTGGCCGTGGCGAAGAACCCCTCCCGACCTCTACGAAAGACGATTTGCCTGCTGCACGCGGTGAATGAGCAACTTTTTGGTTCGTTCAAGGCTCAGCCGGCGCGATGCGCTGAGGCGCTTGCTGGCGAAGGCAGTGTACATGGTAAGTATGCGTAATCCGGCGTCTGGCCCCCCGGGGAACAGTTCATTCGATGAGAGCAAGTCGGCCATCAGTTCGGGGGGCTTGGAAAAGATGCCCGAAAGAGCTTCGATGGAATGTGTTTTCATAGGTATCCTCATTGAACGATCAGTGATCTCCATGCTGCCTTTCCCGCCGGATTCACCCGCGCAGTGATGTTCCACAGACGTATGCCGGCGCCGCCTTTTTCCCGGATGGTCTCGTTCAGCAACTGCTCATCCCCTATTCGATCCAGAACTCGCGCAAATCGTCGCAAAGCCTCGCAGGCGGCAATCTCATAGTGCTTGATCCGCCGCGCTTCCGCGATCGGTGCGGCATCGCGCGGGGCACCCTCCATCAACTCTTCTGCTTTGTCAAACAAAGCTTAGATCGCAGCAGTTCGGCGCCGTGCGATTGATCGAGCCGTTGAGCGTAAGTTCACACAAGGCGGTGAGCGGCCACTTCGTCATGCTCGGCTCTTTGCGCCGCCGAGAACAGGGCCACATCGTGAATATCGCCCTCTTTCGTTTCGAGAAGCATTTCAGCCCCTTCCGCCTGAATGCCCTTCATTTCATCGCAGGTCTTTTCTTTCGGAGTTGTCCCGAGAATCGTGAAAGCCATCTCCGGGCGTTGAATCTGGGCCTCGGCCTCATTCAAGTGGTGTTCGAATGCCTTTTTCAGGTCCTCGGATGACGCGGCTTCAATCAAATTTGGGAGAACTTTCGTACCCCGCTTCTCAGCCGAATGGAGATCCCTTGATTCCCCGGCCAGAAGTTTTTCAAGGGTGTCGACAGCCATGACAGATAAGCATCCCTTCCAGTCCGGAGAATATCGTGCTCAACTCCTTGGGTGGATGCAACGGTGTTTCGCACGGTTGCTCTTGCGGTATGCGAGCCGCTACGACGGGAGCCTCTGATCGGTTTCAGGCAATTTGCGCCAGGGGTCATTACGCAGCCGTGTCTTCCATCTTGCGAAGTCAGGTACGTGAAACGCCGGAGCCTTTGCGGAGTCCAATTCGGTCCATTGCAGCGGCACTGCCACTGGCGTCCCCGGGCGCGCCCGCGGCGAAAACGGTGCTATCGAAGTAGATTCGCGATCGTTCCGGAGATAGTCAAGGTAAATGTGGTTCTTTCTCACGGTTTTCGTCATTTTAGTGACGTAGAGATCGGGCTGCGCATGCTCCATCTCGAGCGCTATTTCATGCGCGAATTGCTTGACGGCCGGCCACTCGTGCTCCGGACGAATCGGGATCACCACATGAAGCCCCTTGCCACCAGTGGATTTTAGGAAACTCTTCAATCCGACTCTGCTCAGCCTCATTTTCAATTTCTGCGCGGTCTCGGCGAGAGCTTTCCACTCAATGGATAGGTCTGGATCGAGATCGAATACGACACGATCCGGCTTATCCAACGAATCATTGCGGGAGCCCCAGGGATGAATCTCAAGCACGCTCATCTGAGCAAGGCCGACCAGTCCTTCGCTGGAATTCACCGTGAGGAAGTCTTCCATCTCGCCGGACTCTTGATTTTTGATGACGACGGTCTTCACTCCATCCGGAACTCCGCGGCCCACGTGTTTTTGAAAGAAACACGGCTTGTCGCTTCCGCTTGGGCAGCGCACAACGCTGAGCGGCCGGTTGGCGATGTGAGGCAGCAGATGTTCAGCTATGGCGTCGTAATACTCGGCCAGGCTCCGCTTGGTCATTCCGCTTTCGGCGTCCAGCACTTTATCAGGATGCGTGATCGCCAACTCCTTCATAGGACCGCCTCCTTTCCATATCGCCGCTATTTCTCCCCTTCGCGCCTCCCGAACCTCCGGGGGCGCTTAGATTCTTCGCTGCCGGGTTGACGTAGAACGTCAGCATCCTCATCCCCGAGCCGCGTCCTTTCGGGGATCCTTTCTTCGAAGCCGGAGAGTGCGCGATGGTTTCCGGATTTTTCGCGACCAAGACTTGCAGTGGAAAAGTGAAAGTTGTGTCCACTTTCCCCCCGGGCCACTTTCTGATCGTATTGCCCAAGCTCTTCCCTCTTTCGCTCGATCGTCTAGCGCCCATACTCAGCAACGAAACACCACTCAGACGCCTGGCTTTGATACCTCTTGAAGTACGAAAATTCGCATTTCTACTGATTGGCCTGCGCTTGATTCGTGAATGTACCCGGACTGCGATTCGGTTAGCTTCAGAACCTGAGAGCGGCCGGCGTACTCACCTGCGCACTCATGAAAATGTCTCCGCAGGGAGCGCCACATAGCCTGATCTCATGCCGAAGAAGTAACTAACTCTTAAAATAACCGGGAAAAGATGCCTTGCAGCACCGGGCCCATCTCAACCGTTCGATGCGGCCCGTGAAAGCCTGGATGCAGCATGACCTGGAGGTCTTCCATGAAAGCAGTTCGTCATGGCATCCATGGCGGTCCTTGCAAGTTGTTTGTTTCAGGGCTACTCTTCCTTCTGAGCTTAATATGAACCTGCGAACCTTTGCCGCACTCGCTGCGGTTGTTGTCCTCGGACTGGGACAGCGCTGGATACTAGCGCAACCTGTCTTAGCAGCACTTCCTGCGACTCCCTCATTTCCATGGCAAGATTCCGGCGCGCTGCATATCGCCCGCGAAACGGATGCGGTGCGGCCATTCTCCGTGATTGGACCCCGGGGCGCGCTGCTGGGGACGCAGGACGGAAGTTATGCAGCATGGATCTTCCCGTGGAAGATCTTCAGCGACATGCGGATCACGGCCGATATGGAGAACTACGGCATCCCAATCGACGTAAACCGGCAGGCGGCCTGGATCGATGTCAGTCCGGGTAGAACCATCATTACTTACTCTCATGCAAATTTCACCATCCGCCAGATTATGTTTGCGCCCAAAGATGCGCAAGAGGGAGCCGGCGCGGTGGCGCTCTATCAGATCGAAGCGATCCGGCCCATGACGCTTACCTTCTGCTTCACGCCGCTGATGCAGCGCATGTGGCCGGCGCCCTCCGGCGATCGCCCTTCGCCGGAGTGGGTAAAGACAGAAGGCGCAGCCGGAGGTAAGACAAGCTCGGGGTTTTACATTCTGCACCAGGATTTTCCGGGACACGTTGCCGCGCTAGCCATGCCTACGGCCGAGCCCGGCATCCTGGCGCCTTACCAGGAGCGCCCGCAAGCCTGGCCGCTTCAATTTGTGCTGCACTTCGATCCGAAGCGGGATTCACAGACGCTGTTTCCCCTGCTGATCGTGTATGCAGACTCTGAGCACGCCTCAACCCCGGCAGCGCTCGCGCAGAGCCTCGCCGGGCTCGATGCGCAGGTGTCGATTCTTTATCGGGACAATGCGGCCCACTATCGTGCACTTCTTGAGAGTCACACGAGCATCGAGACGCCCGACCCAGGTCTGAATGCCGCTTTCTCCTGGGCCGTCGCAGCTATCGACGCGCTGCGTGTAGAGACGCCGGGGGGCAATGGACAAGCGTTTACTGCCGGCTTTGTCGGCTCCGGTGACACTACGCGGCCAGGCTTCGGCTGGTTCTTCGGACGCGACGCGTTGTGGACGCTCTACGCCGTCGACAGTTATGGAGACTTCCAGGCAACCCGTCAGGAGATCGAATTCCTGCTGCGTCATCAACGCGCCGACGGCAAGATCATGCACGAGTATTCGCAGACAGCAAATCTGGTTGACTGGCAGGCGCTGCCCTACGAGTATGCAGCGGCTGATCCGACCCCTCTGCTGCTGATGGCCGCAGACGATTACCTCAAGATCAGCGGTGACGCGGCGTTTGTCCGCGCGCACTGGGATGCGCTGCGGCGCGCCTGGGACTTTGAAACTGCGCATGTTTCGAGCGATGGAATCTATAACAACACGCGGGGGACGGGCTGGGTCGAGTCATGGATTCCTTCCATGCCCTATCAGGAGATCTATCTCGCTGCGCTCGACCAACAGGCAAGCAGTGCGTTTGCGGATATGGCAAGGAGCACCGGCTACCAGGATCTTGCTCATGAGGCAGCAGCCCGCGCTTCGCGCATCGGGCAGACCATCGAGCACGAGTATTATCTTTCGTCCCAAGACTTCTACGCCTTCAGCCGCAATCTCGATGGCTCAACCGACGATACTCCCACGATTTTCCCCGCCGTGGCGTGGTGGGACGGCAGTTACTCCCTCCCGGATGCAGATGCCATGATGCGCCGCTGGGCTTCGAGCGAGTTTTCAACCGACTGGGGTACGCGCATTCTCAGCGATCATGTGAGTTTCTACGACCCGATCAGTTATCATCAGGGTTCGGTGTGGCCGCTCTTCACAGGATGGGTTTCCGTGGCCGAGTATCGCGCTGGACATCCTCTGGCCGGTTACACGCACCTGATGCAAAACGCGGAGTTGACCTGGTTGCAGGATCTTGGCTGTGTAACCGAGCTGCTGTCGGGCCGTTTCTTTCAGCCGCTGGGTCGCAGTACGGCGCACCAGCTCTGGTCGTCGGCAATGGTGATCTCTCCCTTGCTGCGCGGGATGTTCGGCCTGCAATGGGATGCTGCCGCGAAGACCTTGACGGTTACGCCCCAACTGCCGGCAGACTGGGATGCAGCAACCGTGCGCAACGTGCCGCTGGGAGATTCCAGACTCGATCTCACATTCACGCGGCGAGGGCAGCATCTGATGGTCGAGGCGACTGGCGCGCCCGAGCTCCACCTCGCCACGGATGCACCTGGCGCCACCGTGGAAGGACATACGCTACGGATTCCGCTGCCTCCGGTGGAGGTGGCGATCTCTCCTCATTTGCCTGATCCCGGCGCCGAGACCACACAGATGAAGGTGCTCGCCGAGCAGCGCACCGCGCGGTCGCTGACGCTGATGCTGAGCGCGCCGCCGTCGGCGGAAGGCATCTTGTATCTGAGGGAAAATACCCCGGGTCTTCACGTTCATGTTGAAAACGGAACGATAGGATCACCCCGCAACGGATTGCAGTTAGTGACGGTAACTTTTCCGTCCGGCGCGGAGGCCGTCACGCAGCATGTCACCTTCTCCTGGTGAGAACGGCGAGCGGTTCCGATAAGCCGCATCTTCCTTCAGCAGGAACCGATGTTCTGCGAAGCAGCGGCTTTTACCCCGACACCGTGTAATTGGAATCGAGAGCCGCTTCGATCGGATTCGGGGGGAAGAACGCGGCCTGGCGCCAGGATTCGGCTGCGTTCCGCCGTGTCGGCTGGTTCCCTCTTTTACCAGCGGTAGACCTTGAGTTCGTCAAGGTACACGTTGCCCCATGTGGTGGCGCTGCTGTCTCCATCGATCTGGAAGTTGGTCAGGATTGCCGGGCCCCAGCCGAGATCGTATCCCGAAAACACGGTGAAGTTCAGATCCTGCTCTGCGCCGTCCAGCCATACGGAATGGTAGGTCACCCACCCCGAGTCATTGTGCGAGAAGTAAATCTGCACGTGATGCCATTGATTCGCGCCCCAGCTATGCACGTTGCACGGAGCGTAGGAGTGCAGCCATGTATCTGTAGGGCTTGTCGGAGAGCCGCCATTCACGGCGTAGTCCCAGCGGTCGATCCAACTGTCGCACTGGAAACCCATGATGGCGGTTTCTCCGTTCGGCATCGTCTGGTCGAGGTCAAACTCGAGGTTCGAGATTCCATTTGCGTCATTGGCGATATACACCCAGACGTCGTAGAAAAAATTCTCAGCCGTCGTGTTGTCATCGAATTGCGCCGAATACCGCTCTCCGCCGAAGTCGTTGAACTGGTTGGCAAACAGCCGCGATGTACCGGTGAGCGAGGGCGAACTGTGCAGGCTCATGGTGCCGCTCGAGGACCCCGGTGTCCCTCCGTCGTGGATTGCGGTCCAGTCGCTCAGCGCCTGGATACTGCTGATCTCGACCGCGTCCGACGGAATCAAGGAAGCCGCGCCCCCCGTCACGTCGATCGAGACGTCTGTCACGCACACGCCACCCTGGCCGTTCCAAACTTTCACGTGCAGCGTGTGCCACCCGCTCGGCGCGCTTACGGGGCCGTCGATCGATTGGCCGGCGAAGGTTGCCGTATAGGTGCTGTTGTCGAGCGAGTAGCCAACCGCTGTTACCGGCTGCGAGGAGCAGGTCGCGGCGTTCATCGCCAGTTGGAAGGGAGATCCGACCTGCGCCCCGTTGCCTGGAGTAGTAATTGACGTCTGTGCCAGTGCGGGAAGCATAGCAACAGTAAACAAAAGCGCCGCACTTATCGCATTCTTCGCGGATTTCCGATTCATTCGAGGACACCTCTGGGGAGACCATCGTGTCGGCCTGGGGCCGCACGTAATTCGCACGCAGACAAACGCTCCGCCGCATCTCATCGGCCATTCGCTCCACATGCGGGTTATCGATAGCAAGAACGCTGCACACACAACCGCGCTCACCCCGCGCCGTCCGGCGGTTCGCGGTGCGTGCAGGGCGCACAGCTCTGTCACGGCGCCATCTCCCGCGTGCGGAGGGCGTCGATTCAGCGCTTCGCAATGTATTGCTTGGGCTGTTATGGGCGTGAAGAGTTCGAGCGCCCGGCAGACCTCTTTTAATTAGGAAAGGCATCCAATGTGGCGTGAGTGTGTGCAGCTCGCCCTTGTAAGAGCCTTCGTGTGTCTTCCCGCAAAGTTCTAACGAGATCCGCCTCCGGGATCTGGTCCCGATTCGCGATCTCCGTAATCTATTCCGTTTTAACCGGCAGGCAAGCCGGTCACTGTGTGTGTTGAAAGAATGCTTACACGCCGGAGGCGGTCCCGGCAAGAGGTTTTTGCGGCGCGCTTCAGGATTTCAAGGCGCAGCCGGCCTCGAGAAGGGTTTCAAGCGCGATGCCTACCACACTTCGATGGACCACCAGGGCACTCCGTCGATCCCGGAGCGGTCAGCAAGACGTTTAGCAAAGATTTGGATCAAGTTGTCCAGGCCGCATACTTCCGGGCGCAGAGACTTTCGGCGTGTGTCAAAACGCCTGCGTTGCGTCGGGATTGAATCCGAACTCTGCAGGCGTGAACCCGATCGTGGCCGCACGCACAATGTCGTTGACTTTGTCTTCAAGCGTACGGTAAGCTCAGCGCATCATCCTGAGATCGCGGATCGAGTAGATCTGAAGTGAGGCCCTCTCTGGCCACGGGTTCGTTGGCGTGCGCCCGGCTGTCTCCGGCAAGTTGGATCTTGCAAGTCGTATGCGTGTGCTCGGAGAAATGGACCGGACGCATTTCATGAAGCGTGTCACCTCCCTCCTGCTGGCGCTGCCGGCATGTGCATCCCTGTCGGTGCTGGCCACAAGCGCTGTGCCCGCCTTCGCCAATGTAACCATCGTCAGCCCTGCGAGCGGAAGCGAAGTTGTTTCGCCGCTTCAGCTAACCGCCTCCGCATCGGCGTGCTCTTCGCAACCGATCGCCGCCATGGGCTACTCGTTCGATAACAGCGCCCAGACAACCATCGTGAATGGAGCGTCGATCAACACACAACTGGTCACAACCCTGACGGGCGCACATACGCTTCACGTCAAGTCCTGGGGCAACCAGGGGGCGTCGTGCGTGACCTCGGTCGCGATCATCCTGATGCCCTCGCCCACCAGTTACGTGCCTGCCTACGCAACGGTGTTCAAGGGCGTGCAGGCGCTGCCGACCTGGCTGGCGGTCAACGACACGGGTTCAGGGGGCGGCACTTCCTCCGGGGTCATGAACGTGGTCGCTTCACCGTCCCTCACCGGATCCGCGCGCAAGTTTGCGACAACTTTCACGAACAATGGCGGCCAAAGGTACTTTGCGACGATCGGCGCCAATACCCTGGTGAGTAACTTCCTCTACGACGGATGGGTATACATCGGAGGTTCGTCGAACGGCATCGCCAACATCGAGATGGACATGAACCAGGTGATGGCGAACGGCGAAACCGTCATCTACGGGTTCCAGTGCGACGGCTGGTCGAACACGTGGGATTACACCGCCAATGAAGGAACACCGACGAATCCTTCAGACCAATGGCTGCACACTCAGGCGCCCTGCAGTCCGCGCAACTGGAGTACGAACGCATGGCACCATGTGCAGATCAGCTACTCGCGCGATCAGTATGGCACGGTCACCTATAACTCGGTCTGGCTCGACGGCCTGGAGCAGGATCTACATGCAACTGTCTCTTCTGCCTTCGCCCTGGGTTGGGGGTCTGTCTTATTGACCAACTTCCAGGTGGATGGAATGGGTGCGAGCGGCTCATCGACGGTGTACCTCGACAACTTGACTGTCTACGGATGGTGACAGGGCCTTTCGTCCGTTGAAGTTGGTCGCAGGCTACCCATTTTGGCAAACCGTGTGCGGGTCTTTACGAGGACCGCGGCGCTCGGCATCCACCAAGACAAGAACCATTGATTCCTCCGCGCGAGGCTCTCGGGGGTTCGCGGTTGTGGAGACCGCCAACTTAACCATGAGTTCCTGAAGGGGGATACGCATCGGCGGGGAATGCCTGCGGAATGGGCGCAGCGCCGGCCGCGAAGGATCGGGGAAGGGGCTGCGAAGGTTTGCGGGCGCTCGAGACAGCGCCCGCCAAGTGGATCGATATGGACCTCCCCGGAAGCAATTGACCAGGGCCAGCGTCGGACAGATCTGAATTGCTTTTCTCGCGCGGACGCACCTTTGCGCCATCGACTGCCCGCATCTAAATAAATGTCGCAAGAGTGTAACACTCCGACAGCTATGTTCCTGATGACTTTAGCCAAGCCACGCTCCTTCGCACCGATACTTTTGGCGGTTGCAATCGCGGGTTGCTTCTCTGCGCGAGGCTTATTCGGACAGAACCAGCCGCCCTCGACGCAGTTCACCACGCCGGCGATCGCGTGGAATCCAACGCAACCTGAAATACAGCCGCCTCTCAATGTGGACCGTGACCCAGTGCCTTCGCCCGGACAACCGGCGGCGGCCGCCACTCCGGTTCCACCGCCCTTGACGAAAGGCGGCGCCGCGCCTCTCGAAAAGAATCAGAACGGCATGTATGTTTATCGCACCAACGTGGACGAAGTGCTGTTGAACTGTACGGTGATCGATAAGGCAGGAAGGATTGTTACCGATCTCAAACCCGACGATTTCCGGGTGTGGGAAGACGGCGTTCCCGAGCACATCAATTCTGTCGAGCACGATGACCTTCCAGTGTCGATGGGCATTCTGATCGACAACTCCGGATCCATGCGGGACAAGCGCGCGGCTGTGAATGAGGCGGCGATGAACTTTCTCAAGGATTCCAATCCCGCCGACCGATCCTTTATCGTGAATTTCTCGGATCGCGCCTATCTCGACCAGGGCTTCACCTCAAGCCTCGTCGCTCTCGGCCACGGCCTTTCGCGCTTCGACTCGCGCGGCACGACTGCTCTCTACGACGCCGTGGCGGCCTCGGCCGATGAGTTGGCCAGAAACGGCAAGCGTCGCAGCCAGGTCCTCCTCATCGTTAGCGACGGGGCCGACAACGCGTCGGAACTCACCCTCCAACAGGCCGTCCGCCGCGTGCAGAATCTCGGGGGCCCGGTCGTTTATTCCATCGGCCTTGACTACGATGTGCCCCGGGAAGAAGCCAGCCAGGCGCGAAGCGCGCTGGAAA
>Ga0335072_10005584_pt1 | contig 18518 bp, 14 predicted proteins | sample Lox_Sample_21_FD_206725 | JGI IMG/M metagenome (GOLD analysis project Ga0335072, IMG submission 206725) | Soil microbial communities from Loxahatchee National Wildlife Refuge, Florida, United States - Lox_Sample_2.1 | ecosystem: Environmental > Terrestrial > Soil > Wetlands | place: USA... | reverse complement strand
TTCAGAGCGAAACCGCGAGTAACGTCAAGGCGTGTTGCTGTGCAGGAGTTGGTCTGGTGGTGACATCGAAAGCCGGGAGAGATGGGAGCCTGGGCTGGATGCGGTTGCGCACGATAGTGGCCAGATCCCGGAGCCAGTCCTGGAAGCTTTGCACCGGCAGATCCTCCGGGGTTCGTTTGCTCTGCGCCTTGGCCAGGGCTTGAGGCGAGCGTTGTGCCGGAGCGACCGGAGAAGTGCGGGGTGCACCGTTCTGGTGGTCATCAAAGAGCAGAGGCGCCAGAGCCTGACGCATGTGCCATTCGACATAGTAAGCGAGCAATGCAAGCAGGACATGAGCGCGCACCCGGTCGGGCAAGCGATGATGAATGGGCCGTACTTCCAGGTCCACGCTCTTCAGACTGCGAAAGGCGCGTTCTACGTGGGCCAGCCGTTTGTAGGTGAGCACGGTTTGCTCGGGGGTGGAATGCTGGCGCGGGAGCGAGGTGCGCAGCACATAGATCCCATCCAGGTCTGCATCGCGGGCAATCCGCTGCGGGTTCAACTGCCAAGTGAAGCCGGCGGGCGTGATCTCCCAGAGGAAGTATTTCTCGAGGTGCGAACCGGCCAGAGTTCGCCCTACCAGGTAGCTGATTCGCTCGGCGCTCTTGACCGGTTGGCGTTTGCGCTGCGTAGCCCGCACGATCTCTTGCAGCTTCTTCTCTGCGGCCGCGATTAACTCTTTGCGCTTGCGCGCCCGCTCCTGGGCCAGCAGCGGATTGCGGCACACGATCAGCCGCTCTCCGGGATAGTCCGGATGGCTCACCTCGGCCAAGTCCCGTTCATCGAAGAGAGACAACTGCAGCACTCCGTCCTGGGCCAGCTTGTGAATCTGCGGTGCGCGCAGAGCCGTGATCCACTCCAGTCCTTGAACAGGCTTGAGATCCTGCGCAATCCTCTTTTCCGTCAGCATGCCGCGATCCCCCACCAGCACCAGCCGCTGCAGTTTAAAGCGCTCTCTGAGCTTGTTGACCTGCGTCGCGACGGTCTTGGGGTCGGCGGTGTTGCCGGCAAATACTTCCACCGCCACCGGGCAGCCTTCTCCGTTGGACAGAACCCCGAAGACGATCTGCGGATTGCTCCCCCGTTCATCGCGTGAGTAGCCGTACTTGGCCAGCGGACAGTGCCGGCCTTCAAAGTAGGTGGAGGTCAGATCATAGAGTACCAGCGTGCCTTCGCTCAGGTGGCGTTTGGCCAGAGCCGCTTCAATCTTCTCCTGGCGGGCTAGAAGCCAATCCATAGCCGCGTATAGATCATCCTCATCGACGGTCTGCAAAGCCAACAACTCACCCAGGGTGTGGTGACAGGTCTCCTCGCGCAGCCCGCGGCTGGTGGCCAGCTTCGAAGCCGGCTCCAGAATGCGCGCCGCAATCATGGCCACAACACAGCTCCGCTCCCGGCTGGGCTTGGCATCGAGCATGGTCTCCACTCCCAGCCGGTGCATGGTTCCCAACACCGCAGCTACATGGCCGTGAGGACGAGAGCGAATGATCTCCACGCTAGAGCTAAGAACCGATGTCCCGCCATAGTTGCCCTTGAGCAGCTGGCGCAGGGCTTCGATCTGCTCCGGCGGCCAGTGGGAAAGGTTGGCGATGGTGCGGTTGTGGACCTTGCCTTGTTCGCGAAACGACTCCCGCAGCAGGATGGCCGGCGGCGAGTTGCGGTTGGGGACTACGGCCACGTACATGTAGACAAGATAGGCAAATCGCGTATATGCAGTCAAGGTAAATCGTCCATATTACATGACTACATAGATACCCTCAAAACCGTGCCAATCCTTGGAAACAATCAACCTAACATGCGATCAAACCGGGAACTTCGGACTAAGAAATGCGGCGTACCGATCAGCGCGCCGCATTTCCGAAGCTTGAATTTTTTCCGATGAAGGGATGCGAATGCGTCAATAGCTTCGCACCCACTCCACGATCGACCGGACCGCAATCCCACTCGGCCCTTTGGCAATGTACGGCCGCGCATCGTCAATCCACGCCAGGCCGGCAATGTCCAGGTGAATCCACGGCGAATCTTCGGCAAAGACATGCAGGAATTCGGCCGCCGTGCACGCCCCGCCATGCCGCCCGCCGGTATTCTTGATATCGCCGATATCCGACTTGATCTGATCGGCGTATTCGTCGCCCAGCGGCATCCGCCAGAATTTCTCACCCGAAATCTTCAGCGCCTCTTCGAATTTTGCATACGTCTCATCATCATTTGAGAACGCGCCGGCATTTACCAGCCCCAGGGCCACGCCGATAGCGCCGGTAAGCGTCGCTGCGTCGATCAAGTGGGTTGCGCCGAGCTGCTTCGCGTAATTGATGCCATCGGCCAGAACCAGCCGCCCTTCGGCATCGGTGTTGATGATCTCAATGGACTTGCCCGACATCGCCGTATATACATCCCCAGGCTTGAAGGCTTTACCATCGGGCATATTCTCGGCCGCGCAAACCACCGCAATCACGCGCACCTTCGGTTTTAGTAATGCAATCGCACGCATGGCCCCCATCATCGCCGCCCCGCCGGCCATGTCGTACTTCATCTTCTCCATGTTGTCTGACGGCTTGATCGAGATTCCGCCGGTATCGAAGGTAATGCCCTTGCCGACCAGACCGAGGATTGGCCCATCCATTACGCCCTCCGGCTCGTAGCGCAGCACAATCAGCGCCGGCGGCTCGGCCGACCCTTGAGAAACCGCCCAGAACGCGCCCATCTTCAGCTCGTGCAGTTTCTCGGTTGAATACACATCCCAGCCCAGCCCAACCGCCTGCGCCATCTCCGCTGCACGCTGGCCAAGAATCGTCGGCGTCAGCTTGTTGCCGGGCTCGTTCACCAGCGAGCGCGCAAAGTTCTGGCTCTCGCCCACGATTACGCCTTCTTTGAACGCCGCTTCGATGGATGTCTTGTCCGCCGTCTCTGGCGCCACCAGGCGAAACCGCTCTATCCTCACATCCTTGCGGTCGCTCTTGTAGGTATCGGCGTCGAAGTCGCCCACCATCGCTCCCTCGGCGGCCGCCCTCGCAGCAGGGGCTGCGTCCAGCCCATCCGCCTCCGGCAGCGCCAGCGCCAACTCTTTGATTCCGCGCGGCTTGGTGTACCGCACCGCGGTCCCCGCCGCATTACGCACGCCCTGCGCCTGCACCTTTGCCAGCTTGCCCATGCCAACCATTAGAAGCCGCTTCGCCTTTAATCCGGCGGGCGAGTGCAGCAGCACCGTTTCGTTCACTCCGGCCTTGTACTCGCCGCTGGCAAGCACCGCCGTGGCAGCCGCTTTGACGGCGTCATCGCCGGTCAGCAATACGGGAGCCGGTTTGGCGTCGGCACCCTTCGCAGTCTGGCTATCGGCTGCCAAAACCGCCAGCAGTTCAGTCTCGATCTCAGCCAATGGCAAAAAAGTGGATTCAGTTCGCATGAACCCATTCTTTCATCTGAGACCCGGCCGGATAAAAGGTCTGGTTTTGCATCGAAAAAGGCCTGAGATTTGCCAAAAGCCGGCCAGCAACCGCGGATCTCCGTTCGACTTGGATCGTTCATCCTGGCGAGCCGTCGTCGTTCATCTCTGGCTTTCGCCTTCGCGAGCCGCGTAAAGCGCGGCTTGCTGCACCTCGGGATGCCATGCTGTTCAGGCAGAGAGCCTCGGAACCAGAACGCCAGAGGCTCAGAAACTTAGTCCCTGCCCGGGGCTCTGTTAATCCCTGTTTCTGTGTTTGTTGTCCTTGATGGCGGCGCGGGCCTCGCGGTCGGCCTCGCGGCGGCGCTCGGTCTCCCGCTTGTCCCAATCTTGCTTGCCCTTGGCCAACGCCAGCTCACACTTGACGCGCCCATGCCTGAAATAAAGCCGCACCGGAATGAGCGTATGCCCCTTGACCTGCGTCTTTTGGAACAGTTTGCGAACCTCCCCACTGTGCATCAGCAGTTTTCGTGTGCGGGTTTCGTCGTGGTTGGCCAGGTTCCCATGAGAATACGGTCCAATATGCATATTCAGGAGGAAGGCCTCGCCGTCCTTGATCAGCCCGTAGGCGTCTTTCAGGTTGGCCTTGCCCTCGCGGATCGATTTGACCTCGGTGCCGCGCAGCGCGATGCCGGCCTCGAACTTTTCGAGCAGGAAGTAGTTGTGACTGGCCTGCCGGTTGAAAGCTGCATCGCGCTCACCGCTGGCCACAGGATCGCGCGGGCGCGCGGGCTTGCCGGCGGACGGAGCGTCTTTGGCAACAATAATCACATGGCTTGTCTGGCGGGGCATCCGGGCGAATCCTCAGGTTTAAATCGTAGCATTCATAAGGATGCGGAGGGGCACGGGAGCGGTGCGGGGGTGGGATGGAGGCGGGCGAATTCCTCGGTTTTCAGGGGGTGCGTCAGAGGACGGTTGAGCGTAGCGGATCGGCCATCGAGAGCCAGAGCCCGAGTCCGATTTTGGCAACTTTCGGTTGAACGGGCTGAAGCCCTGGCGAACTTTCGCTGCCTCAACCTTCCCACAGAATGCGGAGCCGCCGTAAAATGAACCCTTACTGGCTCAATTTGAATTGCGTCAGCCAACGGAACCGCGAAGGCGGCGGCTCAGAGACCCCGATTTGTCGAGCCGCACTTCCGCCAGCCGCACTATTGTCTGGGAGCAGAATGATTTATCGCACTGAACCATCGGCTGCCGCCCGAATTCGCCGGTCACGAAACCTATGCTCAAGGCTGTTCGCGGGATTGGGGTGGCTGGTATTCCTAGTTCTGGCAAGCCTGCCGGCTCCGGCTGCATTTGCCGCCGGCCCATCAGCCAATTCGCTCTACAAGCGCGGCCAGACTGCCGAGGCGCGCCAGGACTACGACACCGCCTTTGAGGATTACCAGAGAGCCTACCAGAAGAACCCCAAGGATCTGCGCTACGAGACCGCCTTCTACCGCGTCCGCATCTCCGCTTCGGCCGCGCACGTCAGCCAGGGGCGCAAGCTCTTTCAATCCGGCGATATTGAGGGCGCGCTCGCTGAATTTCTGCATGCCTCTGAGATCGACCCCGGCAATGAAGAGGCCCAGCAGGAGATCGCCCGCGTTCGTGAGAAGCAAGAGGAGGTTGCACCCACCTCCGAGGCGGCTATTCCTCAGCTCAGCAGCGAAGCTGCTGAGCTGGCCTCCATCGGATCGCCTCCCCAGCTGAAGCCGCTCACCTATGCGCCCATCCCGCTATTGCACATGACTGAAGACACCAAGGTCATCTATCAGGCGATTGGCAAGGCTGCGGGCATCAACGTTCTCTTTGACCCCGACTTGAACTCCAAGCGCATCTCGGTTGAGCTGAACAACGTGTCGCTGCTCGATGCGCTGCGCATCGTGGGCACCATGTCCAACACTTTCTGGCGCCCTGTGACTTCGAACACCATCTTTGTGGCTACCAACAGCCGCGCCAAGCGCACCGAGCTCGACGAGCAGGCGGTTCAAACCTTTTACCTGGCCAACGCATGGCAGCAGAACGACCTGAACGACGTGCAGACCGCTATTCGCAACCTGATGCCCAACACCAAGGTTTACGCGGTGCAGAGCCAGAACGCCATCGTGATGCGCGGTACGCCCGACGAGCTACTGCTTGCCCAGCAGCTCGTCTCAGACCTCGACAAGCCGCGTCCTGAAGTGGTGGTCGACATGGCCGTGCTGGAAGTGAGCAAGAACTGGGAGCGCACCCTCGGCATTGAATGGCCCAGCAGCGTGGGTGTGGCGCTGACGCCCCCCTGCACCAGCAGCAACTGCTCGTCTTCGACATCGTCGACGACCGGCACAACAGGAACGACCAGTTCCACTTCTCCTACTCTCTACAACCTGGCTCACCTCAAGGCTTCAGATTTCGCCGTCACCATCGGATCGGCCACGCTGAACCTGCTGCTTACCGATACCGACACGCAGATTCTGCAGGACCCGCGACTCCGCGCTACTGACGGCCAAAAGGCCGCATTTAAGGTCGGCTCCAAGATCCCGATTGCGACCGGTTCTTATCAAACCGGCGCGGCCACAGCCCTGGTCAGCTCGCTGGTCAATACCCAGTTCCAATATGAGGATGTCGGTGTCGATGTGGAGATGACGCCCAGCGTTCACTACGACAACGATGTCACCCTCAAACTCAAAATTACCGTTAGCGCGCAGAGCGGCTCGGTCACAATCAGCGGTGTCACTGAGCCCATCCTGAGCCAGCGCGTCGTCGATCAGGTGATCCGCTTGCACGAGGGCGAGGCCAGTCTCATCGGCGGAATTCAAGACAACTCGGATTCACAGAGCTGGACCGGCATCCCCGGCCTCAGCTCCATCCCCATCCTCAAATACATCTTCGGCTCCAAGGACCACACCATCACCAAGGACGAAATCGTGTTTGTGGTGGTGCCGCACATCGTCCGCTCGCCCGATATCCAGCAGCGCAACTTGCGGGTGATCGACACCGGCACGGGCCAGTCCATCGACCTTCGCCATCTCGATGTCGACAACGCCGCTCCAGCTCCTGCTCCAGAGGTAAAGCCCACGGCGCTGGACCAGCAACCTGCCCAGCAACCTGTCCGGCAGCCCGCCCCGGGGCCGGCATTCACGGCAGCCGTCCCCAGCCAGAGCGCCGAAATTGCCGCGCCCATCGCTCTCGCCCAGATGCGCTCGAACCTGCAACAGAGTATGAGTCCGCCACCAACTGCGCCGCCGGTGCAGCCTCCTGTTCAACCAACAGCAACAGCCCAACCAACAGCCCCGCCAGCCGCCCAACCGGCCGCGCGCCCGGCATCTGCTCAGCCGGTCATGCAGGAGACCGCACAGACGGTTCGGCCGCCCGGCACTCCGCAGGTTTTGTCGAACCAGACAGCCCCGGCGGCTCCCGGGGTGCAAGCCGGAGCTCCGAACCCGGGGCGTCCCGGCGGAGCGGCGACCTTTTCATTCAATCCACCACCGGGCACCGTGAATAACGGCGCCAGCTTCCAGGTCCCGGTCGTGCTCAATGGCGGTGTCGACGTCTCTCTCGTTCCGTTGCAGATTCACTATGACCCGGCCAAGCTTTCCCTGGTCAACGTTTCCTCGGGTAACCTGTTGAATCGCGATGGCCAGCCGGCCACGGTCATTCATACCGAAGACGGCAAAGGCGGCCTGACCGTGGTGGCTTCGCGCCCGCCGCACACGCCGGGGGTGAGCGGCGGCGGTACGGTTTGCGTCCTTACATTTCAGGCAAAGGCTGCCGGAACTACCGGCCTTACCTTCACCAGTGCGTCCTTTATGAACAGCACACAGCAGCAGGTACAGGGACAGGGCGCGCAAACCACAATCGTAGTAAAGTAGGCAGCGGACATGCGCATGAAGCAGCCAAAGAGCGTGAGTCCCGGCGAACGGGGCCTCACACTTATCGAGCTGATCGTCACCATCACGATCCTCTCGATACTAGCCGGAGCGGCCTATCCGATTGCGCGCTTTCAGTACCAGCGCCAGAAAGAGCGCGAGTTGCGCTACGACCTGTGGATGATGCGCGACGCGATCGACAAGTACAAGGACGCGGCCGACAAGGGCGCCTTCCAAACCAAGGTCGACAGCCAGAACTATCCGCCCGACCTGCAGACGCTGGTGGACGGCGTGGATGTGCAGGGCAAGAAGCTGCGCTTTCTCCGCCATATCCCGATCGACCCCATGACGGGGAACGCCGAGTGGGGACTGCGCTCGATGCAGGACGATCCCGACAGTGACTCGTATGGCGGCCAGAGCGTTTTCGACGTATATTCGAAGTCGGATGGCACCGGCCTGGATGGCACGAAATACAGCACCTGGTGACGCAGGGAAGGATTTGAGGAAGACGTGCGGCAAAATCGCCAACAATCCGCGGGCTTCACGCTGATCGAGCTGCTCATTGTGATGACCATTATCGGCATCCTGGCGGTTGTGGCCATCCCGCGCTTCACGTCGTCCATCCAGGCAGCGCGAGAGGCCGTCCTCCGCGAAGACCTGCACACCATGCGCGACGCCATCGACTCCTACACCATGGACAAGCAGAAGGCGCCGCAGTCGCTCGACGACCTGGTCCAGAACGGATACCTGCGCGAGATTCCCATTGATCCGATGACCCACACCAAGGACAGCTGGGTCACGGACACCAGCGACGCCATGTTCTCCATCGACCAGACGGAGCCCGGCATCGACGACATCCACTCCGGCTCCGATGAGACCGGCTCCGACGGGCAGCCATACTCTTCCTGGTAACTTCTACCCCCGGCGTGGCAGAGTATAAGGATGATCCTTCAGAGGATTTCAGCTCTTGCCTTTCGGGGCGCGGGGCCTGGATGCGTTAGTCTGCTGATCCTCGCTGCGGCCGCATCGAGTCTGCCCGCGCAAACCGGTCCCACGATCTCCATTCGCATCCTCGACGGCAGAACCGGCGAGCCGGTCAAACCTTCGAACCTGCTCATCCGCGTCGACCACAAAGACGATCTGCAAAACACGGGGCTCACGCTCAATGGCGACCAGCCTGCTACTGCTGTGCTCCCTGCGGACGCAAAATTGCTATCGGTTCAGGGAACCTATAACGCGTCGATTGACATTTTCCTCAGTTGCGATTCAAACGAAGGAAGAACCCAGGGCCCGCTGCAGTGGTACTCGATTGCAGATATTATCAAGACCGGAGTGATTGCCCCTGACCAGTGCTACAAGGGCAGGTACGCCAAGAACCTTCATGTGACGGCAAAGCCGGGCGAGTTCGTGTTCTTTGTCAGGACGCACGGATGGCGCGATGTCATGTCCTACTGAATGACGCTGAATGCGCCGATTTCAGCTATTGGAGCAAGATTGCCCTGTCACTCGATTCCGCATCTCCGGCAGTCATCGAATTCATGGCCCGGGTGTATCGCAACTACGCCGCGCTGATGCGGTGTGCTGGGGCGCCGGAGCGAGACCACCCGGGCGGGAAGCTGCTCTACGCGGGCAAACTGGACGAAGCGGGCATCGCGCCCACCGTTGCCGCGAACATTGCGGGAGCAGCGACACTGATTGCAACCGCCGATCAGGCCGCAAGCAGGCAGGCCATGCGCGAGGGCACGGTCGACTTTGTTGTTACGACGCTCGATGAGGCGCTGCGTATTCTCAAGAACCAAATTCGCAAGTGCGAGCCGGTTTCAGTGTGCGTGGGAGCGGCGCCTGAAGATATAGAGCGCGAGATGTTCGACCGTGGCGTCGAGCCCGATCTGCTGCCGGCTCGCGACTGTGCGCCGACGAGCTTGCATGCCGAGTTCGTGGCACTCGGCGCGCGGCGCATCGAACCGCAACCGTTTGCAGCCGGTCAAACGCTCTTCACCGTCGAGATTCCTGCAGCGCAACCGCGCGTGGCGGCGCGAATCGAGGAGATTCTGGCTGGCTCGCTGGCCGCGGATGACCATGTGAATCGCCGCTGGCTGCGCCTTTCGCCGCGGTATCTGGGTTCGCATGCGCGGCGCATGCGATCGGTGGTGTGCGGATGGAGCGCGGCTGCGGCGTTGATGGAGAAGTTGAACAGTTGAACCAAGAGCGGAGTTAGCGGAGCTGGCGGTACTAACGATACGCGTGAATCTGTTTCCGATCCCTGATCCCTATTGCCTAGCCCCTTCCAACCGTGCCTGTTCGATCCTGGCCCACAGTTCCCTGAGGCCGTATCCTGTCTTGGCCGAGACGGCCAGAATCTCATCGAGCTCGTGCGCCTTTTTGAGCGCGGCAAGGTTACGCGCGCGCGCATTTCCACTCAGGCGGTCGGCTTTGGTGGCGACGACTACAAAGTCGCGCCCCGCAGCGCGGAGCCAGTCGAACAACTGCGCATCGCTTGACTGCGGCTCGACGTTCGAGTCGACCAGGCAGACGCAGAGGGAGAGATTCCCGCGGCCATAGAGATACGGCTCGATAAATTTTGGCCACTCGGCAGTGATAGACCTTGAGATCTTTGCGTAACCGTATCCGGGCAGATCGGCGAACGTCATTTTCCTTCCATTGCGCTCCTCCGAGACAAGGAAAAAATTGATGGCGCGGGTGCGGCCCGGTGTCGACGAAACCCTTGCGGCCTTTTCGCCCACCAGCGCGTTCAGCAGGCTCGATTTGCCCACGTTCGACCGGCCCAGAAACGCCACTTCAGGCGCGCCCGCCATGGGGAACTGCGAAGCTGCATGTGCGGAAAGCAGAAATTGGGCGGTGTGTCTCATCAATATTGTTTGTGCTCCGGGAGTTATCCGCCAGACCGATTGAAACAGCATCAAGAATACAGAATGCCCCAGTGAAGTGTTAAGCCCGGCTACTCCAGATTACAGGGTCGATTGCTTTATTCGGGCAAGCTGCTGATTTCAGATTATTTTCGTGTTGATAATAAATTGAAGCATTGAGGGGGTGGCGGAGATTGCATAGATCAGAGTCTTTCCTCTACCGTGCTCGCAATTGTCGACGAGGTACCTGCACGCACCTCCTTCCTGCGGCTTTATTCGTTCAAGCACAATAGACAAATCCCCCTTCGAGGAATGGAGGCCAGAAATGATATTTCCGAAGACACTAGCGGCGCTGCTTGTTGGCGCGTGCTCCATCGGTATTACAGATTCAAAGGCTCACGCCACCGTCGATGGCATGAACCTCGGCGCCTTTTACAACTCAAGCAGCACCCAGATTAACTTCAGGGTGTACTCGTCGCAGGCAACAACCATCGTTCTCTACCTTTACACCGCCGGCTACGGCGTGCAGGAGTCGGCCACCTTCCCGCTCACGGAACAAAGCAACGACGTCTGGCAGGTGCTTGTTCCTGTTTCAACCATTCAAGCCGATGGGATCACCGGTACGGTGTATTACGGATATCGCGCCTGGGGACCAAACTGGCCTTACAGTTCGAGCTGGACCAAGGGATCGTCGGTTGGCTTTATCTCTGACGTGGATGCGAACGGCAATCGCTTCAATCCCAACAAGCTCCTGCTCGATCCCTACGCGCGTGAGATCAGCCAGGACCCGCTGAACGAGAACAACCAGAACGCAGACATCTTCGCCTCGGGTGCATCGAACCGCGACCTCGACAGCGGCACCTACGCACCGAAGGGGATTGTGCTGGAGCCGAGCACGCAGAGTACCGGTGCCAACCCCACACGCGCGCAAAAAGACGACGTGATTTATGAGGTGAATGTGCGCGGGCTGACCAAGCAGGATCCGAGTACTCCGTCAGAGTATCAAGGCACCTATTACGGAGCCGGCCTGAAGGCGCCGTACCTGGCCAGCCTGGGAGTCACAGCAGTCGAGTTTCTGCCATTGCAAGAGACGCAGAACGATGCGAACGATGTGATTCCCGACTCAACTCAGAATCAGAACTACTGGGGATACGAGACGGAGGATTTTTTCGCACCCGATCGCCGTTATGCTTACAACAAGGCCCCCGGAGGCCCGACGGCCGAGTTCCAGTGGATGGTGGATCAGTTCCACAACCAGGGCATCAAGGTGTACATGGACGTGGTGTACAACCACACCGCCGAAGGCGGCACATGGAGCGGATCGGACCCGACGACGGCGACGATCTTTTCATGGCGCGGTCTCGACAACGTGACCTATTACGAGTTGACCACAGGCAACCAGTACTTTTACGACGACACGGGAACGGGCGCAAACTTCAACAGCTACAACCCGGTTGCGCAGAACATGATCATCGATTCGCTGGCTTACTGGAGCCAGACTATGGGAGTGGACGGATTCCGCTTCGATGAAGCGCCGATCCTCGGCAACAACTGCCTCAACCAGTCGTACGAATCGGCTGCGCCAAACTGCCCCAATGGCGGATTCAACTTTGATTCTTCCGACTCCAAGGTTGCGATCAACCAGATCCTGGCGAACTTTACGGTGCGGCCGGCTACCGGCGGCAGCGGCCTTGACCTGTATGCCGAACCGTGGTCGGCAACCGGAGGTGACGACCAGGGACAGTTCCCGCAGGGATGGTCAGAGTGGAACGGAGCGTTCGAAGCTACGCTGCGGCAGGCGCAAAATGAGCTCGGCAACATGACCATTTACATCACCCAGGATGCGAATGACTTCTCGGGCTCGTCAAACATCTTCCAGGCCAATGGCCGCTCGCCGTGGAACTCAACCAACTACATGGACATCCACGACGGCTTTGCGCTGAACGACGTTTACTATTGCAACGGCACCAACAACAGCCAGGGCTGGCCGTACGGGCCGTCAGACGGCGGGGCGACCTCCAACTATAGCTGGAACCAGGGAGGAGCAGCGGAAGACCAGCGTCGTGCGGCGCGCACCGGCTTCGCGTTCACCATGCTCTCGGCCGGCACGCCTATCTTCGCTGGCGGCGACGAGTATCTGCGCTCCATCAATTGCAATAACAACCCTTACAACGTGGACTCAACGGCAAACTGGCTCAACTATAGCTGGACTACCGACCAGTCGAACTTCTCCAACTTCGCAACCCGGGCCATCGCTTTCCGGCTTGCGCATCCTTCTCTCCGGCCGGTGACCTGGTACACGTCGAGCGAAGTTGAATGGTGGGAGCCGGCGGGCGTCGAGGCCACGCAAAGCTACTGGAACAACACCAGCAACTACGCCATCGCCTACACGGTGAACGGGTCGTACTTTAGCGACTCGAATTCGATGTATATCGCTTACAACGGATGGTCGGGTGAGGTGACGTTCACGCTGCCTCAGCCGCCAACTGGAACCAACTGGTACCGCGTGACTGATACCTGCAACTGGAATGACGGGCCCAATACGTGGGTGACGCCGGGCAACGAAACACTGATTGGCGGAGCCGGGGTCACATACAATCAGTGCGGCGAGTCGTTGCTTTTGCTGATCTCAAAGTAGCGCGGCGGCACTTCAAACGTGCGCCCGAGTAGACGACTCGGGCGCCTGCACTTCACACTGCGGCGGGCGCGAAGTTTGCGCGTTCGATTTGCGGCAGGCGCGCGGCCAACAGCGATCCGCGCAGAATCATGAAGCAGCAGAACGCGCACCACAAGCCGTTGTTACCCATGATGCGCCCCAGCACGATAGCCAGGGCGAGATACCCCAGGAAGGCAATCATCATGCTGTCGCGCAATTCGCGGGCGCGCGTCGCGCCGATAAAGACGCCGTCCATCTGGTATCCCCAAACGGAGACGAGCGGCAGCGCCATGGCCCACGGCAAATACCGCAGCGCCATGGTGCGCACCGGGGCTTGATTGGTGAAAATGCCGACCAGCGTTGAACCGGCAAAGACAAACAGCAGCGAGAGAGCCGTGGCAACGGCTCCGGCTGAGACGGTTGATGCTTTCAGCACGGCGCGATAGTCGCCGGCGCGCCGCGCGCCCACGGCCTCGCCTACCAGCGCCTCGGTTGCATTGGCAAACCCGTCGAGCGCGTAGGTCGCGATCCAGTGCAGATTGAGGAGCACTGCGTTGGCGGCAAGCGTAGCATCGCCGGCCCGCGCTCCGGTGCGCGTGAACCAACCGTATGCGGCCACCAGGCTGATAGTGCGCAGCAGCAGGTCGCGATTGAGCGCGAAGAGATGGCGCCAGCTCGGGCCATCGACGATGGCGCTCCAGGTAGAGGGTCTGTGGGCGCCGCTCGGCCACACGATGCGAATTAGCACCAGGCCCACGAGCAGCCCGGCCCAGTCCGCAGAAAAAGTTGCCGAGGCAATTCCGGCCACTCCCCAGTGCAGCCCGACTACCAGGGTGAGCGCGACAGCGACGTTGACCACGTTGACCGCGGCCTGGAGGGCCAGCGCCATGCGCGCGTGCTGCCGGCCGAGCAGGAAGCCCAGCACAACGTAGTTGGCCAACGCGGCCGGCGCTGACCAGATGCGGATGCCGCAATAGACCAGCGCGTTCTGGCGGACATCCGGGCTTGCGCCCAGCAGTGATAAGGACGCAGCGATGAGCGGCTCGCGCAGCAGAACAATCGCCGCGCCGATAGCAACTGCCGAGATCATTCCGCGCCAGAAATGGAGCCGGAGACTCTCTTCATCTCTTGCGCCGTGCGACTGCGCGACCAGGCCCGTAGTGGCCATGCGCAGAAAGCCAAAGGTCCAGAAGATTCCGTTGAAGAAGATGCCGCCCATGGCCACGCCGCCCAGCGCGGCCGCGCCTGGCAGATGGCCGGAGAGAACCGTATCAACCGTTGAGAGCAGCGGCTGCGTGAGATTGGAAAGAATGAGCGGGACGGCGAGCAGAAAAACCCGCCGGTACCAGTTGGCCATTGAGAAGATTGTACGTGGAAGGAACTGTATCCGGGTCTCACCGGATCTTCGGAAATGAAAGCTCCGGCACCGGCTGCCCGGCGTCGAGCGCGCTCAACCACGCGCGAACGCACTGCCGGATTGCATCGACGTCGAGCCCGCCGAATGCGGCAGGATACAACTCCAATTTGCGAAGCGAAGCCCGCAGCAGCGATGCGGCGCCGACGCAGTTCTTGCGCTCGAAATGATGAAATGCCGCCGCAATCTGGATCAGAGCTTGCAGAAACGTCTTCTCCGGCTCCGTTGCGCGCAGCCACACGCCTTCCCAGTGCTCATGAGCATCAAAGAATTTACGGTTTCGATAACACCTGAGCCCCTCGGCCAGCGCTCCCTGCTCCCAATCCAACGGCATCGTGAGCTATCTCGGCGCAGCTTCGGAATAGAAGGTGTAAGTGGCAGCGTAAGGAACCTGCACAGTTTTGCCGGAGTCTTGGGCGCCTTTGCAGCCGGATGCGGGTGCGGCTCCGCCGTGAGTTTCAGTACGCCGAATATAAGCGACATTGGCTAGTGCGCCCGAGGCGGTTCCGGCCTTGGCGCGCAGCAATAGCCACGCAACGGAGCCGGCTTCAGGTGCGGGCTTGTTGGCGAGCAGTTCTCCCTGAACCTGGCTTCCGTCATTCAGTTTCCAGGTGGGTCCGGCGAAGTGGGCTCCGATTGACTTGCCGGACGCATCCAGCAACTTCGCATCGGGAGCCTTCAGGACCCACTTGGCTCCGCCCGGTGTGCTGGTGCAGGTGTAAATCTGGACTCCGTCGCCTTTGGCCTGGAGCACGACCCGGACACCCGCCGGGAGATCGATTGACGCGCCGGTCTGCTGGGCATGCAGGGCGGGGAAAGACACTGAAGCCACCATCAGCGACACGGCCAGAATTCGCATTGAGCGAGTGTACCAAAACTTCATGAAAGGCGGGCTATCCACGAGGCCGCATGGATAGCCCGAAATGCTTGCGCTCATCGAGACAGACAGCGCTTATCGCGGACCAGCCGGGATGTTGTCCTCAAAATAGCGCATGAGGAGCACCTGGCGATGGAAGAGTGTGCCCTGACCTTCAACCAATGCGTGAGTGCGATTGGGGTAATCCATAAAATCGAAGGGCTTGCCCAACGCGATGAGCTTGTTGACCAGGCGCTCGGTTCCCTGGAAGTGGACATTGTCGTCGCCGGAGCCGTGAATGATGAGCAGGTGGCCCTGAAGGCCGTCAGCAAAGCTGATGGGCGAGCCGTCGTGATAGCCTTTCGCGTTTTCCTGCGGCAGGCCCATGTAGCGCTCCTGGTAGATAGAGTCGTAGAGCGCCTCGTCGGCGACAGGCGCGAGGGCGACAGCCGCGACAAGTTGGCCGGGATGCCGGAACATCTCGTTCAGGGTCATGGAGCCGCCGCCGGAGTGTCCCCACATGCCCATGCGCGTGGTGTCGATGTACGAGTGCGTTTGGGCAAAGGAGTCGATGGCCTCGGATTGCTGCTCGGACGAGAGGACGCCGATGGCGCCGTAGATGGATTTGCGCCACTCGCGGCCCCGAGGCTGCGGAGTGCCCGCGTTGTCGAAGCTGACGATAACGTAGCCCTCGCGTGCGATGACTTTGTACTGTTGAAAGCCCCAGCGGTCTTTGACGGTTACGGCGGCAGGCTCGCCGTAGACGAAGACGAGCATCGGGTATTTCTTCGCAGGATCGAATTTCGGCGGCTTGACCACAAAGGTGCTCAGCTTGACGCCGCTACCGACGGTGGTTTCAGTAAATTCGACGGGCTCAGGATCGATGGCGTTTTCCTTTGCGACAAGGTCATCGTTGGTGACGAGACTGCGAAGCACCTTATGCGACTGGATCTCGACCAATTCGAATCGAGGAGGGTGCGACGCGCTTGAAAACGAGTGGATCGCCCAGCGGCCGTTGGGAGAGACATTGTAAAAGTGCATGCCGGTTTGATCGGCGGGAGTGACGCGCTCAGGCGTGCCGGTGCCGTCGAGACGCGAGCGGTAGAGGTACTGGCGGATCAGGTCATCGGGCGAGGCGAGAAAGTAGAACCAGCCGTTGGTTGAGTCGAGCAGGACGGGCTCGATGACGTCGGCGGCGAATTTGGTGATGAGCCGCGGCTGGCCGGTGGCGCGCGAGACGAGATACGCGTGACGCCAGCCGTCGCGTTCGCTCAGCCAGAGAAGGTCATCGTTGCGGCCATCCTTGCCGGCGAGCCAATCAAACTCCGGCATCGCTTCGACCCAGGCTTTGTCGATGTCTTCAAACAGCAGGTGCGCCTGGCCGGTAGAGGCGTCGGCGAGTATCACCTTGTCGTCGTTCTGCAGGCGATTCAGATATTGAAGGATGATCTGGTTGGAGTCGCCCACCCAGTCCATGCGCGGGATGTAGCTGTTGCGCGGATCGCCGTCGAGCTTGATCCACGTGGTCGGGCCGCCTGAGGCAGAGATGACGCCGACGCGTACCGCAGCGTTGGTGCCGCCGGGATGCGGGTATTTGTACTTGAACACCCGTGGATACTCTGAGTCGGTGTCGTTGATGAGCGTGAACTCTCCAACGCCTGACTGATCGAATTGCCAGTAGGCGATGGATTTTGAGTCGGGACTCCAGCGGAATGCGTCGCGCAAGTCGAATTCTTCTTCAGTGACCCAGTCGGTGGTGCCGTTGATGATGTCGACGGAGCCGTCGGAGGTGAGCTGAAGGATGGATAGATCGGCAAGCAACTGCACGTAGATGTTGTTGGCGCGGACGTAAGCCACCTGCTTGCCGTCGGGCGAGAACTTGGCGAACATCATGGTGGCCGGCGGGCCGTCGCCGCCGAGTTTGGTGAGCTTGCCGCCAGAGATGTCGAGGACCCAATAGTCTCCGCGAGTGCGCAAGCGCCACACGCGCTGTGCATTGGTAAAGATCAGGAGCTGGGCTCCGTTGGCCGACCAGGTGTAGTCGTCGATGACAAGGGGCGAGCTGGAGCCGGAGGGAATGAGTTTGCTGGCCGGAACCAAAATAGTTCGCGTGCCGGTCGCCGTGTCGTAGGCGACGAGATCCTGGGCCTTCGGGTAGGAGGCGGAGGGCTCAAGCACGGTGTAGCGGTTTCCGCCGTCGAGCCAGCGACTTTCAGCAGGCGATTTGACGCGCGCGCCGGCTGCGGAACGAAGGTCGTCTTGGTATTGCTGCGAAGGATGCGGGAATGCAGGCGAAGACTGGGCGCGAGCGTAAGAGAACGGCAGCACTGCCACCGCGAGCAGAAGCATTCTGCCGATGCGAGATGGAGCATTCAACGGAAAGTCGATCATGGATTTGTGAGCCCTCTTCAGAAAGGAGATGACGGAGCGCATAGAACGGAGCCGCGGAGGAAAAGCGTCTATAAGACTTTATCTGATTGGTGTTGTGAAGGGCTATGGGTGCGGCAGCTCGACCGCATGAAAATGAGGTCGCAAGAGACATTTCACCGGATGGCCCAGCTTTGGTTAGTGGATCAGCCAATTTGGAAAGGTCTTTTCCACAACGGCGAGGAGGACTTGCGCTAAGACGATGACGGCGATCATCCACAAAACGAAACGAACAACTTCCCATACAAAAAAGTAGTGAAGTTTGACCTTGAAAAAGAACTTCAGTTTCTTGAGGGTTCGTGGCAGATGAATGGCACGGGCTCGGTCGAGTCTTGAGCTGGCGCGAGCACCGTCAACGTTCAGCGAAATCGATTCGAGTGCGGCAGATGCGACGTTCGGAAATCGCAGGATCCCGCGGACCAGGTGATCGGTATCAATCTCAGCGTCCCAATCGGCATCCGCTTCCAACGCAGTGTATGCCAACACCTTCTTCGCATCGTCATCGAGTCCGACGTCGTGTTTTTGAAGATAGGGTGTTTCGGTGGTTGGATGATGTGGGATCCCCGTTAGTGCGCGCAGCGCGACCGCATGTTCTTTGAGGGAATAAATGCGAGCGGACGTCCTATCTGACTCCCAATCGAGCCCGGCCAGAAGATGGGCAGGAGTGATAAACTCCGCTCGCTGATGAATGGCCTCGACGCGCGCAAAGAATATCGCACGGCGCGCCTCGTGCGTGTATCGCCAGAAGACACGCGCTCTTGCCAATGCCCTTATTGCCTCGCGGTTACGGTGCCCGTGATTTCCGTTGCCGGCGGCGGCACGGTTGCCAGCACCTCGGTCTCAGCAGGCGCCGCAGTCGGCAGCGGGCCTTCGAGCGCCAGCGCCAATACCTCGTCCATCGTGTCCACAAAGTGCAGCTTCATCGCGTTCTTGATGTTGTCGGGCAGCTCTGACACATCCTTCTCGTTACCCTTGGGCAGAATGGCC
>Ga0335072_10005582_pt1 | contig 18519 bp, 15 predicted proteins | sample Lox_Sample_21_FD_206725 | JGI IMG/M metagenome (GOLD analysis project Ga0335072, IMG submission 206725) | Soil microbial communities from Loxahatchee National Wildlife Refuge, Florida, United States - Lox_Sample_2.1 | ecosystem: Environmental > Terrestrial > Soil > Wetlands | place: USA... | reverse complement strand
TTCATGACCAACGTCGGTCCGAACGCACAGACCTACTTGCTCGCCGGGGAAGTGTTCCCGACCGAGGTGCGCGGCATGGGTGCCGGCTTCGCGGCAATGATCGGCAAGGTCGGAGCGGTCGCCACGACCTATGGCTTCCCGATCCTGCTGGCCACCATGGGCACCCGCACGCTGCTTTACATCCTCGCGCTGACCTCGGTGCTGGGCGCGGTGGTGACCTGGATCTACCGCATCGAAACGACCGGGGTGAATCTCGACCGGATCGGACGCGCTCCGCAGACGCAGGGGGCCCATTGATGACGACAAATCTTCGCCGCGCGATCGCCGGGGCCGCCCTTGGCATCGCCTTCGCCATGTCTGCCGCACACGCGGACAGCATCACGCTTAACGAGACCGGCTCAACGCTGCTTTATCCGCTCTTCAAGGCCTGGATCGCCGGCTATAAGGGCATCGCGCCCAACGTCGAGTTGACGGCGGCTGGCACCGGCTCCGGCGTTGGTATCGATTCAGCGATCGGCGGTACTGTCCGGATCGGCGCCTCCGACGCCTATCTCTCTGACGCGGTCGCCGCACATAATCCGCAAATCCTGAACATACCGCTCGCCATCTCGGCGGTGGCGATAAACTACAATCTGCCGGGCCTGAATGACGCGAACCTGAAGATCAGCGGCCCGGTGCTCGCCGGCATCTATGCCGGCGCCATCACGTCGTGGGACGATGCCAAAATCAAGGCGCTGAACCCCGGCATGGCGCTGCCGCACCAGGCCATCGTGCCGGTCCGCCGCGCCGATGCCTCCGGCGACACGTTCGTGTTCACCCAGTTCCTGGATTTCTCGGCCGAGAACTGGGAAGACAATCCGGGCTATGGCACCGATATCAACTGGCCGAAGGTCACCGCGGAGAAAACCGCGCCCGGCAACGAAGGCGTCGTTGCGACGCTCGCCGCCACCCCGTACACGATCGGCTACGCGGGCGTCAGCTACGCCGGCGAGGTTGCCAAGTCCAAGCTCGGCACGGCGGCGGTCGAGAACCAGGCCGGCAAATTCGTGCTCGCCACCCGGCATGCGATTGGCGATGCCGCCGCCCAGCTCGACCCGCGCACGCCGCCCTACGAACGCATCAGCCTCGTGTATGCTCCGGGCGACGACAGCTACCCGCTGGTCAACTACGAGTACGCCCTGGTCTCGCAATCCCAGCCGAACCCCGCGACGGCCGAGGCGTTGCGCGCCTTCCTGCTCTGGTCGCTTTCGGTCAACGGCGGCAACAGCGACGCTTACCTGACGCCGGTCGGCTTCATCCCGCTGCCTGATTTCATCCGTGGGATGAGCGAGGTGCAGATCAATCGCATTCACTGAGGCATGGCCGGTCCCCTATACCTGCATGAAGCTGTTGACGTTGAACGTCCACGCTGTGGTGCCGTTGGTGGTGATCGTGCCCACCAGCGTGCCGCCACCCGCGAACGACCCGTTGCCGCTATAGTACAGACCGCCGGTATCCTGCTCGTAGACGAAACCGCCATAGCCTTGGTTGGACAGCGCAACCGCCTGCCGGGTGGTGGCATTCGCGACATCGGCCAGATCGACACCCAGCGTCAGCGCGGCGCCACCAAGATTATAGGTGTTGGTTGAGAAGGTTGCATTGGCAGTCGTGTCCAACGCGATCCGGTCGCCCTTCGATGCGCTGAAGTTCATCACCGTCGTCGCATTGCCGCTGCTGTCCTGGTCGAACACGAACAGATCCGCGCCGGTGTTGCCGGTGATGAAGTTGAGGCCGCCGCCACCAATCACCGTCGCGGCATTCAGCCCGGTCAGCACGATCGTGTCGTTGCCGCTGCCGCCGACGACGGTTTCCGCATTCGCCGCCGTGATGTGATTGGTCGCGTTCGCCAGGGTCAGCGCGTTGCTGCCGCCGCCAAGATCGACCAGCCCATTGGTCATGCCGGTCGCCAGCGTGACCGCGTCGTTGCCCGTGCCGCCGATCAGCGTGTTGATATTGCCGACCGTGCCGGTGTTGCCGCCGTTCGCCAGTGTCAGCTTGTTGCTGCCGCCGCCAAGATCGATCGCCATGCCCGGCGTCAGCGCGCTGGCCAGAGTCACGCTGTCGTTGCCGGCCGCGCCGACCAGCGACTCGACATTGGCCACCGTCGCGCTGTTGGTAAAGCTGCCGAGCGTCAGCGTGTCGTTGCCACCGCCCAGATCGACGCTGGCGCTCACCGCCGCCGTTCCCAGCGTGATCGCATCCGTCCCGCCGCCGCCGATCACCGTGCGGACATTGCTGAGCGTGCCGTTATTCACGCCGCTTTCCAGGATCACGCTGTTGGCGCCGGTCCCCAGGCTGACCGACAATGCGGCGGTCAGCGGACTGGCCAGTGTGATCGCATCGTTGCCGGCGCCGCCGGTGATCGTTTCGACATTCGCGACCGTGGCACTGACCGCTGCCGCGCCCAGCGTCAGCGAATCCGTCCCGGCGCCAAGATCGATGCTGGCATTGGTCAGCCCGCCCGCGATGGTCAGCCGGTCGTTGCCCCCGCCGCCGGCGATGCTTTCGACATTGGTCACCGTGGCGACATTGGTCGCGTTGGCGAGGGTCAGCCGGTCGCTGCCAGCGCCAAGGTCGATGCTGCCGTTGCTGATGCCGGTGCCCAGCGTGATGACATCGGCCCCGGAACCGCCGAGCAATGTGCCGACATTGCCGACGGTGCCGGTGTTGCCGCCGTTCGCCAGCGTGAGCTTGTTGGCCCCGCCGCCCAGATCGACGACCATCGCCGCGGTCAGCGCGGTGGCAAGCACGATCGTGTCGGCACCGGTGCCGCCGATGATGCTCTCGACGTTGGCGATGGTCGCGCTGTTGGCAGCGTTGGCCAGAGCGAGACTGTCGTTACCGGCACCCAGATCGATGCTGCCGCTGGTGACGCCGGTTCCCAACGCGATGATGTCGGCCCCGGCCCCGCCGATCAGCGTGCCGACGTTGCTGACGGTGCCAGTATTGCCCGAGGCCGTCAGCGTCAGGCTGTTGCTCCCCTGCCCCAGGTCCAGCTTCATGCCGGCGGTCAGGGCGCTCGCCAGCACGACAGCATCGTTGCCGGTTCCGCCGATGATCGTCTCGGCATTCGCCACCGTCGCCTGATTGGCGACGTTCGCGAATGTCAGGCTGTCGGCGCCGCCGCCGAGATCGATGCTTGCGCGCGATACCGCGGCGGCCAGCGTGATCCTGTCGTTGCCGCTGCCGCCCGTGATGGTCTCGACATTCGCCACCGTCGCGGTGTTGGCGCCATTGGCCAGTGTCAGGGTGTCGTTGCCGCCGCCCAGATCGATGCTGCCGGCAGCGAGGCTGCTGCCCAGCGTGATGGCATCCGACCCTGTCCCGCCAACCAGCGTGCCGATGTTGCCGACCGTCCCGTAATTGCTGCCGTTCGCCAGCGTGAGCTTGCTCGCGCCGCCGCCGAGGCTCACCGCCATGCCGCTCAGCGCCGCACCCAGGGTGATGGTATCGGCGCCGGTCCCCGCCGTGATTGTCTCGACATTGGTGATCGTGGCCGAGTTGGTCCCGCCGGCCAGCGCCACGCTGTCGTTGCCGGTGCCAAGGCTGATGCTCGCCTTCGCCAGCGCGGTGCCGAACGTCACCGCGTCGTTGCCGCTGCCGCCGGTCAGCGTGCCGATATTGCTGACAGTGCCGGTGTTGTTGCCATTGGCGAGGGTCAGCACGTTGCTGCCGGCCCCGAGATCGATCGTCATGCCACCGGTCAGCAGCGACGCCAGCGTGATGGCGTCATTGCCGCTGCCACCCAGGATGGTCTCCACATTGGCGACCGTGGCGGTGTTGGTGAACGCACCGAAGGTGAGCGTGTCGGTCCCGGCGCCGAGATCGATCGATGCCCCGGCCGCGGCGGTGCGCAGCGTGACGCTGTCACCGCCGCTGCCGCCAACGATCGTCTCGATATTGGCGACGCTCACCGCGTTCCCGCCGCCCGCGAGAGTCAGCCGGTCTGCTCCGGCGCCAAGGTCGATCGAGCCGCCGGTGACCGGCGCCGCAAGGGTCACGATGTCCGCGCCGCTGCCGCCGATCAGCGTCGCCACGTTGGCGACCGTGCCGGTGTTGGCGGCGTTGGCGAGGGTCAGCTTGTTGGCGCCGCCGCCCAGGTCGACGCTCATGCCGGCGGTCAGCGCGCTCGCCAGGGTCAGCGTGTCGGCACCGCTGCCGCCGGCGATTGTCTCGACATTGGCGACGGTGGCGACATTGGTGAAATTGCCGAGACTGAGCGAATCGCTGCCGCCGCCGAGATCGACCGAATAACTGGCGGCCGCGGTGCTCAGCACGATCGTGTCGTTGCCGGTGCCGCCGATGATGGTCTCGGTATTCGCCACCGTCGCCGAATTGGTGCCGTTCGCGAGCGTCAGCGTGTCCTTGCCGGCGCCGAGATCGACCGAGGCGTTGGTCAACAGTTGCGTCAGCACCTTGTTGTCGTTGCCGGACCCGCCGGTGATCAGGTTCGGATCGGTGTACTGGCCGATATCGACCTCGACGATGCCGCTGGAAAGCTGCGACAGCGGAATCGCCGAGGGCTCGTCGAACCCCCACGGGTTCGCCAGTTGCACCATCGGCGTGCCGTTCACGATGGTGAGGCTTTGGAACATATAGGCGTGGTCGTTGTACAGCCCGAACGGCAGCGTGCCGGAACCCGGCGTATCCATCACGATCAGGTCGCCGGCCGCGATGTAGCCCTGAAGCTGCGACAGCGTCAGCGATGCCGGCGATTCATCGGTCGCGGACTGTCCCGTCAGCTCCTCCATCGCGATCATCGGATTGCCGCCATTGGCGATCGCGCTGTAGCCGCCCTCGAGTGTCGCAACCGCCTTCTCCAGAACCTGAACCCAGATCTCCTTCTGTCCGTTCACCACGTCCTGGCTCGCGCCGTTGTTGACGGCGTTGCTCGGGAAGCTGTTGTTGATGGTGACCTGGGTGGATTCGAAGTTCGTCGTGCCATACGTGGGCAACGAACCGTTGGCCGCGAGATGCAGCGTTACCGTTTCTGTCCCGTCACTGTTCGCGTAGATCATGCTGGTGATGGCGTCGGGATGCCACAGCGCCAGCTCGCCGATCGACGACAGCAGGAAGCAATCGCCGATCTGTCCCTGGTGAATGTCGTCGATGCTGATCGCGGAGGAGTCGCCAGGCTCCTGCAGATAGAGCACGTCGGTGACCGTTGCCGCAGTGGACACCGGCGCGCCGGCTGTCGCGGCAGCGGCTTCGGTCGTGCTGCCGGCCGCGGCCTGCCCACCGGCCGGGGCAGCGAGGCCCACGCTGCCGTCGCCCTGGCCGCCGGCACAAACAGCGCCATACAGGACCGCTGATCCGCCGGTCCAACCCGCCGGGTTCCCCGGCAGCGCGGCACCGGCGGGGCCAATTCCGCCGCCGATGCCCCAACTGATGCCCCAACCGCCGATGTTCCAGCCACCCGGGCTCCAGCCGCCCGGGTTCCAACCGCCCGGGTCCCAACCGTTGGTGCTCCAACCGCCGGTATTCCAACCGCCAAGTCCCGGGCCGCCCAGGCTGGTGGCGTTCACGCCATACCAGCGGCCGAAATCGCCGGGCATCCCCGCGGAGTCGTCGCCGTTGCCGAACGTGGCCGCGCCCGCCTGATTCGAACCTTCGTCAGCTGCCCCGCCAACGTCTCGCCCCGATGCCCCGCCAGTGCTGCCGTGCAGGGTCTTCATCCGGGTGGCTGCGATGCCCATGGCACCCTCGCTGCGTCGCCCGAAGCGGGGGTTTCACCCTCTCCTCACGGGCGGTCCGACCTCGCGAGTTTTTCGCCAGGCATCCCCCCGGGCCGCCGGCCCAGTGGGTTCCACAGCAAGACAAATACAGACCGGAAGTGAACGAACGGTGAAAATTCTGCCGGGGCCGGCAAAATATTCCCGGCAGTTTCTGCCCGGCTCCGCCGGATGCCGGATCAGCCCAGCAGCGCGCTGATCTCGCCCGGGGACAGTCCGAACGCCGCCAGCGTCGCGGGCGCATCCACCGACCCCGGCGGGCGCGGCGGCGCGGCCTTGCTGGTTGCGAACCGTGGCGCCGGGGCTGGCTGCACCACCCCACCCACGTCGATGAACGCGTCGCGGGCGAGGTTGTGCGGGTGGGCCGGCGCTTCGTCCATCGACAGCACCGGGGCGAAGCAGGCGTCGGTGCCCTCGAGCAATGCGCACCAGTCGGCGCGCGTGCGGGTGCGGAATTTCGCCGCCAGGATCGCCTTCGCCTTGGGCCAGCTCGCGCGGTCATGCTGTGCCGGCAACGCCGCCGGATCGATGTCCAGCAAACGCAACAGTTCGGCGTGGAACTTGCCCTCGATCGAGGCCACCGACACGTACTGCCCGTCCGCGCATTCATAGACTTCGTAGAAATACGCGCCGCTGTCGAGCTGGTTGTGGCCGCGCGGGCCGCTCATCCGGCCGCCGGCTTTCATTGCGTAGACCGGCGTCATCAGCGACAGCGCGCCGTCCACCATCGCGGCGTCCACCACCTGACCCTCGCCGGTGGCCCGCGCGTGAATGATCGCCGCGAGCAATCCGGTGACCAGGTACAACGCGCCGCCGCCATAGTCGCCGACCAGGTTCAGCGGCGGCGTCGGCGGCTGGCCGGCGCGCCCGATCGCATGCAGGGCACCGGTCAACGCGATGTAGTTCATGTCGTGACCGGCGGCCTGCGACAGCGGTCCCTGCTGCCCCCAGCCGGTGACGCGTCCGTATGCCAGGCGCGGATTGCGCGCCAGGCAGACCTCCGGCCCCAGGCCCAGCCGTTCCATCACGCCGGGGCGAAAGCCTTCGATCAGCCCGTCGGCGCTTTCGATCAGCCGCAGCACCGCGGCGATCGCCTCCGGCCGCTTCAGGTCCAGCCGGATAATGGCCCGGTTGCGCTTGGTGAAATCCGCCGCCCGCGGCAGCGTCACGCCCAGGCCGGCGTCGGCGACGCGGTCGATCAGCAACACGGTGGCGCCCATGTCGGCAAGCAACATCGCTGCCAGCGGGGCCGGACCGATGCCGGCAAATTCGACGATCTTGACGTGAGAAAGCGGTCCCATGGCGGATCTTCCCTCGCTGGCGGTACGCGGCACGCTTCGCGGCCCACGCCGTCGCGACCCACGCCGTCGCGGCAGATTGCGGCGTGACCGCGGCACGGACAAGCGGCGGCCTCAACCCGGCGTTAACGGACGCATGGCAGATTGCCGCCATGGCCGCGACCCTGGACCAGGCCCGTGCCGCACATCTGGCGGGCGATCTCGCCGGCGCCGAAGCCGCCTACCGCGCCGTGCTGTCGCACGATGCGGCCGAGGCGCTGCATGGACTTGGCCTGGTGCACCTGGTGCGCAACGACCCCGCCGCGGCGCTGCCGTTGATCGAGGCAGCGCATCGCCTCGCCCCGGAGGGCCGCACCGCCCACAACCTCTCGATCGTGCTGAAAACGCTCGGCCGGGCCGAGGACGCCATTGCATGCCTGTGCGCGGCCACCAGCGAACACCCGGACTACGTGCCCGCCTGGTTCAGCCTCGCGGCCTTGCTGGCCGAGACAGGGGCGCGGGCCGAGGCCACATCGGTGCTGGTCAGCTTCGCCGACCGCGCCGTCCGCTGCGGCGATACCGCGATGGTGCGCCAGGCGACCGATCGCGTGGCGGCGCTGGACGCCGACCATCCGTCGTTGCTGTGGCTGGCCAACCTTCTGCACATGGCGGGTGACGATGACGGGGCACAGCGCGTGCTCGCCGTCCGCCTGCGCGCCGTGCCCGACGATATCGGCGCCCATCTCACCCGGACCATCGCGCTGTTTTCGCGCGTGCATGCCGATGAGGCCGATATCGCCCGCCGCCGTGCCGCCTATGCCGAGGCGCTGGGGCAGGTCGCCGCGCTGGCAATGGCGGCGCCCGCCGATGCCCTGGCGCGCGGTGCCGAGGCGATCGGCCTGGCGCAGCCGTTCCTGCTTGCCTATCAGGGCGAGAACGATCGCGCGCTGCAACGCTGCTATGGCGGCATCGTCGCCCGGCTGGCCGCGGCGCAAGGCTTCCCGCCGGCGACGCTGCCGCCACCGCCGCGTCCCGGCGAGAAAATCCGCATCGGCTTCGCCTCGGCGCATCTGCACATGCACTCCGTGTCGAAGACCCACGGCGGCTGGATCACGCTGCTCGACCGCACTCGCTTTACCGTGTTCGGCTACCAGTTCAGCCCGTCGCGCGACGCGGCCAGCGACCGCATCGCCGCGAGCTGCGACGGGTTCGCGCGCGGCCTGGGCGATACCGCGTCGTGGCGCGCCCGCATCCTGGCCGATGCGCCGCATGGGTTGATTTATCTCGACATAGGAATGGAGCAGACGGCGGTGCGGCTGGCGGCGCTGCGGCTGGCGCCGGTGCAGTGCACGACATGGGGCCATCCCGACACGTCCGGACTGCCGACGATCGACTATTATCTGTCGAGCGCCGCGATGGAGCCGCCTGACGCCGACGCGCACTACACCGAACGCCTGGTGCGGCTGCCCAATCTGGGTATCTGCTATACCGCGCCGCATGACGATGGCGCGGCGGCGGACCGCGCCGCGCTGGGATTGCGGCGCGACGCCATCGTGTATTTGTGCTGCCAGTCACTCAGCAAATACCTGCCCCGCTATGACTCCGTCTGGCCGCGCATCGCCGCACGCGTGCCGGATGCGCAATTCGTGTTCCTGGGCATGCCCGGTGGACAAGGGGACGCGACGTTCAGGTCGCGATTGCAGCGCGCGTTCGCCGCGGCGGGGATGGATTGGCAACGGCACTGCGTACTGATCCCGCCGGTGCCTCATGCGGCGTTCCCCGGCCTGCTGCGCGCGGCGGACGTGTTCCTCGACAGCATCGGCTGGTCTGGGTGCAACTCGACGCTGGAGGCGGTGGACTGCGATCTGCCCGTGATCACCACGCCATCGGGGCTGATGCGTGGGCGCCACAGCGCGGCGATCCTGCAGTGCATGGGCCTGGCCCACCAGGTCGCCGCCGACGTGGATTCGTATGTCGCGCAGGCGGTGCGGCTGGCGGACCCGGCGGCACGCGCCGCGCGCGTGGCAGAGCAGAGTGCCGGGCGATCGCGGGTATTCGGCGACACCGCGCCGGTGCGGGCGCTGGAGGAGTTTTTGCTGCGCGTCATCGGCGCACCCGGCTGACCGGCCTGGCCTGGCGCATTGCGGTGTTTCGCCAGGCCAACGCCACGCGCGACGCGTCCTGGCGGGCGAGCAACCGCGGGCGTTCGCCAGCGCATGGCACGGCAGTCCCGCGCCGTTACACGGCCGAGGTTGGACGCAGGCGCCGGGAATGGGAAGATCACGCCGCAAAGCAAGCGGAGGGAAACGTGGGACAACTCGACGGCAAGGTGGGCCTGATCACCGGCGCGGCCTCCGGCATCGGCGCGGCCTGCGCGCGGGTGCTCGCGCGCGAGGGCGCCAGGCTGCTGCTGACCGACCTGGACCAGGCCGGCGGCGAGCGCATCGCGGCGGCGACCGGCGCGGTGTTCATGCGCCACGACGTGACCGACGAGGCCACCTGGCCGGCGGTGATCTCCGGGGCCGAGCAATCCTTCGGCGCGCTCCACATCCTGGTCGCCAATGCCGGCATCGGCATCATGGGGCCGGCGATCGAGATGTCGCTGGCCGACTGGCGGCGGCAGATGGCGGTGAACGTCGACGGCGTGTTCCTGACGGCGAAATACGGCATTCCGCTGATGCGGCGTTCCGGCGGCGGTTCGGTGGTGATGATGTCGTCGGTGGCGGGACTGCGCGGCTCGGCCAATCTGGCGTGCTACAGCGCGACCAAAGGCGCGGTGCGATTGTTCGCCAAGTCGATGGCGCTGGAGTGCGCGCAGGCGGGGGACAACGTCCGGGTGAATTCGGTCCATCCGGGCGTGATCGACACGCCGATCTGGGGCAAGCTGCCGCCGGGTGCCAACGCGCCGCTCGATCCGCAGACGATTGCCGCGACGATCGTGCCGCTGGGCGAGGCGGGCACCGCCGAGGATATCGCCAACGGTGTGCTCTACCTGGCCTCCGACGCGGCGCGGCATGTCACAGGCTCGGAACTGGTCATCGATGGCGGGATGACCGCGGGACGGATCACGCGGTTTGCCGGGGTGGCGCGGACGTGACTCCGGCTGCACGGACATGCGTTCGGTGGTGCGGACGTGAGTCGGGCGGAGGGAACGTAAATCCGGCGGCGAGGACGTGAGTCCGGCGGCACGGACTTGAACGGATGGCAACGGCGCCAGTCTCGAGCGGGCTTCAGGTCCGCAAATCGCCCCGCCCGATAAAGCCTGGCGCGCGCGGGGCTTGCTCACTGCCTGTCAGCGTGGGCGTTGACCATCGGTGTGTTGGCCCGACTGTGCTGCCAGGGCATTCCGCCCGGGCAGCACGCATCGGCTTGGGCGAAGGATTGAGCTTATCGCTCATTCATGAGGAGCGCCGCGGCATTCCGGGTGACTCGACATCTCTTGCGGCATGACGGTGTAGCAGTAGTCCGGCCACTTGCCGGACGATGCCGTGCCGACGTTATAGCCGGGTCCGTTGCGAAGCTGCTGGTTGGTTGCCGGACTGTTCGGACCGCCAAGCTGAGCGCTGCCGGTACCAACGGTGTAGCCAGGCCCATTCTGAAGCTGCTGCTGCGTGCCAGGGCTGTTCGGACCGCCGAGATGCGCCGATCCGGTGCCCACGGTATAGCCAGGCCCGTTCTGAAGCTGCTGCTGCGTCGCCGGGCTGTTCGGACCGCCAAGCTGCGCCGAACCGGTACCCACGGTATAGCCAGGCCCGTTCTGAAGCTGCTGCTGCGTCGCCGGGCTGCTCGGGCCACCGATCTGCGCCGATCCGGTGCCCACGGTATAGCCAGGCCCATTCTGGAGCTGCTGCTGCGTCGCCGGGCTGCTCGGGCCACCGATCTGCGCCGATCCGGTGCCCACGGTGTAGCCAGGCCCGTTCTGCAGTTGCTGCTGGGTGCCGGGGCTGTTCGGTCCACCGATCTGGGCCGATCCCGTGCCGATCGTATAGCCCGGTCCATTCTGCAGTTGCTGCTGCGTGCCAGGGCTGCTCGGCCCGCCAATCTGGGCGGATCCGGTGCCGACGGTGTAGCCAGGCCCGTTCTGAAGCTGCTGTTGCGTGGCCGGGCTCGACGGGCCGCCGATCGTCGGCCCGCTCTGAGCCATGGCGACGCCGGCCGCCATACCCAGACCCAGCGCCAACGCCGCGACGCCGGTCATGATTTGCTTTTTCATGTCACATTATCCAGTTGATGTGTTTGCATTCGTCGTAGGCGTGGACGCCTCCTTTGGCAACCAGCCTGCCGTGGCGCGGCCGCTCAGGTGCGTTGCGCAGTTACACCGAAGTACCGAATCATGACAGACCTGTATTCCAGCGTTGCGCTCCGGTAAAGCTCCAAGGCCATCGATAACTTCGCGATTTTCACCAGGACGTTACCCGCGCCGGCAAAGAACTTCGCGCGGCGATCCGCCGAAGGAGACGTTGCGCGGCCGCGGCGCAATCGCCGGCGGTTCAAACACTTTTTCGTGATGCCGGCCGTCGCCGATCACATGCTCGATTTTCCTGTGACCGATTTCCCGGGCGCCGTGCCGCGGTTGCGATGGACAGCGCAGCCATCCGCGTTACACCGGCGTGGCACGGCGGTTTTCCGGATTTCACGTTCCGGAGACGTGGCAGCGAGATGGCAAACCCAGTCGCAAGCAAGCGCCGCGCCGGGACCCGCATTGCCGCCTCATGCCTCGCGATCGCCGGGCACTGCGATGCTGGCGCCGCGTTGCTGGCACGGCGTTTGCTGCGCCCGTTTGCTGCCCTGGGTTTGCTACCCTGCGTTTGCTACAGATGCTGTGCATCAAGTATGCCATCCCACTTCTCGTTCAGATACTCGCAGACCAGGCGGCGATGGCAGCGATGCGGCGTTGCTTCGGAGCAGAGCAGACAAGTGGATGAGAAGGTGTCGGGGCTGAGGCGGGTCTCGATGCGGCGTTCCTGCATCAACGCACGAAACTGCTTTTCATAGTTTTCCCAACCGCCGTTTTCCTTGCGATACCGCTTCAGCATGGCGTCGGTCGGTGCCAGCAGCGGCTCGTGCGCGTAATCGATGTTACCAAGCCTGCGCAGGAACCATGCCAGGTCGTCGGCCTTGGCGAAGCCGGCAAGCTGCGAGGTGTTGTGCAGCCGCACGTCCATCACTTTGCGCACGCCGGCTTTGATCAGGCGTTCGAAAAAATGCTCGGCGCTGGACTGGGTGAACCCGATCGTCGCGACGCTGACCATGCGTTCATCCTTGCTCCGGGGCGGCGAACGCGACCTTGCGCGCGTACTCGCGATAGGCCGCGGCGATCCGTTCCTCGGCCGACATGAACAGATCCTCCTTGTCGCGGCCGGTGCGGCGCAGCAGGTCCGCTTCGACATCGGCCTGCGTCACGGTGGCGCCATCCGGCAGGATGTGGCGCACGCGCATGCCGCGCGCCGCCAGCGCCCGGCCGACCAGCAGGCAGCGGTGGCAGTCCTGCGGGAATTGCTCGGTGCACACCAGGGCGATGCGATGCACCGCCGCGCCGTCCATCACGCGCCGCAACCCGGCCTGGAACGTGCCTGTAGCGGCGATCGTCTCGTAGTCGGCGACGCCGTCGCGGTACTGCGCCTTGTTCTCCGGTCGCCCACCGAGCGCCGTGCCGAGATAGACATGCGCGACGCCCGCATCGCGCAGCGCCGCCTTCAGCGCGTCGTGGTTGAACTGCGGCACGTGGCGCGAATGCGGCGCCGAGCGCACGTCGGCGACCGCGGTCACGCCCGCCTCGTGCAGCAGCGCGAGAAAATGCTCCATCGGATGGCTGGAATGGCCGATCGTCAGCACCTCGCGCGCGTCATCCGCCATCTGCCCGTCTCTACCACAGCACGCCGTTCAGCATGACATAGCACTTGTCGGCATGGTCGCCGAAACCACGCGCGAGGCCGAGACGCACGTGCAGATCGGTATCGAACGGCAGGGCACGGCGCATGGCGGCGATGCCATCGCTCCGCCAGATCGCGCGCAACGCGTGACCGGCGACCGGCAGGCTGTACCGCGCCTCTTCGTCCCGCAGCAGCGCGCGGGGATGCTCGTACTGCTCGATGAAGCTGAGCGATCGGCTGGGAACCCGCAGGCCATGCAGCGAGCATGTGCGCGCGCCGCTGGCCACATGGGCGCCGCGACGGTGGCCGCGCCACAACGACGTGCGCCGCACCATGCCGCCGAACGCTTCGTTCAGCGTCGCGGCAAGCGGCGGTACATCCGGCCCGAACCAGTTCACCGCCGCGGTTGCCACACGCTCGAGCGGCGAAAGGTCGATCGGCAGGTCCTCGGTGCGGTGCGGATAATCCCCGCGGGTCCGGATGCGGTTCGGCGCCACCGCGATCGTCATGCCGGGCGTGACGCCGACCGCCTCGATCAGGGAACGCGGCCAATGAACGCCGTCGGGCAGCGGACGCACCATGCGGCGGCCAACCGGATCCCAGCCCGCGACGCAGTATGTGCCGGGATGAATGTCGGTGACCTCGGTGATCAGCAGGCGCAGCACCATGCCAGAGATTGCCCGATCCGCGGCGCCCGCTCCCACTGCTCTTGTTTGGACACCGTAATGAGAGTGGCATTCTAACACCCGGCGCCGGCGATGCGGAGTCGCCGCGCGGTCCTGGCAATTGTATCGCCGGCGGCTGTGATCGGGCCGGTCTTGCGGCCCCGCCGCGCGCCCGCAAGACTGCGCGGCATTCCCGATCAGGAGACGGACATGGTCACAGGCTCGCGCATCCCGCTGACCGTCGATCTCAGCGACGTGCGGGTCGCCATCACCGGCGGCGGCAATGGCATCGGCCGGGTGATGGCGGACAGTTTCGTCGATTGCGGCGCCCGCGTGTTCGTCTCCGACGTCGATGCCGAAGCGCTCGCCTCCTGTGGCCACCCCGGCATGCGGGCCGATGCCGGCTTGCCGGCGGATTGCGAGGCCTTCGTCGATGCCGCCCTGGCGCATCTGGGCGGGCTGGATGTGCTGGTGAACAACGCCGGCATCGCCGGCCCGACCGCGCCCGTGGAGCAAGTGACGCCCGAGGCACTGGATGCGACGCTGCGCATCGATCTGGCGTCGATGTTCCATTGCTCGCGCCGCGCGATTCCGGCGCTGCGCGCGGCCGGCGGCGGTGCGATCATCAATCTGAGTTCCGCCGCCGGGCGCTTCGGCTTTCCGATGCGCGCGCCCTATTCCGCGGCGAAGTGGGGCGTGGTGGGCTTTACCAAGACCTTGTCGATCGAACTCGGGGCGGACGGCATCCGCGTCAATGCGATCCTGCCGGGACCGGTGGACGGCCCCCGCATCCGCGCGGTGATCAAGGCGAAGGCCGAAGCAGCGGGCATTTCGGAAAACGAGATGACCGAGCGCACCGTCGCCACCACGTCGCTGCGCTGTTTCGTCAGCCAGCAGGATATCGCCAACATGGCACTCTATCTGGCCAGCCCGTTCGGCACGACGATCAGCGGCCAGGCGATCGCGATCGATGGCGACATGCAGACGACGATGTAGCCTATGGCAGATCTGCAACTCGTCTACGAGCAATTCCCGGAACATGGGCTGTCGAGCCTGGTGGAACGGCGGCTGACCAATCATGCCGTGGCGGCAACCGGCATGTCCGAAGGTTTCCCGCTCGGCTACGTTCTGAAGAACGCCCGCGGCGAGTGGGTGGGCGGCATCACCGGCTTTGCCTGGGGCAGCTGGCTCTATGTCCGCCTGCTCTGGGTTGCCGCCGTGCATCGCGCGCATGGCAACGGCACGCGGCTGATGGACGCGGCGGAACTATTCGCCCTCGACCATGGCTGCACGCATGCCACTTTGGAAACGCACAGCTATGAGGCGCCCGGTTTCTATCTGAAGCGCGGCTATGAAATCTTTGGCCAGTTGGACGGCTATCCGCCGGGACACACGAAGTTCTATCTACGAAAGACGCTGCGAAAGGGGCCGTGATGCGCGCCGCAGTATTCCATCGCGAAGGTTCGCCGTTGACGATCGAGGATCGCCAGACACCCACCGCACGTCCCGGCGAACTGGTGCTGAAGGTGGCCTATTGCGGCATCTGCGGCACCGACCTGCACGCGACGGAAAAGAGCGCGATCCCGCTGGAACCGGGCACCGTGCTGGGCCACGAATTTTCCGGCACGGTGGCGGAGTCAGCGGCGCCCGGCTGGCAGCGCGGCGACCGCATCATCGGCCTGCCATTGTTCGAATGCGACGACTGCCGTCCGTTCGGCGGTTGCCGCGACCGGCTGGGAATTCTGTGTGGCCGCACCCGGGTGATCGGCCTCGCGGCCGAGACGCCGGGCGGCTACGCGGAATACCTGACGCTGCCGGCCCATAACGCGCTGCGCGTGCCGGATTCGGTAGACCTGCGCGACGCCGCACTGACCGAACCGCTGTCGGTCGGCGCGCACGCGGTGCGGCTGGCGGGCGGATTGCTCGGCGCGCGGATACTGGTGATCGGCGCCGGGCCGATCGGGCTGGCGGTGACGGTCTTCGCCCGCGCATCCGGCGCGCGGCATCTGGCGGTGAGCGAACTCGATCCGGTGCGGCGCGAGCGGGCGGTTGCGTTCGGCGCCGATGCGACGATCGTTCCGGGTGCGGAGCAGGTTGGCGCGGCGTTCGCGCGGATGTGATCTTCGAATGCGTCGGCGCGCCGGGACTGCTGCGGCAATGCATCGACATCGCGCCGGTGCACGGCCGCATCGTCGTGGTCGGCGTCTGCCGGCACGAGGATGCGATCCTGCCGCGCATCGCGATCCGCAAGGAACTGACAGTGCAATTCGCGCTGGGCTACACGCGGGAGGAGTTCGCGCTCGTGCTCGACATGCTGGCGGCGCGGCGGATCGACGCGTCGGCGCTGGTATCAGATGTCATCGGCCTGGACGCGCTGCCGCCGATGTTCGAAAGCCTGCGGCAGCCGAACCCGCATGCGAAAGTCCTGATCGATCCGGGCGCATAGGCGTTTTCGCCTGTCACCGTGGCGCTGCCGCCGCGGGGCCGGCACCGCGCGGCTGTCATCGGGGCGCTTGCGGGGCTGGCCCTCGACAGCGGTCCCGCTTACGCTCGCGCCAACCCGACTGGAGGAAACCGACGGATGAGTGCCGCGCTCGACTACAGCAAGCTTTACAGTGCCGACGTGCTGCCGCCCGCGCCGCGCTGGGCGCCGTTCCCGAAATATTATTTCGTTGGCGGCAACAACGACCCGGAGCAAATTCCGGTCGAGGGCCTGATCGAAGCGGCGGCATCGGTGCTGCGGCGCGAGGGGGGAAAGCTCGCCATCTACAATCTCGGGATGGGGCCGCAGGGCTATCCCGGACTGCGCCAGTTCGTCGCCGACAAGTCGAAGCGGCATCGCGGCATCGACGCGCCGCTGGGCGACGTGAGTGTCGTCACCGGCTCCGGCCAGGGCATCGACATGATCAGCAAGCTGCTGATCGATCCCGGCGACACCGTGCTGTGCGAGGAGTTCTGCTACCAGGGCGCGCTGAACCGCTTCCGCAAGGTCGGCGCAAAGATCGAGGCGATGAAGCTCGACGCCGACGGCATCGTGATCGACGCGCTGGCGTCACAGCTCGCGGCGCTGAAGGCGAAGGGGGTTACGCCGAAATTCATCTACACCATTCCCACCATTCAGAATCCCACCGCCAGTATTCTGCCGCTCGATCGGCGCCATGCGCTTTTGAACCTGGCGCACGAATACAACGTCGCGATCTTCGAGGACGAATGCTACGCCGACCTGCTGTGGCAGGGCGTGGAGGCGCCGCCGGCGCTGTATGCGCTGGATCCCAGCGCGGTCATTCATCTCGGCTCGTTTTCCAAGTCGCTGGCGCCGGCATTGCGGCTTGGCTACATCATCGCGCCGTGGGAGATCACCTCGCGCCTGCTGCCGCTGAAGGGCGACAGCGGCACCGGCGCGCTGGACCAGATGATCGTCGCCGAGTACTTCTCGAAGAATTTCGACAAGCACCTGCCGCACCTGAATGGCGTGTTGAAGGACAAGCTTGATACCATGGTGGAGGCGGTGGCGCGCGAGTTCGGCAGCTCCGCCGAGTGCTGGATGCCCAAGGGGGGCATCTTCCTGTGGATCAGGCTGCCCGAGAATGTCGATACGCGCACGCTGCTGAAGCCGGCGGCGGAGGCGGGCATCATCTTCAACGAAGGCCCGGCCTGGGCGGTGAGTCCCGACAATTCGAAGTCCCACCTGCGCCTGTGCTTCGCCATGCCGAGCAAGCAGACGATCCGCGAAGGCGTCGCAGCGCTGGCAAAGGTCTGCTATGAGCAGACGGGGATTCCGCTGCACAGCGGGAACGTGCGTCGGGTGGGATAGGGCGGCGGCTTACGCTGCCCCCTCACCCTGACCCTCTGCCACGCTGTGGGAAAGGGAATGTGCTTTGGAGGAGAGACAGCCATGATGGACCCGATGCGCGGCAATAACGGTCCGCGCTACAAGCACCAGCCGGGCAGCGAGGCGCCCTATGAGACGATCAGCGTTGACAAGCTGACGCCGATCATCGGCGCCGAAATCGGCGGCGTGGACTTGTCGCAGCCGCTGGGCAACCACCAGATGGCGGAGGTGCATCGCGCGCTGGCCGAGAACCTGGTGATCTTCTTCCGTGACCAGCAATTGACGCCGGAGGGGCATCTGGGGTTCGGCCGCAATTTCGGCGAGCTGCATACCCACCCGGCAGCGCCGGCGCATCCGGACCATCCGGAGCTGATGGTGATCCACGCCGACAAGAATTCGCCCCGCGCCAACGGCGAAGGCTGGCACAGCGACGTTTCCTGTGACCCGACGCCGCCGATGGGCAGCATCCTGTATATCAAGACCTGCCCGCCGAAGGGCGGCGACACGCTGTTTGCCTCGATGTATGCCGCGTATGAGGCGCTGTCGGACCGCATGAAGACATATCTCGACGGCATGATGGCGCTGCACGACGGCGAAGAGAACTATCGCGGCACCTACAAATATGCCGGCGTCGGCGACAAGCCGACCTATCCGCGTGCGGAGCACCCGGTGGTGCGCACGCATCCCGTGACCGGGCAGAAGGCGCTTTACGTCAATCGCGGGTTCACCCGCCGCCTGATTGGCGTGCCGCGTGACGAGAGCTACGCGATGCTCAACTACCTCTACACCCATGCCGAGAATCCCCTGTTCCAGTGCCGGTTCCGCTGGCAGCCGAACTCGGTGGCGTTCTGGGACAATCGCTGCGTGCAGCATCGGGCGATGTGGGATTACTGGCCGCATACGCGGTCCGGGTTCCGCGTGACGGTGGCGGGCGACCGGCCGGTGTAATTCTCGCGCGGCTTTCCTTGCGATCAAGCAAGCATGGATCAGGGATGGGGGCGACGCACCCAACCTGCGATAGAGACGCGCCTGGTTATCTGCCGAACCGCATCGAGTATCACCTGCTTCAGCTGAAGCTCCGTGGCGCGCGGTCCCCGTGGA
>Ga0335072_10005581_pt1 | contig 18519 bp, 15 predicted proteins | sample Lox_Sample_21_FD_206725 | JGI IMG/M metagenome (GOLD analysis project Ga0335072, IMG submission 206725) | Soil microbial communities from Loxahatchee National Wildlife Refuge, Florida, United States - Lox_Sample_2.1 | ecosystem: Environmental > Terrestrial > Soil > Wetlands | place: USA... | reverse complement strand
GGGGAAGCCGTCGTCAAAGCTGGCCGGGTAGTCGGCCGCTGTGAGCCGTGAGGCCCAGTCGTTGATGCCGGACACCAGCAGTGCCGGATGTGCCTTCCGCGCCGGCTTGAAGTCGGCCTCGACTCCGAGGTGCAACTCGAACCCGTGGCCCCGGAACCAGCACCCGCCCCTGGGCGCGAGGGCCGGCGGCTTGTCGATCTCATGCAACCCGAGCACACCGGAGTAGAAGGCGCGCGAGACGGCTTCGGACCCTGCGGGACAGGCCAGCTGGACGTGGTGAATCACGAGTCCGTCACCTTCTGCCAGATATCTCGATGTCAAGATACAGTCTAGGGGAACGCGCTGCCTCCAGCCAGGCCGTTCGGCGCCAAGCTCGCCCGGCCGCCGCCGGACTTCGGCAGATACTAAGGTGTCGGCTATGGGCGTTATTGACGACATCGCTGAGCGGTACGTAGTCCGAGCGACTGATCTGGACCCGGTCATGGCTACCGGCGTCGGGATCGCTGGCCACGACGATCAGCTAACCGACCTTAGCGTGGCTGGCTTTGCGGCCAGGGCAGAGCTGGACCGGGCGACAGTCGCCGAACTGACCCGGGCCGAGCCGGAAACCGAGCGTGAGCGGACCGCCCGCGCGGCGATGCTGGAACGGCTCGGCCTTGCTGTCGAGCTCTATGACGCGGGCGAGACCACTCGCGATCTGAACGTGATCGCGAGCTGGATCCAGGGTGTGCGTCAGGTCTTCGACCTGATGCCGACTGAGGGCGAGGAAGCACAGCGCAACATCGTTGCCCGGATGGCCGCAGTTCCCGCCGCCTACGCCAACCTCCAGCGGACATATACGGAGGTTGCGCGCCAGAACCGCATCGCGGCGCGCCGTCAGGTCATCGAGTGCGCGAAGCAGTGCGCGCAGTGGTCTGCGCCCGGCAGCAGTTTCTACCGCGGCCTGGTTGATCGCACCGGCGCCACCGGCGCGCTGCTCGCAGACCTGACAGCTGCCGCGGACGCCGCCAGCGCGGCCACCGCCGAGCTCGGCAAGTTCCTGGAGACCGAACTGCTGCCACTCGCACCTGAGCCGGATGCTGTTGGCCGTGACAGGTACGCGCTCGCGTCGCGCAGCTTTCTCGGTGCAGTGATTGACCTGGACGAGGCTTACGCCTGGGGCTGGGACGAGGTCATGCGGCTTGAAGCTGAGATGGCGCGAGTCGCGGGCCTCATCGTGCCGGGCGGCTCTGTCGAGGACGCGACGGCGAAACTGGACGCCGATCCGGCGCGGCAGATTACCGGTGCTGCGAACCTGAAGGCGTGGATGCAGGAGTTCGCCGACCGCACCATTGCCGAGCTGCACGGGACGCATTTCGACATCCCGGAGCGAGCGCGGCGGATCGAGGCCATGATCGCCCCGACGAGCGATGGCGGCATCTACTACACCGGCCCGAGCGAGGACTGGACTCGGCCGGGGCGGATGTGGTGGACCGTGCCTGACGGAGTCGACCAGTTCGCCACCTGGAAAGAGATCACCACGATCTATCACGAGGGCGTACCCGGCCATCACCTCCAGGTCAGTCAGGCAGTGTTCGAGAAGGAGTCGCTGAACCGCTGGCAGCGGCTGCTGTGCTGGGTATCCGGGCACGGTGAGGGCTGGGCGTTGTATGCCGAGCGGCTGATGGCGGAGCTCGGTTACCTGGCCGATCCCGGTGCCATGCTCGGTATGCTCGACAGCCAGCTGCTGCGCGCCGCGCGAGTGGTCGTCGATCTTGGCGTCCACCTACAGCTGCCCATCCCGGCAGGCACGCGCTGGCACGAAGGCGAGACCTGGACTGCGGAGCTGGCCTGGGAGTTCCTGCGCAGCCGGGTGCACATGGACGACGAGATGCTCAGGTTCGAGCTCAACCGGTATCTGGGCTGGCCCGGCCAGGCACCGTCGTACAAGCTCGGCGAGCGGATCTGGCTGCAGGCAAGGGAAGAGGCCCGCGAGCGCAAGGGCGCGGACTTCAGCCTGAGAGACTTCCACAGCCAGGCCCTCGCGCTCGGTGCGCTCGGCCTGGATCCGCTGCGCGCAGCCCTCGCTCGCCTGTGACCCAGTGGGCCCCGCCCTACCGAAGGGTGAGGATGATGCGCTGATGGAAGTTGCCGCTGCCGAGCCAGCCGCTAGCGGGCGTCGCGCCGGACTTGCCGTAACGTGACATATCACTCGAGCTTACGGCCCCGAGAGGTCGCTTCGGGCACAGGGACAGGTCGGGCTGGAACTTCTTGCTGGCTGTGATCGGATGGAGTCATGAAGGTTCGCATCGGCATCAGCCTGGGCCCGCACGCTACGCCCGACGGGCTGGCAGCGGCGGTCAGCTCGATTGAATCCGCGGGCATTGACTCGCTGTGGTTCAGCGAGGTCGTCTACGGCGACCTAGTCGAGCCGCTGATCGGCATGACCTACACGCTGGCCAGGACAAGCCGCCTCAAGGTCGGTACGGGAGTCGCCGTGCTGCCGGGCCGGCATCCGGTGCTAGTGGCGAAGGAACTGGCTTCGCTCGCGGCACTGGCTCCTCGTCGCGTGCTGCCCGTTTTTGGTTTGCGTCCCGCACGCCCGCCCGAGATAGCGGCATTCGGAGTCCAGGGCAAGCGCGCCGCGGTGTTCGACGAGTCGCTTGAGTTGCTCAAGCTGCTGCTCACGCAGCAGAACGTGTCATTCGCCGGCGAGTTCTTCACCGTCACGGGCGCGAGCGTCGGGCCATTGCCAGCCAAGCCACTGGATATCTGGCTGGGTGGCAGAGCGCCGCAGGGACTTCGCCGGGTTGGCAGATACGGCGATGGCTGGCTCGGCAGCTTTCTGACCCCGGCTGAGGCGCGGGCAGCACGCGAGCAGATCCAGGACGCGGCGGCCGCGAGCGGGCGGGAGATCGAGGCCGATCATTTCGGGATCAGCCTTGCGGTCGGTGACATCACACCGGACTTCGCTCGCGCGATCGAGCGCCGGCGTCCCGGTGTCGATCCGGCCACCCTCGCGCCGGCCGGCTGGGCGCAAGCCCGCGACATGATCGAGGCCTACGTCGACGCAGGCCTCAGCAAATTCGTGGCCCGGCCAGCGCTGCCCGTCGCGGCCGGCTCCGGCGTCGAGGAGTTCATTACGGAGTTCGCCGAAGAGCTACTGCCGCTGGAGAACTGAGCCGGCTACGGCTTAATGGGTGGCCCGGCCGATCCGGTCGGCCCGCCAGCACCGCGAGCGCATCGGTATCTCCAGCTCTGCGGCGCCGGGGAACTGCTCGGCCAGCGCGGCAGCGGCTCGCGCCCGGCCGATGTTCCTGAGTTCCGCGCTGGCAGTGATCACCCCGCTGTAAGTGCCCAGCATGTCGACGATGTCACTGACGGGCATGTACCGGCTGAACCGGAACACCTGCGTTTCGATATTCGTGAACATCGTCCCGTCCGGCAGTCGCACCTGCCGGCGCTCACCGTCAGGGATCCGCTCCCCGGAGGGGAGCTCGTCGGCGGGGATCGTCTCGTCCGGATCCGGGTAAGACAGCCGCCCCGCAGTGCTTGCCGGGGGTTCAGTCCCTGCTAGGTCAGCGCCGGTCAGCGGGGCGCCTGCCGCTTGCTGGCCGGCGGCGGGACGCTCTGCCAGTGCCTCCGCGAACCACTCATTCGCATGCAGCCACTCGATACGCGGGTTGCGGCCGGTCCAGATCACCCCGAACCTGCCGCCGTCCCGCAGGACCCTGGTGATCTCCGGCACGGCCCGGTCCGGGTCCATCCAGTGCCACGCTGACGAGATGAAGACGGCGTCAGCGCTGGCATCCGGCAGCGGGATAGCTTCACCGCGGCCTGCCAGGACCTCGACGTCACAGGACCGCGCCTGCAGCACCGATCGCATCCGCTCGTCCGGTTCGACTGCGATAACGTGGCCGGCTTTGCCCGCCAGGGCACGCGTCAGCAGCCCCGTTCCGGCGGCCAGATCCACGACCACGTCACGGCGCTCGGGCAGCAGCCAGTCAACGGCCTCGGGCGGCGGGCTCGGGCGGAGCCGGTCGTACTCGCCTGCCACAGCTCCGAAGGACATCGAGCGTTCTGCGCGGGTAGCCACGCTGACACGTTAGCTCGCGACCCTGGCTACTCACGTCGCCGGCGCCGAGAGGTGTCCGCGATCACAGCAAATGGGGCTTACCGGGCAGCCGACACGTTCTCGCCAGCCCCAGCGACCACAGTTCCGCCGCGGAAGCTGCGCAGCAGCAGGTCGAGCATCTCGACCTGCCGCTTCACAGTCACCCGGTCCTGATACAGGACGCGCTCCGCGGACAGCCCGTCGATGAGCACCACTAGCTGATGGGTCGCGAGGCCCGGGTCGCAGCCTTCGGCCAGTTCGCCGAGGTCCGCTGCTTCCTGCAGATGACCGCGCAGCCGGTCGCAGAGCCGGTCGAACTCGGTGTGCTGCAAGTCCCGCATCGCCCGATTGCCGAGCGCCCGGCCCCAGAAGCTGATCTCGATCTGCGCCTCGAGGTCGCGCCGGTCATCGAGGGGCAGCGCCTCGAGCATGACGGCCCGCAGAGCCGTCAGCCCGGTCAGCCCGGCGGCGGCAGACGCCATCCGGGCGCCCACCCGGCGGTGTGAGTGCACCAGCGCTGAGCCGAGGATGTCGGCCTTGTCATCGAAGTAATGCCCGAGAATCCCGCGCGAGCAGTTCGCTTCCTTGGCGATGGCGCGGATGGTGGCTCCCGCAATCCCATCTCGGGCGATCACTCGCCAGGTGGCCGAGAGGATCTCATCCCGCCGTTCGTCCCAGTCAACGATCTTGGGCATCGCATTCCCGCTCGAAGGGTCCTTAGTCGTCCGGCGAAGTCGAATCGTCCAGCGTATTCGACTCTGTTTTTTTGTCGGACGTCCGTCTAACATCCGTTCTAATGCATGACAACGCGGAACTGCAAACCGCCCGCGAGCAACTGGTGAGCTACTGCGGGCGCATGGTCGCGGACGGGCTAGCCGTCGGCGCCGCCGGCAACATGAGCATGCGCATCGGCGACCTCGTCGCGATCACGCCGTCCGGGGTGAACTACGCCGAACTGGTCCCGGCCGACATCTGCATCACGACGCTCTCCGGCGAGGAAGTCGACGCGCCCGAGTCGCCATCCAGCGAATTGCCGATGCACCTTGCTGTCTACGCGGCCACCAGCGCGGCCGCTGTGGTGCACACGCACTCGGCAGAGGTGATTGCCGTGTCGGTCACATCAACTGAACTGCCTGCCGTGCACTACGCGATCAACGGCCTCGGCGGCCCGGTCCGCGTCGCCGCCTACACCAGGTTCGGCTCGGCTGGCCTGGCGGAGGCCGCGATCACCGCGCTGGACGGGCGCCGCGCTGCGATCCTGCAGAACCATGGCGCGATCTGCTACGGCCGGACGCTGCCGGAGGCCTACGACCGGGCGGTGCTGCTGGAGTGGCTGGCGCGGGTCTACCGGCTGGCGCGCGCCCACGGCACGCCAAGGATTCTGTCGCAGGCCGAGCTCGACGAAGTGGCGGCCGAGTCTCGGCGGCGTAACTACGGGGAACGGCGGCGGCGATGACCGCGGTCCTCGGTCACGGCGCGGTTGCGGGATGGACCGGGAAGCCGCACCGGGTAGCGGTTATCGGGCCGCACATCCTGGATGTGCTCGGCCGGCCCATTGAGTCGATCCCCGCGGGCCAGGGCAGTGCACGGCTGACCGAGATACGGGCTACCGCGGCCGGAACCGCCGCCGGGACCGGGGTGGACCTGGCGAAACTCGGCAGTAGCGTGCACAGCGTCGGCGCGGTTGGCACTGACTTGCTGGCCGACGTACTCATCGCGGCGCTGGCGGCTCACGGCATCGATACCGGCGGCCTCGTCAGGACCGCAGCGGCCCAGACCTCGGCGACGATCCTGCCGATCCGGGCGAATGGCGAGCGTCCCGCCCTGCACGTGCCGGGTGCCACCAGGCTGCTGAGTCTCGCCGACATCGACCTCGCGGGACTGGCCGGATTCGACGCGGTACTGCTTGGCGGTCCGGATGCGCTCGCCGGCCTGTCCGGCGCCGACCTGGCATCTGTCGTCACGGCAGCGAAGAGCGGTGCTGCAAAATGCGGTGCTGCAAAAAGCGGCGGCGCGCTCGTCGCCATCGACGTGCTGCACCCCGGCAGCGAACGCGACTTCGCAAGGATGGGTGCTGCGCTCAGCAGCGCGGACTGGTTCTGGCCAAACGCCGATCAGCTTCTCGCCCTGACCGGCCGGACTGACGTCGAGCTGGCCATCGGCGACGTGCTGACGCTCGGCACCTGCGGCGTTGCGGTGACGCTCGGCGCGGACGGTTGCCTCGTCACCTGCGGGGCCAGTGCCAGCAGCGACGACTCGAAGCTGACCCACATCCCGGCGATAGCAGTCGATGTCGTCGACACCACGGGCTGCGGCGACGGGTTCAACGCAGGCATGCTCACCGGGCTGCTACTTGGCTGCGATCCCCCGGACGCTGCCTGGCTGGGCGTTGCCTGCGGCGCGCTCGTGGCCACAGGTCTCGGCTCGGACGCAGGCCTGCAGAGCCTCGGCCAGGTGCTGGCGTTCCTGCGAACTGCCAACGCGGAGGTCGCCGACCGGATCAGCACACACGCAATCAGGACAGGGAGCGAACGGCATGACAGATCAGCTAGTCCAGGCGGCTAGCCAGGACAGCAGGCCGCGCAGCACCGATGCACAGCTGCGGCGCAGGGCCGCGGCGGTGATTCCGGGCGGGATGTACGGGCATCAGTCCGCTGGCCCGCTGCCGCCGGAGTACCCGCAGTTCATGCGGTCCGGTCTCGGCTCACGCATCTCCGACGTCGACGGCAACGAGTATGTCGACCTGATGTGCAGCTATGGCCCGGTAGTCCTCGGCCACCGGCATCCGGCCGTAGAGGCCGCGGCGGCCGCGCAGGCGGAGCTTGCCGACTGCCAGAACGGGCCGGGCCCCGTCATGGTCGAGCTGGCCGAGCTGCTCGTGAGCACGGTGCAGCACGCGGACTGGGCCATGTTCGCCAAGAACGGCACCGACGCGACCACGATCTGCTGCACGATTGCGCGCGCCCGCACCGGCCGGTCGCGCATCCTCGTGGCGACAGGCGCGTATCACGGCGCCGCCCCCTGGTGCACCCCGCGGCTCGCGGGCGTCACAGCAGAAGACCGCGCGAACCTCGGTCACTACACATTCAACGACCTGGCGTCGGTTACGGCGGCCGCGGCGGAGGCCGGCCCGGATCTGGCTGCCATCGTGGTCAGCCCGTTCAAGCACGACGCGGGCTTCGACCAGGAGCTCGTCGATCCCGCCTTCGCCCGCGGCCTGCGCGAGCTCTGCACGCGGACCGGGGCTGCGCTCATTCTGGACGACGTGCGTTGCGGCTTCCGGCTGCACCTGGGCTCTAGCTGGGAGCCCATCGGCGTACTTCCGGACCTGTCGGCCTGGAGCAAGGCCATTGCCAACGGCCACCCGCTTGCCGCAGTGCTCGGCTCGGGCGCTTATGCCGAGGCTGCCGCGAGCATTTTCGTGACGGGCTCGTTCTGGTTCTCGGGCACCGCGATGGCCGCGGCGATCGCCACCATCAAAGCGCTGCGCGACGAGAACGCCATCGAGGCGATGGACCGGGTCGGGACCGCTCTGCGCGCCGGGATCCTGGAGCAGGCGGCGGCCCGGGGCATCGAAATCAATTACACCGGGCCGGCTGCCATGCCGTACCTGACGTTCGCCGGCGACCGCGGTCACCAGCTAGCCGGAACGTTCGCCGCGGCGGCCATCCGGGCCGGCGCTTACCTGCATCCGCGCCACAACTGGTTTATCTCTGCGGCGATGACTGACGCAGATCTGGCCAAGGCCCTCTCCGCGACCGATGAGGCCTTTGCCGCCGTCCAGGCACGACAACACGAAGGCGGTACGACATGAGCACTGATGACTCGGCCAGGCCAGCCGGCATAGCCGTGGCGGCGGCCGACAGCGAGGAGTCAATTCTTGCCAAGGCGGGCTACAAGCCCGAGCTGCGCAGGTCGCTGCGCTTCTTCTCGATGTTCGCCATTGCCTTCTCGATCATCTCGATCACCACCGGCATCTTCCTCAACTACGGCTTCGGACTCAGCTACTGGGGACCGGCGTCGATCTGGACCTGGCCGATCGTCGGGGTCGGCAACCTGATGATCGCCCTGGTGGTCGCTGAGCTCGGCACCCGGATCCCGCTGGCCGGCTACGCCTACCAGTGGAGCGCGCGCCTGGTGAACCCGACCTACGGCTGGTTTGTGGGCTTCGCCGGCCTGCTCTACATGGCGGTGGGCGGCGGCGCGATCATGCTCGGGGTCGCCTCGCCACTGCTGCTGAGTGAGTTCGGCGTCAATACCCCGAGCGCGCGGCTAGTACTCGCGGTGGCCCTGATCTTGATGGTGCTGCCGGTAATCATCAACATCATCAGCATCCAGGTAGCCGCGCGGGTGAACAACATAGCGGTGTTCACCGAGATCATCGGCACCGTGGTCTTCGGCGTGCTGCTGCTTATTCTGTGGGGCCTGAAGACCAAGCCAGCTCCCTACGGCGCGAGCATCCTCACCAACACCACGTCGGTCCTGCATAACCCGACGATCTACGCGTTCGCACTGGCTGGCCTGATCGGCGCGTTCACGCTCGTGGGCTTCGAGTTGGCGGCGGACATGTCCGAGGACGCCGTCGACCCGCGCCGGAGCGTTCCGCGCGGCGTCCTCTGGGCCGTCGCAGGCTCCGCCGTACTCGGAATGATCGCGCTGATCGGGTTCACCATCGCGATCCCGAATCTCAAGACTGTCGAGTCTGCGCCGTTGCCGCTGCTCGCGATCGCGGGCTATTGGCTGCCGGGCTGGCTGGTCAAGGTCTTCATCGCGTTCGTCATCTTCTCGATGTTCGCGATCCTGGTCGTCGGCGCCGGCGCGCAGGCGCGACTGGCTTACTCGATGTCGCGCGACAACATGCTGCCGTTCTCCGGCTGGCTGCGGAAGGTGAACGCCGGCACGCAGACACCGATCGTGGCGCTGCTCGTGTTCGCCGTCGTCGACATCGCGATCACCTGGTACGGCTACCTGCAGGCCAGCGCGTTCGCGACACTGGTGGGCGCGACCGCCATCATCCCGTACATCATTTACTTCCTCATCACGGCCGGGTATGCCTACAAACGGCGGACGCTGGACTCGATCCCCGGCGCCTTCTCGCTGGGCCGCTGGGCCTGGCCGGTGATCATCTTCGTGCTGCTGTACAGCGCCCTGATCATCTTCGTGCTATCGGTACCCGGACCGTTCCACGCCGCGGACAAGGTTGTGGGTTACGGTGCCGGCCTGGCACTGCTGTGGTACGTCGCTGCGCTGGTCTGGCGCCTGCGCCGCGGTACCGCCGGGGTGAAGCGAGTCGAGGAACTCGTCGAGTAGCCCGGCCGGCGAAGGACAGGTCCCGGCTCGCTCCGGCCGTCAGCGGCGGGCCGGGACCCACCCGCTAACATCTGCTTTGTGCTGAACAGCGGGCTCTCGTGACGAAGACCATCCTTGATCACGTCTCGATCGGGACTCGCGTGCTTGCCGACGGCTGGGACCTGTTCGGCGGACTGCTCGGTGGCAGCTGGGTCTACGGCGGCGACTCGCCAGGCTTCTGGTGGGGGCAGGTGGGATTCGGCTCCGGGCCCAAGATCGAGCTGATCACGCCAACCGGGGGAGCGGACTCCGCGTTCCTGGAGCGATTCCTGGTTCGGAACGGGCCGGGCGCCCATCACCTCAACTTCATCGTCGGCGACATCGTGGAGACCTTGCGGCGTATTCGCTCGCTCGGGATCGAGCCGGTTCAGGTGAGTCTCGATGAGCCTCGCTGGAAGGAGGCGTTCCTGCGCTCCAGGGACGGCTTCGGCATCGTCATCCAGGTCGCGGAACAGTCCGGACCGCCACCGGAACTCGCGGCTCCGGCCGGTCTTTCCTCAGCTGGCCCGCCGTCGGCGTTCACCCTGGTCGAGCAGTACGTCGACGACATCGGTGCCGCCATTGCGCTGTTCGAGTCGGCGCTGGATGGCGAAGTCGTGAGCCGAGGGGATACTGGCGCCGGATCAGTCGCGGAACTGACCTGGCCGAACGGAGCACGCCTGCGCCTGAGTACTCGCGCGCCCGGTCTGCGAGCCGCAAACGGGGCCGGTCCGTTGCATTTCAGCCGCCGCGATGGCGCGGAGTTCAGCCCGGACGAGCAGAGCCGGGCCGCAGCGAAGTCCCGCCTGCTGGGCGTTTGCATCGAGCTCCGCGGCTGAGTCTGCGCGGCTGTCGGCCGAGTTGGTGTAGCGGGCGTTCCCGGTATTGCTACGGGTCTCGCTGCGAGGCGCGGTGATTTCTAGTCCGGTGCGGGTGATGTGTCCAGGCGCTAAGGCGCACTAGCGTCGGAGCCCGCAGTGGCACTCAGCTGGAGTTCATCATGCGGCTGTCCGACAAGTCCAGGCCTCTCATCGAGGCGACGCTGCCGGCTGTCGGCGAGCACATAGGGGAGATTGCCGAGAACTTCTACCGGCGCCTTTTTGCTGAGCATCCGGAGTTGCTGGACGGCACCTTCAACCGCGGCAACCAGGCACAGGGCACCCAGCAGCAGGCGCTGGCCGGGTCGGTGGCCGCGTTTGCCGGCGCCCTGGTGAACGCACCCGATCACCTGCCCGAGACCCTGCTGACCAGAGTGGCGCACAAGCACGCATCGCTCGGCATCCGGCCGGACGAATACCAGATCGTCCACGACAACCTGATATGGGCCATCACGGACAGGCTAGGCGACCAGGAAACCACGGACATCGCGGCCGCTTGGGGGGAGGTGTACTGGCTGATGGCCGAGGCGCTGAACCACATCGAACGCGGTCTGTACAGCGGCCGCGCGGTGAAGCCGCAGACGATCTGGCGGCAGTGGGAAGTCGAGCAGAAGATCCGGGAGACCGGCGACGTGGTGACCTTCGTCGTCAAGCGGATCGACGACCGGCTGGTCAAGCCGTCGCTGCCCGGCCAGTACATCACGGTGCAAATGCCGGTGCCTGACGGCACGCATCAGCCGCGCCAGTACAGTCTGAGCCGGGCCGATAACGGAAAGTACCGCCAGTTCACGGTCAAACGAGTGCATGGGGGCGGCAATCCGGATGGAGAGGTATCCACCCTGCTGCACGACACGGTCAACGTGGGTGATTCGCTGGCCCTGTCTGTGCCGTTCGGTGCCGTAGTGCTGGATGACTACGCCGGCCGCCCGATGGTGTTTATCAGTGCGGGCATCGGGATCACCCCGATGGCCGGGATGCTCTCGCACCTGGTCAAAGCCAGCTCCCAGCTACCGGTGACCCTGTTGCACGCCGACCTCAGCGAGGACCACTTCGCCTTGCGCGGCCAGGTGCTGAGCGATATCAGGGGGCTGGCCGACGCCTCGGTCTATGCATGGTATGAGCAGGGTCCAGTCGGCCAGTTGCCGCTGACCGGCGTCTTTGCCGGCCAGATGGACGTCGCGCAGGTGGGCCTGCCCGACAACGCCGCCTACTATCTGTGCGGCCCGATCCCGTTCATGCACGAGATCAACAGCGCGCTGACCGAGCGCGGCGTTCACCCGCAGGACATCCAGTACGAGGTCTTCGGCCCGGACCTGTGGCACGCAGACTACAAGTAGGGCGTAGTCGCGCGGTCACCGAACTCCCCAGAACACCCGCCGCCAGAATCTCCGATTCCCCAGCAGCCGCAGCCGCTCACGAAACGTAAATCTGCCGACCGGGTTGTGTATGCACAAGCCTGTGTCACCGGGAAGCAAACACTCACCCGCGCAACCACCCAAGCAGTGCCGGCAATGGCGGATGGCGGGCATCTGCGCTCCCAGGTGACGCGGTCCGGTAGGCGTCCTTCTTTGATCATTGCCATACCGGAGCAACTGGTCCACCGCCTCAGGCAAGTTTTCTCTGTTGGGTGGCGTGCTCTTGCGCAGGCGAAGTTCGTTTACTAGGTTTCCTAACGAATTGCGGTCCAGGACAGTACAGCACAGCGATGGAGGGCCGGGAGTGCGCGATCGAGTTCTGCCGTTAATCGGCGTTGCGGTGCTGGCCGCTGTTCCGTTGCTCGTAGCGGTCGGCGGGACCGCTCAGGCCGCCAGTCCGGTTCCGGTCGCGGTCCGGGTCAACCAGGTTGCTTACCCCGCCGGCGGCGCGAAGGTGGCCTACGCGATGCTGCCGGCCAAGGTCGCCAGCGTGGCGTTCACCGTGTCGGGCAGCGGCGGTGTCGTGTTCCGCGGTACCTCGAGCGATGACCTTGGCAGCTGGAACAGCCGCTACCGCGCGGTCTACGAGCTGACCTTCTCAGCACTGCGGCGGCCAGGCAGCTACCGGGTCGAGGTCAGCGCAGGCGGGCAGTCAGCCAAGTCGCCGGAGTTCTCGGTCGGCGGGACCAGCTCGCAGTACAGCAGGCTCGTCACCAACGCCGTGCGCTACTTCACTTCCGAGCGCGATGGCAGCGACGTGGTGCACTCAGTGCTCGACCGCGAGCCCGCCAACCTGACTGACGAGCATGCCTACGTGTACGCGACGCCGAAGTACGACAGCAACGACAACCTGCTCGGCAAGTTCCGCAAGATCGGCGGCCCAGTGAATGTGTCCGGCGGCTGGTTCGACGCGGGCGGTGGCTACGAGAAGTTCGCTTACACCGCAAGCTACGCCGACGGGCTGCTGGAGATCGCGCAGCGGGACTTCCCTGGTCAGTACCCCACTCTCGGCCCGGAGGCGAGCTTCGGCCTGAGCTGGCTGCGCAAACTCTGGAACCCCAAGAAGAAGGTGCTCTACATCCAGGTCGGCATCGGGAACGGGAACGCGAGCAACACCATCCAGGGCGATTACAACTTCTGGTTCCTGCCGCAGGCCGAGGACAGGATGGACGTCAAGAAGGGCGGGAAGCCGGGCCCGACCGCCTACTACGTCAAATACCGGCCGGTGTTCGAGGCTGCCCCGCCGGGTAAGAAGTTCAGCCCGGAGTTCGCCGGCCGGTTCGCGGCTGACTTCGGCCTGGCCGCCCAGCTAGACGCCCGTAGCAGCCGGACAGAGGCTGAGCACCTGCTGGCACTCGCGCGCGGCATCTACGCGATGGCCAAGACGACGCATGTCGGCCGGATCGTCACGACTTTCCCCGACGATTACTACCCCGGCACCGAGTGGAAGAGCGACATGCTCTGGGGCGCAGCGGAGATCGCGCTCGCCGACGAGGCGCTGCACGCGCCCGCCTCGCAGGTGCACGCGGACCTGCTGACCGCTAGTCGCTGGGCGCGCGCCTACATCGCGCAGGGTCACCCGGCCGGCGGTGACACACTCAACCTGTACGACAACGGCGCGATCGGTGAGGGCGAGCTGCTGCGGGCGCTGCAGTATGCCGCACCCCGCTGGCGTGCCCACGGTCAGCAGGCCGCTGACCAAGAATCTGGGCTTGTCACCCGGCAGGCGCTGCTCACTGATCTGGCCGCGCAGCTGCGGCTAGGGGAGAGCTGGGCGAGTCGCGACAAGGGCGACCCGTTCGGGCTTGGCACGCAGCTTGGCCCGAGCGATGCCACCCCGCACGCCTTCGGCCTGTACATCACCAACGCGCTGTACCAGCAGTACGGGGGCGGCGACCAGTACGCCGCGTTCGCACAGCAGCAACTGAACTTCACCCTCGGCGCCAACGGCTGGGGCAGCTCGTTCGTCGTCGGCGCCGGCACGACCTTCCCGCACTGCATGCAGAGCGAGATCGCGAACCTGGCCGGGTCGCTCAACGGCAAGGGCAACATACAGCTCGGCGCGGTCACCGACGGCCCGAGCAGCCCGCCGAACTTCGTCGGGCTGGGCACGGTGACCGGGATGAAGGCATGCAGCGCCGGCAACTATGGACCGTTCGACACCAAGACCGCTAAGTACGAGGACAACGTCGTTTCCTGGCCGTCGGTCGAGCCAGCCGACGACTACACCGCGAACTCGCTGCTGGCCTTTGCGTTCGCGGCCGCGCACCGGTAGACCAGCCAGCGCCTGGCATTTTCCGCGAATACCGCGGAAAATGCCAGGCGCTGGGTAAAGGCGGTATCAGCGGACGAGCTCTGACTTGGTGCCAGTGTCGCCGGCCGGAGTGCTAGCGCTAGGTGGCACGAAGCCGAGTGTGCCGGGCTCTGCGTCCTCCGGGACGACCTGGATGCCGCGGAAGAACCGCGCGCTCAGCACCGCGGCCACGATCATCGCGATGGCGGCGCCGAGCGCGGCGGCGTCCAGGCCGTGCGTGAAGGCAACGCGCGCGGCGCTGACGAGCTGCGTGCCCAGCTGAGCAGGCACGTGCTCCGCCACGCTGAGCGCGCCACCGAGGGTGTTGCGGGAGGCCTCGATCGCGGCGGCTGGCAGCGCCGCGGGCGCAGTATGCGCCAGCTCAGAGCGGTAGACCGCGACGCCGATGCTGCCCAGCACCGCCATGCCGAGCGCGCCGCCGAACTCCGACGATGTCTCGACGATCGCCGCGGCGGCTCCCGCGCGGTCCGGGGGGACCGCGCCCATGACGAGCTCGTTCCCCACGGCAACGGCGGTCACGACGCCGCCGGCGTAGATGCTGGCGCCGAGCAGCACGAACCACAGCCCAGAGCCCGCCTGCGCGTGAGTCAGCAGGCCGAAGCCGCCGGCTGCCAGCAGCAGGCCGCCGGCTGCAATGTAGCCGCGGTCGACGCGCTGCACCAGCAGCTGGCTGAGCGGAACGGCAGTCATCGTGCCGGCCATCGGCACTATCGACCACAACGCGGCCGTGAACGGGCTCAGGCCGCGAACCGACTGCAGGTACTGCGTGGCGAAGATGGCGAAACCGACAATGGCGAACATGGACACCAGGTTCAGCGCGACTGCCCCGGTAAAGCCGCGGCGGCGGAAGAGCGCGAGGTCGATCATCGGGGCGCGGCTCCGCGCCTGCCGCCGGAGAAACACCGCGCCCACCGCGACCCCGGCGACGATGGCGGCGATATTCGCAGGCTGCGCGCCGTTGGCCGAGATCTCCTGCATTCCGTAGATGACCGGCAGCACCGCAGCGAGCGAGAGCGCTGAACCGATGAAGTCGAATCTGCCCACCTGCGGGGCCCGGAACTCCGGCACCAGCGCGGGGCCCAGAGCGAGCAGCAAGATCATGAACGGTACGTTGATGAGGAACACCGAGCCCCACCAGAAGTGGTCGAGCAGAAAGCCGCTCAGCACCGGGCCGAGCGCGATGCCGCTCATGGTCGCGCTGGTCCAGATCGCGATAGCGGTGCGGCGCTGCTTTTCGTCGTGGAACATGTTGCGGATCAGTGCGAGCGTCGACGGCATTAGCGTCGCGCCGGCCACCCCTTGAACGGCGCGGGCTGCGATGAGCTCGCCTGCTGAGTGGGAGTAGGCGGCGCCCACCGATGCGAGGCTGAAGCAGAAGGCTCCGATCAGCAGGAGCCGCCGCCGGCCGATCCTGTCGCCGAGCGAGCCCATGGTGATCAGCAGGCCGGCCAAGACGAAGCCGTAGATGTCGAAGATCCACAGTTGCTGCGAGCTGCTCGGCTCCAGATCCCGGCTGATGAACGGGACGGCGAAGTACAGCACCGAGACGTCCATCGAGACCAGCAGGAGCGGGAGCAGCAAGACTGCGAGCCCGGTCCACTCCCGGCCGCCGGCCTTCAGATGGCGTGGCGCCTGAGCTGGCGGAGATGCCTGTGCGCTGAACACGACGTTGCCTCCCGTGTGTCTGGCTGACCGTGCGCCCCGTCGATCCGGGTAGCGGGGCGCCTTGCCCAGGACTGTACGCTTGTCTTGAACATACGTCCAATACATTTGTCCAAGACGATCGTTTGAGACGCCGGAGTATGCTGGCCGCCATGGGAAACCGCGAGGACCTGATCGCCGGGGCCAAGCGCTGCCTGCTGGAGAAGGGCTACGCGGCGACGACGGCTCGAGATATCGCCGCCGCCTCAGGGGTGAGCCTGGCCGCGATCGGCTACCACTTCGGATCGAAGGACGCCCTGATGAACCAGGCTGTCTTCGAGTCCATCGGGGACTGGGCAGACGAACTGCAGCGCGGGATGGGCGCCGACGAGGTGCTCGACGGCCCCCCGCTTCGCCGTTTTGAAGCCGCTGTCGGCCGGACGCTGAGCTCGTTCGCCGGAGCCGACCGCGGTCTGTGGGCCGCGCAACTCGAGCTGCTCGGCCTGGTGGAGCACAATCACGAGTTGCAGGCCTTCCTGGCCGGCGTTCAGGGTCTCGCAGCCCAAGGGCTTGCCGAGCTCTTTCTCGGCATCGACGCCGACGCCGATCCGGAGGCGTCCCTCCTCGCGGGCACCGTGATGCACGCGCTGTTCATCGGCCTGATGGCCAAGTACTTCCTTGCTCCCAAGCAGGCGCTGACGGCAGAGGAAGTCGCCGCGGGCCTTCGGATCGTGGCCGAGCGCGTCCTCGCTGGTTCTTCCGGTGAGCAGGAGCGGACGAGATGACTTCGACCGCGTGAGTGACTACGAGCGGCTGGCTGCCAAGGCCTGCTGCCGCCGAAGGGGCCGTGGCCGCGGTCCTCGCAGCCGCAGCTGCGGGCACGGAAGCCAGAGCCAGTAAGCATCCGCAACGAAGCCCGGCCGATACCGCAGCGGTAACCGCAGCCCGGGCGTGCCGTCCCAGTAGCCACGGCCGCGCTCCGGCTAACGCCTGCGCTTCATCTCGCATAAGCGGATAGCGGCACACGCAGCGCAGCCGCGGCACAGGGTTACCGCGAAGGATTCCGCCATCTCTCCGGCAGGAACGGCCGCACCTCGATCATCCCGAACGCGGCGACCGGGTGCAAGGCGGCGATCTCGACGGCCTCAGCCATGCTCGCGCACTCGATCACGTCGAAGCCGGCCATCCACTCCTTGGTCTCGGCGAACGGACCGTCGCTGATGACAACCTCGCCGTCGCGGACCCGCACCGTGGCGGCGTTAGCCGGCTGGCTGACCTGGCTGCCGATAAGCCTGCTCCCGCGCTTGTCGATCTCCGCGAACCAGGTGCGGATATCCTCGCCATCCCCGGATTCCCGGTCCGCGACTTCCGCCTCGGTATCCAGCGGCGGATCGGGTGGCTGCTCCGCGCAGACCAGCAGCAGGTACTTCATGGGTCTCTCCTCGGTCGGGTCGGTGGCTGATTCTGACACCACGACGAAGGGGAACGCCGTGAACGGACACTCGGCGGCACGCGCGCGGCCCGGGCGATCAGGCGGCGGGCGCGCTTCTGACGCACCGCGACGACGGCTAGTGTAGGCGCGGTGCGGGTCGCTACCTGGAACGTCAACTCAGTCAAGCAACGGGTGCCGCGGCTGCTGCCCTGGCTGGACGACCGCAAGCCGGACATCGTCTGCCTGCAGGAGACCAAGCTCGCCGACGATGCGTTCACCGCCTTGCTCGGGGCTGAGCTCGATAGCCGCGGCTATCAGGTGGCGCTGTTCGGCGAACCCCGCTGGAACGGCGTGGCGATCCTGTCCAGGGTGGGGCTTAGCGATGTCGAGCGCGGGCTACCCGGCGCTCCCGGCTTTCCCGAGCCAGAGGCCCGCGCGGTTGCCGCTACCTGCGGCGGAATCCGCGTCCACTCGGTATACGTGCCGAACGGTCGCGAGCCAGGCTCTGATCATTACCGTTACAAGCTCGCCTGGCTCGAGGCGCTGGAGCAGGCTGTCCGAGCCGATCCTGACGCCGCCATCGTGTCCGGGGACATGAATATCGCTCCGACGGACAGCGACGTCTTCGACCCGGGAGCGTATATCGGGCAAACCCACGTGACCGAGCCAGAACGGTCGGCGCTCGCCAGCCTTCAGTCGGCCGGCCTGCGGGACGTAGTCCGCGAGCGGTGGCCCGAGAAGCGGGTGTTCACCTACTGGGATTACCGGGCCGGGATGTTTCACCAGGATCTCGGCATGCGGATCGACCTGGTACTGGCTACCGACACCGTGGCCAGCCGGGTCAAGGCGGCGTGGGTCGACCGACAGGCCAGGAAGGGCACCGGCCCGAGCGATCACGCGCCGGTGATCGTCGACCTGGATGAGGCGCCCGACGGTGATATCGGGCCGGTCGTGCCGCCGCCGTCGACATCCGGCGCCCGGAAGAGCTCCTTCAAACTGCCTCAGTCACGCTGACATGCGGCGCAGATTTGCCGTTCCGGCCGGATGTGCCGGTGCGCGCCTGGTTAGATCACACTGTGGCGGCGTGGGGTAGTTGGCGGGCTCGTTGGTGGCCTGTCCGGGTGGCGCGGTGCATCGCTGGGTCCGTGGTGCTGCTGGCTGTCGCGACGGCCACGGGATCTGCCCCGGCACTCGCCCGGCTGGTGCCGTTAGCTGGCGACATGCCCTTGGCTGCTCAGCTGCCAGCGGTCGTCCCTGGCGAACCGCCGATCAGCGTGGCCGCCGGAGAGCTGACCAACGCCAGCACCGGCGCCGGGCTCTGGGCACAGGACCTCGGCGCCCGCCGGCCGATGGGCAGTATCACCAAGGTCATGACGGCCCTCGTGGTGCTCGAGGCCGGCGATCTGAACCGCAAGATC
>Ga0335072_10005580_pt1 | contig 18524 bp, 17 predicted proteins | sample Lox_Sample_21_FD_206725 | JGI IMG/M metagenome (GOLD analysis project Ga0335072, IMG submission 206725) | Soil microbial communities from Loxahatchee National Wildlife Refuge, Florida, United States - Lox_Sample_2.1 | ecosystem: Environmental > Terrestrial > Soil > Wetlands | place: USA... | reverse complement strand
ACCCAGAAGCGAGCGCCTACGTGAAATGGAAGATTAAGGTTGACGCTCAGCGGTCTGGTTATTACAATTCCCCGGGTTTCGAACCAGGGCTCTCGGTTCAAACTTCTAGCGGGTCGTTCGCCGGGATCAGTGGACCGCCTTTCGGGGCAAGCGGTTCAAGCCAGCCGTCGAAAAACTAAGGGTAAGACAGACTATGAGGGGTAGGTCTTACACGTTTTTTATTGCATCGAGCGCGTCAGGCGGCATGCGACGTGTGTCGGTGCCCTTCTACGTCCTGCACGTCCTGACAATCCTGGCCGTAGTGGGCGGCCTCACGGTGGCTGCGGCGGTCGGCTCCTATTCGCGGATGCTGTGGAAAGCGGCGAGCTACAATTCGCTGCGCCGGGATCAGGCGGACCTCAAGCAACGGTACGTTCAGCTGCAAACCCAGGTAAAGGATACGAATCAGCGCCTCGATTCGCTGCAATCGCTTGCAGGTGAAGTGGCGATGGCCTACGGCATTGCGCGCTTCCGCCAGAGTGCTTTCGGCTTGACCGACGACGACAACGCGACCCCGGAAGCCACGGAAGTTGCCTTCCAGCAATCGGTCGACGAGTTCAGCTACCTTGAGAAGAACGCGGCGGTGGTGAGCACGCTCGGCGTGCAGCAGCGCATACTGCCTGCGGACCAACTGAGCACCCTTGGGATCGTGCCCACACTGTGGCCAGTGGTCGGCGAGATTACCGGGCACTTCGGCGAGCGCCTCGATCCGTTCAGCGGCGAGGGCGCTTTCCACTCGGGTCTCGATATCGCTTCGCATTACGGCGATGAGATTCGCGCGACAGCTGACGGCGATGTGACCCAAGCCGGGCTCTGCGCGGGCTACGGCCGGCTGATCGTGATCGATCACGGCTTCGGAGTCAGCACGTGGTACGGGCACCTCTCCGGCTTCAACGTTCAGGTGGGAATGCACGTGAAGCGCGGAGATGTGATCGGCTACGAAGGCAACAGCGGGCGCTCGACCGGCCCGCACCTGCACTATGAAGTTCGCATCAACAATACGCCGGTCGACCCCTGGCGGTTCCTCCGCAACATCTCGCCGACCGCGACAGTCGACGCGACGGCCACCACTCCGGCGCCAACCGGCACCGGCGACTAAGTCGATTCTTTCCTGTCTCTCCTTTCTTCCCGCAGTTCAAGCGCGCGAGTAAATTGCAAAGCCCGGGCTTGTCGGATAGAGTTTGGTTTCGCCCCAGCGTATATGTATTGAGCCTGTGACGGGACAGGCCAAACCTTCCATCATTCATGATCTTCAACGGCTGGGACTATTACGTTCTCTTTCTGGTTCCGAGCGCGATCCTGTTTCGCGCGGCGAGCCAGCGCGTCCGGCCGTGGGTGATCTTTGCCAGCGGCTGCCTCTTTTTCGTCTACTTTTCCTATACGCAACTGGGCGGAATCGCTGGGGCGGCATGCCTAGGTATCTTTCTGTGGGAATCGGCCGTCAGCCGTTTCTATAAGCCGTCGTCGTGGATTTGCTGGGCGGGAGTCGCGCTGGCGGTCGCATTTCTGATCGTGTTCAAGTATCGCAATTTTCTTACTGGCCTTGTGTGGTCCGATCCGGCGCAAAACCCGCTTTACTGGAAGGACGCGTTTCTGCCGCTCGGAATATCGTTCTTCACTTTTGAATTCGCGCACTACGCGATGGACCGCTACCGCGGTAAAGCCGAGAAAGGCTCCGTGGCCGACTACATGGCATTCATTCTGTTTTTCCCGACCATGGTCGCCGGTCCGATCAAGCGCTACCAGGATTTCGTCCCGAAGCTGGGCAGCATACCGGCCGACTGGGCTTTGGACTGGCAGCGTGGGATCACGAGGATCCTCGCGGGCCTGGCGAAGAAGTTCGCGATCGCCGATCTGCTCACCGCGTACACGAGCCATCTGAATCGCGCGGACATCAGCCAGGCGAACCGGGCCGTGCTGCCGCTCTGGCTGCTCGCCTACGGCATCAAGATCTACGCGGACTTTTCGGCGTACTCCGACATTGCGATCGGTTCGGCGCGCCTTTTCGGGGTCCGCGTGCCCGAAAATTTCGATTGGCCCTACCTGCGGACGAACATCGCCGGCTTCTGGCGACACTGGCACATGTCTCTGACGGACTGGCTGATCGACTATATCTACATTCCGCTGGGTGGCTCGCGCGTGCGCGGCGAACGCGTCTACGCGAACATTTTGGTGACGATGCTGATCAGCGGCATCTGGCACGGCGCGGGAATTCACTTCGTCGTGTGGGGACTGTTGCACGGCGTGCTGCTCGCAATTCGCCGCGCCTGGCGCCTGTTTCGTCCCATGCCCGAGCAGCCGTCGCGCTGGTCCGTGATGGGCTCGTGGGCGTTGACGTTCGTCGCGGTGAATCTGCTGTGGGCTTTCTTCTGTATGGACGTAGGGACCGCGTTTTTCTTTTTCCGGAGGCTTTTCCTTGGATAGCACGGCTGGCAGGATCACCACACTCGAATGGATCAAGCAGGCGGTCGAATATCTCGGCGGCGAGAGGGACGAGCCTCCCCCCGGGCTGCCGGTTTCTCTCGGCAATTGGTTTTTCTGGGCGATCTGGTGGGGAGCGCTGGCTCTCGTGATTTTCGTTTTCTCGGGGCAGAGCTCGAAATTCATTTACATCGATTTCTGAGGCGGAGCTTGGCAAACACGGGAACGACACCAAGGGCAGTTTCGAGGCGGCAGTTTTTCCTGGCGCTTGCCGGGCTTCTGATGCTCCTGTTTGCGCTCAACAAAGCTGTCGCACGGTCAGCGCGCGACACATTTCCGCGGCAGTTGATGGCCCAGGTGCGCGAGCGGCCCGGCGCGGGAGTGGTAGCTCTGGGAAATTCGCTCGTGGGCGTCGGATTCGACGAATCCGCATTCGATGAGGGAATCGGGCTGAATCAGCAGCAAGGGATGATCAACCTCGGCCTCGGCAACTCGACCCCGGTCGAGCATCTGATGCTGCTGCGCTACGCGCTTCACAACGGGGAACGCCCGCGGCTGCTGATTTACGGTTTTTTCGATTTTCAACTGACCCATCCGGCCGAATTCGCCACCAGCGACCTAATCGGAAATCGAGCGATGCTCTACTATCTCGATCCGGAATACGCGCGGCGCTTCTATCATCTCTCGCTGCACGATCGGATCGAGTTCGAGATCATGCGGCGCTTCCCGCTCTTCGTGGACCGAAGTGTCACGTGGGAGCGCGTCGAGCTGTTCCGGCGGAAGCTCGAACAACAGGGAATGCCACCCGTGAAGACGAATACGCTGGGCCGCGCCAACGATTTTTCGCTGCTCGAATATCCCAGCAGGCCCGCATTCATCGAGGAGTGCGGGCGCGCAAGCCGGCGCGACCTGATCCCGTCGGTGCGAGAAATCATCCGCCAGGGGAAGTCCGCAGGCATGAAAGTCGTCTTCATCGAAATGCCCCTGCCGCCCGCGCACGTGCAGTCATTTTACGACACGGCCGCGTGGGACCAATACCGCTCGCACGTGCAAGGCATGCTGGTTGGAGCTGGGGCGCAATTCATCGACGCGAGCCACACGATGCCGGACGAATCGATGTTCGCAGACCCGCTGCACATGACGTACGAGGCTTCGAAGGAGTTCAGCGGGCGTATCGGCGAATCTCTAAGAGAGGAGCGGCAAGAGGAAGCTATTGCGACGCCCCCGCCGGGGTCGCGGCTGGAAGCGGCGCAGCCGAAGTAACGCTCGGCGCGCGCCGAACCCAGAACGAGCCCCACATCACGATCAGGCTCGGCAGAAGAAACTTCAATCCGTCGCGCAGCAAAGCGCCCGGACCAACATCCTCATTCGGGCCGACTCCGCAGTTGCACTCAATGTGCAAGCCGTGAAAGTAGGCGTACGCGATCGCGGCCATGAATCCCAGGAAAACCAAGCTTGCGAGGAGCGCCGAAAAACGCCTCCAAATGCCGCTGACCAGCCACAATCCGAGGACCAGCTCGAAAACGGGCAGTACGTGAGCAAGCAGGCTCGAGGCCGCGGGCGAAAGAATTTGGTAGGACTCCACCTGCATCGAGAAAAGCAAAATCGAGGTTCTTACGGAGCGCATCGACCAGGGAAAACCGGCCAGCGGCTTCAGCTTCCCATACGCCGCCGCGAGAAAAATCGATCCAATGAGGATGCCGCCGAAGACCAGCATGATGCGGACGAGGGTGCGGCGTTTCCGGGCATCCCGCACGCAGAAGGCCGCGATCAGCCCGGCGAAGATGAACCAGTAGCCGTGCAGAGCGAGCCAAGTCAGCAACGAATTCAACGCGTTCATCGGAGGTTTGTGGTCAAGGCGCCGGTTACTGGCTCAGGAGCGAATCAAAAAACTGCTTCAGAATCGGCCAAGAGACGAAGCCCGACGCCGGCGGCAGATGCTGCCCCTTATACGTGATCACGTAAGTCGGCGTCGCCTGGACAGGAACGCGCATGCCGATCGCGCGGTCCGCGTTGATGTATGCGTCGAAGGGGCAGCCGCGATCGGTCTGCGCCACGTTGACCATTCGCGCCGATCCCGGCGCGTAGTCGGACGCCGATATCGGCCCCTGGCACGGCTCCATCAGCTTTTCCACACGCTTGAACTCCGCCGCGGACATCGCCGCCGAGACGTACTTCGCGATATTGCCGTCGGCACCCCATGCATCCTGGTTGTCGTACAGCGCCGCCTCGACGTTTGCAAACTCTCCGACTCGCGCGGCCGCATTCGCCCAGCGAGCCGCCTCATAGCTGTACTTGTGCATTGGAAGAGGAAAATCGTGATGAACCAGATAGACCTTCCCCGACGCGACGTAGTCGTTGATCATCGCGCGGAGAGTGTTCTCATACAGGTTGCGGCACGATGGACACTGGTAGTCCGTGAAGACTTCCATCGTAATGGGCGCATCCTTGGAACCATACGCCTTCACCGGCGGCCCAACGGGCTCAACGACGCGCGACGCCTTGCGAGGCGCTTTCCCGCTCCTGCCGATAGCTGACGGCGACACCACGCCAAGCCCGAGAATGAGGACGAATAGAATGGGCAAAACCGGCCATGGAAGGCGGCGGCCCTTCGACAGATACCTCGCGCGAGAACTATTCGAACGCAGATTCAACGTCAGCCTCCCCCCAGGTCCCACTGCAAGCGGCGGTATTGTAACGCGAAACAGACTCCGGCCATCCATGAGTTGGCAGCGGAATGTGGCGCATCGAGCAAATTACCCGAGCCTAACTAATAGGATGCGTCGTCTGGGGATAGAGGTTTGCAGGCATCGGCCTGAGTGCGGTAGCCGTCTCAGGCCGTTGGGGGAGCATGAGAAGATGGGAGGGAGAGCGGATAGGATAGAAGTAAGTGTATTATGTACAGTAGAATACGGACACACAAGAAACTTGACAATAACTCACTCAATCTGTAAAATTACCCTCGGCGGCCCAGATTCCAGAGATCTGAGCCAGTCTGATTCGATAGGAGCGGATTTCCATGAGCAAGATTATTGGTATTGACCTGGGCACGACCAACTCCGTGGTGGCCGTGATGCAAGGCGGCGAACCCATCGTGATTCCCAACCAGGAAGGCGCGCGGACGACGCCATCGGTGGTCGCGATCACCAAGACCGGAGAGCGTTTGGTGGGCCAAGTTGCCAAGCGCCAGGCGATCACGAACCCGGAGAACACGGTGTATTCGATCAAGCGGTTTATGGGCCGCCGCTATGACGAAGTGGTCGAGGAAGCCAAGCGCGTACCCTATAAGGTCGCGAAGGGGCCCCACGATGACGCGCGTGTCGAGATTCAGGGCAAGGTCTACAGCCCGCCCGAAATCTCGGCCATGATCCTTCAGAAACTGAAGTCAGCCGCAGAAGATTTTCTCAGCGAAAAGGTAACCAAGGCGGTGATCACCGTTCCCGCCTACTTCAACGACAGCCAGCGGCAGGCGACAAAGCAGGCCGGCGAAATCGCGGGACTTGAAGTCCTGCGCATCATCAACGAGCCGACGGCTGCTGCGCTCGCCTACGGCCTCGACAAAAAGAAGGACGAGACGATCGCCGTGTACGACCTGGGCGGCGGCACGTTCGACATCTCGATCCTCGAAGTCGGCGAAGGCGTCGTCGAAGTGAAGTCGACAAACGGTGACACGCACCTGGGCGGCGACGACATCGACCAGCGCATCGTCGATTGGATGGCGGCTGAATTCAAGCGCGATCAGGGTATCGATGTCAGTAAGGACAAGATGGCCATCCAGCGGCTCAAGGAAGCCGCGGAAAAGGCCAAGATCGAGCTTTCGCAGCTTCAGGAAACCGAGATCAACCTTCCGTTCTTGACGGCGGATGCCTCTGGCCCAAAACACATGCAGCTCAAGCTGACGCGCGCCAAGCTCGAGCAGTTGATGGAAGACCTGCTGCAGCGGACGGTGGAGCCCGTAAAGCGCGCACTCAGCGACGCCGGAATCACGCCGGACAAAATCGACGAAGTCGTGCTGGTCGGCGGATCGACGCGCATCCCGCGCGTGGTTGACATCGTGAAGGGTCTGTTCAACGGCAAGGAGCCCCACAAGGGCGTCAATCCGGACGAGGTGGTCGCGGTCGGCGCAGCGATTCAGGGTGGTGTGCTCGGCGGCGAGGTGAAGGACATCCTGCTGCTCGACGTGACCCCGCTTTCGCTGGGCGTCGAAACGCTGGGCGGCGTGATGACCACGCTGATCCCGCGCAACACGACGATCCCGACGCGCAAGTCGGAAACGTTCTCGACGGCGGCGGACAACCAGACGTCGGTCGAGATCCACGTGCTGCAGGGCGAGCGCCCTGTGGCCAGCGGCAACCGCTCGCTCGGGAAATTCCATCTGATGGGAATTCCGCCGGCTCCGCGCGGCATGCCCCAAGTCGAGGTGACGTTCGATATCGACGCCAACGGCATCCTCAACGTGTCCGCGAAGGACATGGCGACCAACAAGGAACAGAAGATCACCATCACCGCCTCCACCGGCCTCAGCAAGGACGAAGCCGAGCGCATGAAGAAGGAGGCCGAGTCGCACGCATCCGAGGACAAGGACCGGCTGGCCGAGGTCGAGAGCCGCAACCGGCTCGATAACCTGGTCTACCAGACCGAGAAGCTGATCAAGGAAAACCGCGACAAGCTGGCCGAAGCGGACGTCAAGGCCGCTGAAGAGGCGGTCGAGGAGGGAAAGCGCGCGGTGAACGAGGGCGGCCTCGATAAGTTGAACGCGGCCATCGACAACCTGACCAAGGCGTCGCACCGCATCGCCGAATCGCTGTACAAAGCGCAGAGCGCGGCGGGATCGCAACCGGGAGGAGCAGGACCGGCCGGCGGAAATGGCGCTCCGGGCGCGGACGCGGGCCAAGGCGGACACGGGCACGGTGACGTCGTCGACGCCGAGTTCGTGGATGTCGATGAATCGAAGAAGCCCAACTGACGCGAGCGCCTAACGCTCACGTCATCCTCAGGCCCGGTCGATTTGCGGCCGGGCCCAAGGATTTCTTAGTCTGACCCATCAACATGGCAACCACTGCTAAAACCGATTACTACGAATTGCTGGGAGTTCCGCGCAAAGCCACGGTGAAGGAAATCCGAGGCGCGTACCGCAAGCTTGCCCGCAAGTATCATCCCGATCTGAATCCCGGCGATAAAACCGCGGAAGAAAAGTTTAAGCAGATTCAGGAAGCCTACGAAGTACTCTCCGACACCAAGAAGCGCCAGGCCTACGACCAGTTTGGTTTCAATGTTCCTGGACAGGGCGGCGCTCCGCCTCCGGGAACGGGATATGGCGGCGTTTCGCCTGAGGATATTCACTTCGATTTCGGCGGCTTCGATTTTGGCGCCGGCACGCAGGGCGGCGCGGGCGGCCACGGCACCAGCTTCCGCGACCTCTTCAGTCAGTTTTACCGCGGGGCAACGGCCGCCCAGGCCGGCCGCGACGGCGAGCCCGGAAGCGATCTCGAATATCAAATCGACATTTCGTTTGCGGATGCGATGCACGGCGCGGTTAAGAAGATCAGCTTCACGAGGCTCGATGTGTGCAATGTGTGCCACGGTGCAGGCTTCGCCGGCGAGGAAAAAATCTGTCCCACGTGCAACGGCACGGGCCAAGTGACGCAGGTAAGCGGGAAGATGCGCTTTCAGATCACCTGCTCGCGCTGCGGCGGCCGCGGAAAGCTGCGCACCATCTGCCGGAATTGCGGCGGTGAAGGGCGCGTCCAGCACGTCGAAACGATCGACGTGCGCATTCCGCCTGGAGCCAAGACGGGTTCGCGCGTGCGCGTGGCCGGTTACGGCAACGCCGGAATGCACGGCGCGCCTCCGGGCGACCTCTACATCATCATCAACGTCGAGCCGCACCCGTTCTTCGAGCGGCGCGGCGACGATCTCTACACCGTGGTGCCGGTGACGGTGCCCGAAGCGTCGCTCGGCGCCAAAGTCGAAGTGCCGACGATCGACGGGCGCGCGCAGGTGCGCATTCCGCCGGGCACCAACAGCGGCAAGAAGCTGCGTCTGCGCGAAAAGGGAGCTCCCTCCGCGGGACATCCCGGCAAGCGCGGCGACCAGATTGTCGAAGTCCAGATCGTCGTTCCCAAGCCCGAAGACGAGCGCGTGCGCAACCTCCTGAAAGAACTCGGAAAGATCGATCCCGAAGATCCGCGCCACGAGATTTTCGCGCGCGCGGCAGTCGGAGAGGCAAAGTAGGAGCAATCCAATGGTTATGCGACCGAGAAAAAGGGCCAAAGCGGGCTACATGATCAGCGCGGTCGCTGAACTCTATCATCTTCATCCGCAGACGCTGCGGCTCTACGAGCGCGTCGGGCTGCTCAAGCCGTCGCGCTCGCAGGGAAACACGCGCCTCTACACGGACGAAGATCTCGAGCGCCTCGAAGTGATCCTGAATCTGACGCGCGAGCTCGGCGTCAACCTTGCCGGCATCGAAATCATCCTCAACATGCGCGACAAAATGGCCGAGATGCAGCTGCACATGGAGGAGTTCATCCGCTACGTGCGCGGCGAAATGGCCCGCGATTTCGTGGCGTCGCAACAGCCGCCGCCAAACACGCGCAACGCCATCGTCCGCGCCGCCCCGCGCCACACCGTCCGCGTCATCAAGTAGCAGGGCGGAAGCCTCGGCCTTTAGGTCAACGGAAAAACGCCGCGATAAACGAGCTTTAGCCTCGGGCTTTCCCGCGCCACGCGGCGTTTGAGTCGCTACCTTCGCGAAATTCCCACAGGCGGTTCAATTTGCACAACGCGTGTGCGCTTGCGCCGCGCGCGCCCGCCGCTTATCCTTCCTCCATGGCGCGAGTGGATTGTCCGATTTGCCAGGGCAGCGGCTGGAAAGTGGTCGAGCGCAACGCAGAAGGCGCGCGAGCGCTCGCTTCGGGCGACGCGTCGCCGGACGCGAAAATGGTCTGGGCGGTGCCCTGCGATTGCACGGCCGCCAGCAAAGGGGAACGCGTCCTCGCGAAAGCGCGCGTTCCCGACCGCTATCGCCACTGCGATTTCGAGAATTTCGAAACCGATAACGAAATCGAAAATGCTTCCCGCGAGCAAATGGCTGCGTGGAATCGCAGCCTCACACAGGCAAAGCTGGTGGTCGAGCGATTCGCCGGCGAATTCCCTGTTGGCGCGGAGCACGGCCTGCTGCTCATGGGCCCGTGCGGCGCCGGGAAGACGCATCTCGCGGTTGCAGCGCTCAAGGAAATCGTGCAGCGCGGGCACAGCGGCCTCTTCTACGATTATCGCGAGCTGCTGAAGGAAATTCAGGACAGCTACAACGCGGAGAGCCAGTCGACCGAGATGAGCGTCCTCGAGCCGGTGCTAAAGGTTGAGATTCTCGTCCTCGATGACGTCGGCTCGAGCAAGCCTTCGCAGTGGGCCCTCGAAACCGTCGGCCACATCTTGAATACCCGCTACAACGAGAAGCGCGTCACGATCCTCACCACGAATTTCCTCGATGCCGACGCCGCGCCCGCAGCCGCCGCGCGGGTCGCCGGAATGCGCGCGCCTACTGTCGAGGATTCGCTCGCCGACCGCGTCGGCAGACGCATCCGTTCCCGCCTCTACGAAATGTGCCGCACCATCGAGATTTCCGCCCCCGATTACCGTAAGGAAATCCGCAATATCAGCCGCTTCCGCGCGTAGTTGGCCCGCCCGCCGATGCTATTCGCATAGGGGTCGCGGCCTCATCCGTCTAGAAACGTAGCGGCTATGCGGTTTGCTTCCCGCAACTTACGCAGCTAAAATGGCCCCTGAAATTCTCCGACCTCCGCGGCCTGCGGGAGAGACATCCCATGGCCCGCGAGGCGATACCCCGCACATTCGGGGTTGAGGGTTCGGACGGAAACATCCGGGCCTCCCATGTTGGAAAGGGGAATGCCGGTCCGGTGACATGCCGTCCGGCGTGACGCCCAAGTCCAACATGGATTTGGGCGCTTTTGTTTATGGCTCCAATCGGGAGCCGAGGACATCGAATCAGCCATGCGACTGACCGACAAATTCGGCCGCCAGATCACCGACCTGCGGATTTCAGTCACTGACCGCTGCAACTTCCGCTGCGTCTATTGCCGGTCGGCCAATCCTGAGAACCACATGCCGTCCGCGAGCCTGCTGAACTGGGACGAATACGAGCGACTCGCGCGGATACTGGTGCGGATGGGTATTCGCAAGGTGCGCGTAACCGGGGGCGAGCCGCTGGTGCGCGCGGGCGCGGAGGATTTCGTGGCGCGCCTGAAGGCGATCGGCGTGGAAGACGTGTCGATGACCACGAACGGTTACCTGCTGGCCGAGCGCTGCGACCGCCTCGTCGCCGCGGGGATGAACCGCATCAACATCAGCCTCGATTCGCTCGATCGCACGAGATTCGAGCGCATTACGCGCACGAAAACGTTCGCCGAAGTGATCTCCGGGATCGACGCGGCACAGGCGTCGCCGCTGCGCCCCGTGAAAGTCAACGCGGTGCTGGTGCGCGGGATCAACGACGATGAGGTCGAGGCCTTCGCGGAGTTCGCGCGCGACCGCGACCTGATCATGCGCTTCATCGAATACATGCCGCTCGATGCCGACCGCTCCTGGACGCGCGATTCAGTCGTCACCGGCGCGGAGGTTCTCAGCCGCATTCAGGCGCTCTGGCCGCTCGTCCCGATCGCGCACGAGCGCAGCGAGACGGCGCGCAAGTACCGCTTCGCCGACGGCCGCGGCGAAATCGGGCTGATCTCGCCCGTGTCGCAGCCTTTCTGCGGGCATTGTTCGCGCATCCGCATGACCGCCGACGGCAAACTGCGCACGTGCCTCTTCAGCAAGGAGGATCACGACCTGAAGCCGCTGCTGCGCGGCGGCGCCAGCGACGGCGAAATCGCCGCAGAAATCATCTCCATCGTGTCCGAAAAAGAAAAGGGCCACCGCATCAACGAGCCCGATTTTGTCCCGCCCTCGCGTACAATGGTCTCCATCGGCGGCTGAGCTGCTGAGGTTCGAACGTAGCGCCGGGTCCTTCTAGCCCGGCATCTTTAGATTTTCGCTTTGTCCGGAGCTGCCCTACTTGTCCGACGAAGAATCCAAACTCTTTTCCCTCTCCGAAGCCGAACGCCTTCGCGTCCAGCTCGAGCCCGTGCTGATCGAGGCCATCGAGGCGCGCCGTAAATTCGGCGAATTCGACGACTTGCTTTCGGAAATCGCCGAGCGCATCCAGCGGTCCGGCGGCATGCTCGTGGAATTCGACAAGACTTCGCGGCTGCGCAGCGAACGCAACCGCCTCGAGCAGGCGATCCGCGAGGCGCTCGACAAAATCCATGCCACCGGCTGCATCGTCAAGGATCTGGAAGTCGGCCTGCTCGATTTCCCGTCGCGCATCGACGGCGAGGAAGTGTATCTCTGCTGGCGCCTCGGCGAGGACCGCATCCGCTTCTACCACCGCCAGGACGAGGGTTTCGCCGGCCGCAAGCCCATCGACCCCCGCGACGCCGACTACCGCAGCCCCATTCAGTAAGCGCCGGGCTATCTTAGAGCGTGACCAACGTAACGATTTTGGAGTTTGCGACCGCAAATCGTCCACGCACAGGGTCCAGGGCGATCGGCGGCGGCGGTGGATCGCCGAGCTCGATCGGACCCAATTGTTTCCCCGAGTAGATTCCGTTCCATCGGTGGACGACTTCTCCGCTCGTAAGTGAGATCAACTTTGGATGGTCGTAAAAGCTGACGACAAACTCTTTCCACGGCATCATCATCCCGATGGGCTCACTCACTGCGACTCTTGACTTCCACCTTCCGCCGGTAAGAGACCAGATACCAAGCGTTCCTGGTCTCCGCTTCATTCCGTCGTGATCCGCAACGAAGGACACAGCGAGTTCAGTGTCTCCCAGGAAAGCCACGCTATCGAGCTCATGCGTCTCGGAGAATTCCGTGCGGAAAACTGGGTTTCGGTCGAATTGTAAAGAACCCCCGCGCCCGGAGACAGTCTGAAAAACCGCGGCGCCAGACCACGGGTGCCAGAACCAACCGGCGTCGCTCAAGAACCTCCCGTCGGGCGAAAAGCTTAGCCGGGAGTGAAATTCCATGGCCTTGGATTCCAGCGAATCGAGCGTCGTTCCCGTTTCCGCGTCCTCAACCTCGAGCAGATTAAATGCATGGGGACAATGCGCGACTAGGACGCTGCCGGACGCAGCAGAACCAATCGAAATTGGATAGTCGTAGTCGTTGGCGCAGTAGAAACTGCGATTCAGCTCGCGATGGATTCTCCCGTTTTTTATCAGAAGTGCCTTCGTATTCCGGTTCGTATATGCCACTGCCCAATAGTCGGCGCCGCCGCGTAGGCCGATCGCCCGATCGAATGGATAACTCATGTTGAACCGTCTCGGGGTGACGGAACCGTCCGCGTGAGCGCGTCGACCGTCGGTCACGTCGAGCAAGTCGTCGGCGTCCCAGACGAGGGTCGCAGCGCCTGGCCACGAGATGTCCCTGACTTGCATAGCATCTAAGTAGCATGGACTTTGCCGGACGCCAACCGGCAATAAGGTCGGGTGTCTGCTTGACACATGGCGATCCGGGCGGCAGAGTATTTGATTGGAATTGCAGCGCCAGAAAAACCAGGGAGCCGAGAGAATCATGTCCGCCGAAACCGCAGCCGCACCCATCAAAATCACAGACGCCGCGTGGAAGGCCATCGAGGGCGCGTACGACCTGCAGGTGCACGTGGCGCCGGACGTGATCGCGCGCCGCATCGACGATCTCGATCTCGCCAAGGAATTTCTCTCGCACAAGCTGAAGGGTTTCGTGCTGAAATCGCATTACGCGCCCACTTACGAGCGCGCGAAAGTGGTCACCAAAGCCGTCCCCGGCATCCAGGCCTTTGGCGCGATCACGCTCAATCACAGCGTCGGCGGGCTGAATCCCGTGGCGCTCGAAATCGCCGGGCGCTCCGGCAATAAAATCGTGTGGATGCCGACAGTGGACGCCGCCAACGAAACCGCCGGCCGCACCGACGGCCCCACCGACAAGCTGCCCTTCTGGGCCAAGATTCAGCGCGAGCTCGCCGCCACTGGCGTGTCGCCTGCGCCTATGACCGTCGTCGGCGCCGACGGCAAAATCAACGACGCCGCGCGCGGCTGCCTCGAGATCATCAAGAAATACGACATGATCCTCGCCACCGGCCACCTGAGCAAAAAGGAAATCCTCGCGCTGGTGAAGGCGACGAAGGAAATGGGGCTCAAACGCGTCGTCGTGACGCACGCGGAATTCCCATCGCAGAACATGACCGCGGCCGAGCAGGTGGAATGCGCCGATCTCGGCGCGATGATCGAGCACTGCTTCACCACGATGTACACGAACAAAGCGCCGTGGGACGCCTATTTCGACAGCGTCCGCAAGGTTGGCCCCGAGCGCGTGGTGCTTTCCACCGACCTTGGGCAGACGATCAATCCGCCAGTGGCCGACGGCTTCGCGATGTTCGCGCAGAAGATGCTCGACGCGGGCTTCAGTTCGGCGGACGTTCACCGTATGGCCGTTACGAACACCGCAAATCTCATATCCTAGCGCGCTGGCATCGTGCGGCGATTTCCGTCGTGTTTCGTACCGCTAAGGAGACGTGTTTCTTGAAAAAAGCAACGATCGCCCTTCTCGCTGCGCTCTTTTTGTCGATCTCCCTCGTTGACGCTACTACCAATCGGGCGGCCGTCACGCAGACGGCTCCGCCAGACCGCAGCTGGGTCGCACAAAGCAACGCCTACACCGACCTGCTGCTCGACGTGCAGAACCGCCACTCGCCCGAGAGCGCCTCCGCCCAGGGACTCGCCGCCTACGACGACAAAATCTCGCAGCCCACGAAGCTCGACGATGACGCGGAGATCGCCGAAACGAAGGTCGTCCAGGGCAAGCTCATGCGCGCCTTCGCCGTCGAGCAGGACAAGAATGTCCGCCAGGACCTGCAGATCCTCCTCCATAGCATCCAGATCACCTTGAAGAAGCACGATTACGCCGAAGCTCACAAAGTCCCGTTCGACAATGCGAGCGAGGATGTATTCCAGGGCCTGCGCGTGCTCCTCGACGATCAAGTCGCTCCCGAGCGCCGCCAGGCTGCTCTCGTTCGTCTGCGCGAATACGCGGGCCTCGCGCCCGGCTATCAGCCGTACACCGAGATTCTGAAGCAGCGCGCCGAAGCGCAGATGGCCAAGCCCAACATGATTTATCCCGCGAAAGTGAAAATCGAGACCGAGCTGGGGCGCAATCAAAATTACATCGAAGGCATTCCGGCGCTCTTCAAGCAGTACGGCGTCAACGGATGGGAAGAGCCGTTTGCGAAATTGAAAACCGAGCTCACCGACTACGACACCTGGGTCAACTCAACGATTCTGCCGAAAGCCCGTGCCAATTTTCGCCTTCCGCCCGAAGAATACGCCCTCGACCTCGAAGGCTACGGCATCGACATTCCCATCGTGCAGCTCGAGCAGATGGCCCACCACGAGTTTGGCGTTTACCAGGCGGAGATGCAGTCCCTGGCGATGCGAATCGCCGCGCAGCGCCAATGGAGGGTCACGGATTATCGCGATGTCTGCCGCAGGCTCAAGCAGGACCAGATACGAGGCGGCGACATTCTCCCGTTCTACAAAAAACGGCTCGGTGAAATCGAAGCTATCATCGTGAAACACGGCATCGTCTCTCTTCCCGACCGCCCGGCGCGCATCCGCATCGCCACGCCAGCCGAGAGCGCACAGCAGCCGGCGCCCCATATGGTTCCACCCCCGCTGCTGCACAATACCGGCGAGCAGGGCGTGTTCGTCCTGCCGCTGAATGCGCCGCCCACCGCCGGCGAGAAAACCGAGAAGATCGACGACTTCACCTACGACGCCGCCTCGTGGACCATCATCTCCCACGAAGCCCGCCCGGGCCACGAACTGCAGTTCGATTCCATGGTCGAGCACGGCGTCTCGGAGGCCCGCGCCATCTACGCGTTCAATAGCACCAACGTCGAGGGTTGGGGACTCTACGCCGAATACATCATGAAGCCCTATATGCCGCTCGAAGGCCAATTGATCTCGTTGCAATTCCGGTTACAGCGGGCGGCCCGCGCCTTCATCGATCCCGAGCTGCAGTCAGGCAAAATCACGCCCAAGGACGCCATGCGCATCCTCACCGAGGACGTCAACCTGAGCCAGCCTTTCGCCGAACAGGAGGTCGAGCGTTATACCTACCGCGCGCCCGGCCAGGCCACTTCATATTTCTACGGCCTCACGCGCCTGTTGCAGCTGCGCGCGGAAACGGAGAAAGCTCTCGGCAAGAAATTCGACCAGAAGAAGTTTCACGACTTCATTCTCGCGCAGGGTCTTCTGCCGCCAAATCTGCTCCGCCAGGCCGTCTTGCAGGAGTTCATCCCGTCGGAGCAAGCGGCCAACTGACGGCTAAACCTTAGGAGACATAGCGCGAAAGCCTCGGGTCATCTCCGTTGGACGAACGGAGTTGAAATCGCACCTTTCGTCCAGCCCAAGAGACCGCTAGAATCACCCGTCGCGCCAAGAAGGTCCTTGCCATGACAAGTCCACTGCTTGCTGTCAAAAACTTGCATGTCGTTTTCGGCGATCGCGCCGTGATTCACAATCTGAGCTTCGAGGCCCAGCCCGGCCAGAGCCTCGCAGTGATCGGACCCAACGGCGCAGGCAAAACGGTGCTGCTCAAAGCGCTCCTCGGCCTGATTCCGTATGCAGGCATGATTCGATGGAGGCCCGATGCGCGGCTTGGCTACGTCCCGCAGAAAATTGAAGCCGACCGCCAGCTCCCCCTCCGCCTACGAGACTTTCTTGCGGCAAAAGCCGCCGTTCTCAAACTTCCTTTCGGCGAACTCGACCGTGTTTCTTCCGAAGTTGGCCTCACGCAGGACGCACTGGATGCGAGCATCGGGCACTTGTCCGGCGGCCAGTTTCAGAAGGCCTTGATCGCCTTCGCGTTAATGGGCCAGCCGAACGTCCTCCTTTTCGACGAGCCCACCGCGAGTCTCGACGAACTCGCCGAAGAGCGAGTATACGACATGCTCCACGCGCTCCAACGCGACAAAGGCATGACGCTCATTCTCGTATCCCACGATCTGAGCGTCGTCTACCGCTACGCGGACATGGTTCTCTGTCTCAGCAAGGGCACCCCTTGCATGGGACCTCCGCGTGAAGTGCTGACGCCGGAAACACTTGAGCATCTCTACGCGGCGCCGCCCAAGTATTACCGGCACGTCGACGACGCGGGTGCGGAAGGCCGAAAGTCGCAGGAATAGCGCAATGCCCGAAGGTCAAATCCTCTTTCTATTGCTGGCGCTTCTTTTCGGCCTCGCTGCCGGTCTTGTCGGCTGCTTCGCTCTGATGAAGCGGATGCTTTTGGCGGGCGACGTCATCTCTCACCTGGCGCTGCCCGGCCTTGGCGCGGCGTTTCTCTTCAAAGTGAATCCCCTGATCGGTGGCGCGACCACTCTTTTTCTCGGCACGCTTCTGGTCTGGCAACTTCAAAAGAAAACCGGCCTTACCACCGATGCCACCATCGGAGTCGTTTTCGCAGCCGCGCTGGCGATCGGCGCGGCCGTAACGCCGCGCCAGGATCTGATCGACGCGCTCTTCGGCGAATTACAGCAGGTCTCCCCTCGAGGCTTTCTCCTTGGACTTGCGGCCACGCTGGTGGTGGCCCTCTCGCTCTTCCTCCTCAAAGATCGCCTCGCGCTGGCCATCTTTTCTCCGGACCTCGCCGCGACAACGGGCGTCAACGTTGATCGCGTGAATCTCTCTTTCCTCCTGGTTTTCAGCCTAACGGTTCTCATCGGGCTGCGCTTTATGGGGACACTCCTCGCGAGCGCCCTGATCATCCTCCCGGCGGCCGCAGCCCGCCAATTGACGGAAAAGCTTTCCAATTTCCTCGTGGTTTCCGCCGCCATCAGTCTCGTTTCCGTCCTCGCAGGATTCCTGCTCAACGCTTTCGTCTTGAAGCTCTCCATTCTCGGCCCAACGATCGTCCTGTTTTCGGCCTTCTTTTTCGCGCTGAGCATGCTGGCCAAGAAAGCGTGATGCGCGGCGCTTTCCTTTGGCGTCCATCGAACCCCATCGAAAATGGCGTGCCGCGCGGCGGGGTATGTTAGCGTGATGGAGAGGAGTAACCCACGTATGCCCGCAAGCGAGGAGACCCCGGCGCGATGAGTGGAACGCCCGAAAATCGCCTCAAGGATTCCGCGAGCCCGTATCTCCGCTCGGCCGCGCATCAGCCGGTTGATTGGCACGAGTGGGGCGAGGAGGCTTTCGAAAAGGCGCGCGCCGCCGGCAAGCCCGTGCTGCTCGATATCGGCGCCGTGTGGTGCCACTGGTGCCACGTGATCGACCGAGAGAGCTACGAAAATCCCGAAATCGCGGCGATGATCAACAAGCTCTACATTCCCGTAAAAGTCGACCGCGACGAGCGTCCCGATGTCGACGCGCGCTATCAGTCCGCGATCGGCGCGATTTCAGGACAAGGCGGCTGGCCGCTCACCGCGTTTCTCACGCCGGACGGCAAGCCGTTTTTCGGGGGAACGTACTTCCCTCCTGACGACGCGATGGGCCGCCCGGGCTTCAAGCGCATCCTGCTCGCGATCTCCGACGCGTTCGAAAAGCGCCGCGGCGAAGTGGACGGTTCGGCGAAAGCACTCGAGGAGGCGGTCGCGAGAGCCGAGATTTTTCACGGTGCGCGGGGTGAGTTCGACGTGCGCGTTGTCGATGCCGTCGTGGACGCTGCCGTCAAGCGCTTCGACCCCGCGCACGGCGGATTCGGCGACGCACCGAAATTCCCGCACTCTTCGACGATTGGTCTCTTGCTCGAGCGTTTCCGGTGGCCGGGCGGCGAATCGTTGCAGCCCGTCATTGAAAAGACGCTCGATGGCATGGCCGCCGGCGGCTTCGCCGATCAGATCGGCGGCGGATTTCATCGCTACTCGGTCGACGAGCGCTGGTGCGTCCCGCACTTCGAAAAAATGTCATACGATAATTCCGAGCTGCTGCGAAATTACCTGCACGGCTACCAGTCCTTCCGCCCGC
>Ga0335072_10005578_pt1 | contig 18531 bp, 14 predicted proteins | sample Lox_Sample_21_FD_206725 | JGI IMG/M metagenome (GOLD analysis project Ga0335072, IMG submission 206725) | Soil microbial communities from Loxahatchee National Wildlife Refuge, Florida, United States - Lox_Sample_2.1 | ecosystem: Environmental > Terrestrial > Soil > Wetlands | place: USA... | reverse complement strand
ACGTGGACCAAGGAGCGAAATTCTACGAGGCCCAGCACCGAGAACGACAGATCGGACAGCTCAAATGGAAAGCCGCCAAGTTGGGATTTCGCGTTGTAGAAGCTGCGGCCTAAAGCACCCGACTTCGAATTGGAGTTTCTGGGGAGACATTTCGTTACTTATCGGAGTGTGATCCCCAAAAATCGGCAGGCCGGCCAGCCCGCCGTTTCGAAAGGGGATCTGCCGGAATATCGACGCCACAGATCTTATGGAACATCGAAAGCCTTGAAAATCTTTCGCAAATCGTCTCGAATCGCCATCGCAGCAGCGAATCGTATGCCACTGAAAACACGAGTCGTGACAAAGACCGCGCGAGTGTTTCAAAAGGTGCGGATTGTGAAACAGTTCAATTCGAAGGACAATTCAGAACTGCAGGTTCGACTCGCATAAGGGGAGTATGAATCGGCGCGAGGCTGCTTCATTCCCGTGCTCCCGGCAAAAAGATGAGTGTCATTTCTTGACCAGGCGATTAGTGGAGAGTCGTGCGTTGAACTATTTCATTCCCGGCACCGACCAATGAATCAGGTCCTTCGATCGCGCCAATCCAATCTGATTCCATCCGCGTCTCGCATACGTCTGGCCCTCGGTCCGCCCGGCATAAATCAAATAGTAATAGCCATCATACTTGCGCCAGTCGTACAGTGCGGCGGCGTTGGCAACGCTGTTGATATTGATGCTGTCGGTATCGAACTTCTCCTTGGGAATGTCAAGGGTGTATCCCCGAGTCCATTTCAGCCACTGCGAGCCTGGTTCGAGCCCATAGACATAAGGAGCCTGTACGTCGTATTTCTCGGGGGTCAGGTGGTTGTGAAGGTAATCCGTGGTCAGCAAGTACCATTGGCCGTTGGTGTGAAGGAACTCGTAGTTTTCGTGGAAAAAGCCATTGTCTTTGCCATCCTTCATCAGCAACGCCGCCATGCCTTCCCCTACATAATGGAAGGGGGCGTCGAGCGATTTAGAAAAGGCTATTCTCGGACGGCTGTGGATGCCAGGCGTCTGTTCCTTGTACACCAGGTAGTAGCCACCGTCCGCCTCCGCTAGAGCCGCATCAATCACGCGCTGGTTCCCGACCCGGGTGATATTCAACGCCAGATTCTTTCGGGGCGTCCAATGGACAAGGTCATCAGAGGTCATGTAGAACAACTGGTTGGGCTTGCCTGGTTTGTCACCCCAGGAGTTGAAGGTCATTACGTACTTCCCTCCCAGGTGTTGCACATCCGGAGAACACATTCCGATCCAGCCATCCTCTTCTCCATCGAAGTCGAAGATTGGTTCTGAATAGTGCTTAAAATCCTTTGTGCTCACCTCCACGACGTGCGAACGCACCTGTCCCCGTTCCGGATAAAACGCGGAGAAGAAAATATAGAACATGCCTTTCCTGTAGGCCATGGCGGTGTCTTTCACCGACCATTTGGGATAAGACAAGACAGGATTCTTCAATCCATTCCAGTCAATGAATGGCTTCGTCTGGGCCACCAAAGGGCTTCCGCAAAAGACGATCGAGATTAGAGCCAACAGAGATTTCCATCGTTGCATCGTGTCCCACACTCTCTTCGTCGAGCGTAACGCGTACGCATGTCATTCATGTACGCGGTCGATACCCTTAGGACCGTTTTTGTGTGCACATCTGAAATACAGCGAACAGTATACGAAGCAGCCAATAAATCTGTCTTTACGGGAAGACGGCAAAGACTTGCCTTAAACGGAAGTGAAAAAGGGATGACGGAAAACCTATACGTTTTCGCGGTTTCGATGGTCGCGCTCTCACTGCGGAAGTGTAATTGGAATCGTTCTCCGGCTGCGGGCGGCCTCTTCTCGAGGTTCTGAACGTAGTGGTGAGAACCGAATCTGCTCCGATTTAGGCAAAAATTGTGCGATCCGCTCGAAAGACAGTTCTGAATTGCGCCGAGCATAATTCACCACCAGAAGGCGAATAGGGCTCTTCGCGGTCGGCAACGCAGACGCGGAAAAGCCGGAGAGAAGGATACATGTCAAAACAGATGTCCTTAGTGCGTGCCCTATTTGGGTTAACGCTTCTAATCCTGCTTGCGCTGAACAACTCTGAGGCTCAAGTGAACACAGGAACGATAGGCGGAACGGTAAAAGATAATTCCGGGGCTGTGGTACCCGGAGCCCGTGTAGTGGTCAAGAGTGTCGAAACTGGCCTAGCCCACGAAGTCACTTCGGATTCGATCGGCAATTTTATCGTCCCCGATCTGCAGGCCGGACATTACAGCGTTGCCGCGAGCGGTCAAGGCTTCAAAACGACTACACTGGCGAATGTCGAGCTTCAGGTGGCGGAGCACGCAACGATAAATCCCGTCCTTCAAGTTGGCAGCGTCAACGAACAGGTCGTCGTTGCCTCCGAGGCCGTACCACTCTTGAACACTGAAACCTCGTCGCTTGGAGAGGTGGTCGATACCACTGCCGTAGCTACGATGCCACTGAATGGCCGCAGCTTTTGGCAACTGACGCAACTTACGCCCGGGGTCAGCTATATTGACGGCGGACAAAATCCGTCGACAGGCGGCACTGCGATTCGCGCATCCGTCGTGAATGTGAATGTGAATGGGCTATCACCCACTTGGACAGGGTGGTATCTGGATGGGGCCAACGTTACCGAATTTCAGGCCGGCGGCACGATCATCCAGCCGAATGTGGATGCTTTGCAGGAGTTCAAGGTCGAGGGAGGCAATATGTCCGCTGAGTATGGGCATACGCCAACCGTCATCAACGCCGCCTTGAAAAGCGGCACGAGTGCTTTTCACGGAACCGCGTACGAGTACTTCCGGAACAATGTATTCGATGCCGCGAACTACTTCTTTCAACCAGCGGTTGGCACGAATCAACGGGATGAGCCCCTGCATCGCAATCAGTTCGGCGCAAACCTCGGTGGCCCCATCGTGCCGAAGAGAGTCTTCTTTTTTGTCGATCTCGAGAGCGAGCTCAATCGCCTGGGAGAGGACTTCAACAATGTAGTTCCCAGCAATCTGGAGCGCACCGGGAATTACAGTCAATCGGGCATAACACTGAAAGATCCTGCCAATAACGACGCGCCATTTACGTACAACGGCCAGACCAACGTGATTCCTCCGAACCGGATCACTTCCCAGTCCGCTTATATTCTGGCATTCATGCCGACTGAGAATAGTGTGGCCAACGGGGTATATCGCTCCATCAACACCAATGGCTTGAAGCAGCAGTTGGATAAAGGCGATATCAAGGTCGACTATGAAATGACGAAAGCCGATCACGTGATGGGCCGTTATTCGATTGCGGACAACCATGAAAAGGATCCGAACGCATACCTTCCCATGGGCAGCTTCCCTCTGTGGAGCCGCGGTCAGGATCCGGAGATCAGATGGGCCCACACCTTTAGTCCGGGTTGGATCAATGAAGCTCAGGTGTCCTACTACAGAAGCTACTTCTTCTTTACCACATCTTTCCAGGGTCAAGCCATTGACGACGAGGCCGGCATTCAGGGAATGGATGGCCTGGCTCCAACGCAATATTATGGTTTTCCGGGCATCACCATCGCCAACTACTCGAACTACACCGGCGCATCGACCAACTCCTACCCCAAGTCGAACCGGCTACGCTCCTGGCAATACGTCGACCGGGTAACTCATGTAACCGGCAAACACGACATGAGATTTGGGGGTGAGTGGTTTCACAACAATCTCCAGTACATCTCCGGATCGACTTCAGTCGGCACCTTCACGTTCAACGGTTCCTACACTGGCGATAACTTTGCCGATTTCCTGCTAGGCTACGCAAAATCCGCAGTGCGGAGTTACTTCAGGCAGATCTGGGGCAGCCTGGGGAATTTTCAAGCATTCTATTTTCAGGACGACTATCGCATAAAGCCGAATTTCACGATTAACATGGGAGCTCGTTGGGAGATCAACCCCTTCTACAACGGCCTCCACGGTCAGACGACGGGATATGATCAATCGAACGGCGATCTGATTATCCCTTCAAATTTTTCTATAACGGCTCAGCCGCAGACGGCCACACTCTATCCGCTCTTTGAAGATCGCATTGAACTCACCAATTCGCTCCACTTGCCCGAATCGATCAGACCAACCGACAATCACGACATTGTTCCGCGTGTCGGCTTCGCCTGGAACCCGGGATCCGGCAAATGGGTGGTCCGGTCGGGATACGGTATCTTCTTTGGATTTCCCGACGATAACAACATCAACAACACGCAAAACTCGGTTCCGTTCGTTGCCCAGCAGACAGTGAACAATGCCCAGAACAGTAATGACACGGTGCAGTTGTTGTTCGGCAACATGTTTCAGAGCACTCCGATCGTGAGCGCCAATCCCAACCCGGGCGCAGCCTGTTCGTTTGGCTTCGTCGCCAACTCCTGTTCCACTCCGAACATTGTTTCGATGCCGCCGCACGTGCATAACACCTATACGCAAGAGTGGAATTTAGCCGTGCAGCACCAGGTGGGCAACGCGCTCTCCTATGAGGTGGCATACGTCGGCAACAAGACAAACCGCAATGAGCAGCAATGGTCATGGAACGATCCCCCGCCGGGAGCGGGCACAATTCAAAACCGGCGCACCTGGCAACAGTGGGGCACAATCACGCTCGGCGAATTCGAGGGCGCGGCCGATTATGAAGCGCTGCAGGCAAAGCTGGATACCCATGCATGGCACGGCGCCACTGCACTCGTAGCCTACACCTACTCGAAGTGTCAGGATAACGGGACATACAACATTGGGTCCGACGAGAGAGAGGTCAATGGGAATATTACGTATTGGGGTGTCTGTGAGTACAATCTCACCAACAATATTGTGGTTAGTTATGACTATCAGCTTCCGATAGGTCACGGGCAACCCCTGCTGCATGATCTTTCCGGCTGGGGTAACCAGATTCTTGGAGACTGGAAAGTGTCGGGAATCACCACAATGCAATCTGGTCTGCCCTTCACGCCTACGATCAGCAACGACCAGGCAAACACCGGCTGGAGCAACGAGCGGCCAAACATTGTCGCCAAGCCGACATACGTCAAGACTGCTGCATGCTGGTTCTATGTTGCGGCAAACCTGGCCTGCACGAGCAAGGACCCAACCGGTGTGACTGCATTTGTGGAACCGGCTGTCGACACTTACGGGGATCTTGGCAGAAACACCATGCGGGCTGAGGATTTGATCCAATTCGATCTCTCCGTTCTTAAGCCGTTCACCTTTGGCAAGGAGAAATCGATGGAGTTCCGTGCCGAATTTTTCAACCTCTTCAACCGGCCTACCTTCGCGGCGCCTACAACCACCATCAATGCGAGCTCCGGCGGAGCGGTCAGCGCAACACTGAATGGCAGCAGGCAAATCGAATTCGCTTTGAAGGGTTATTTCTAGTTGCCGGAACAACCGGGCTTCCCTTGCCTGTGCAAGGGAAGCCCAGTCGTTCACACATTCATTGCGTCGCCTGATCGCGACGAGCCGATTCCGCTCGGACGGTCCAATCGGTATTCACGAAGTCGGGATCGATATTGACATCCTTGCATATACCGGCCTGGTATTTTCTTCGCCAACCACCTGGGGTTTCGCCGCAGATGTCATGAAAGGCACGTGTAAAGTGGTGAACTGTTTTGAAGCCTACTTTCTCCGCAATCTCTTTGAAAGCGAAGCTGGAAAACTCGATGAGTTGCTGCGCTTTCCGGATACGGTATTGGAGCAGATAACGACGCGGCGATACTCCGAGAACATCGTTGAAATGTTGACGAAGATGACGGTCTGAGCGGCCGACGACGCGAGCGATATCGCGCAGGCTGCAATCTTCCGCGTGATGTTCGCGAATGAACTGTGCTGCCTTTTGAACGATCCAGTCGCTAAGCATTTCATGATCGTTCGGTTCGTTCGAATCCATCTCCTCGCCAATTCTGCCGCTGCGCAGATAGAGCAATAGTAGCTCCATCAAGAATGCGCTGCACAATTCTCGATAGAAGGGGCGCTTCTTCTCGCCTTCGTGCCGGATGCGCTCCAGCAGGTCGGCGATGCCAGGTTCGCTCTCATGAAGCAGGTCGCCGGCCCCCAGTAGGAGCTTTCGCACCCGGCAATCCCCGACGAGGAACTTGATATCCAGTGTCTTGACCTGCGACATAGGATCCAGCGCATGGATGCAGCGCGGCTTGACGAGCAAGAGAGAGCCGGGCGAGACGAGGTGGTCGCGTCCGCCCAGCGAAACCGACGCAGAGCCGGAGACAAAGTAGATCATCTGGAAGTATTCATGTTGGTGTTCCGCCAGCCGCCATTGGGGCTGATAATCATAGCGGGCGGTCCATAGCACTTCGACTGAAGATGTCGGCACAGCTACACCCCGGCCACGATTATAAGCATGCTCACTAGTGAGGCGGCAAGGGAAAAGTGCTCCTGGTCTCGGTTCGGATTCAGCGGCGAATCATTTGCTCGAGGGTCTGTGTGATTGCTTCCGTTTGGGGTAAGCCTTCTCCCGTTTTGCGCAAAGACGCTGTGTTGAGCGCCCGATATACTGGATTGCGGCGGTTACGATGACTACTCGAATGACTCAGGCCACAATGACGTTTGTGGAAGCAGACCATCCACGAGCGCAGCGAATTGCGATTCTCGATGAGCCGCGGCGGCTCTCTCTTGGGTATGCGGAGATTCCCGAGCCCGGCGATGGAGAGATCAGAATCAAGATCAAATGGGTGGGCGTGTGCGGCTCCGATGTTGAAGCATACCGTGGAACGCGGCGCCCGGAGTTTGTCAGTTTTCCTGCGCGCCTCGGACATGAAGTTGCCGGCGTAATCGATAAGCTGGGAGCGAACGTAGAGGGTCTCAAAGCCGGGGACCATGTGACCTGCCGTTACGTATGGGGCGCATTTGCTGAGTACATTGTTTGCCGGCCGTTCAATGTGAAGGTTGTCCCGTCCAGCTTTCCCTTGCTGGACACAAGCCTTATCGAAATTCTGCCCGGCATTCTGCATGCTGTGGAGATTGCCCAAATCAGCCAGAGAACTTCGGTGCTGATTACCGGGCAGGGTGTGAGCGGGCTGATGTTGACCCAGATCGTCCGGCTGCATAGCCCGAAGGTCCTTGCTGTGACGGACTTGAACGATCGCAATCTCGAGCTTGCGAGAAAGTATGGCGCTACCCACACCTTCAAGATCCCTTCACCCGAAACGACAACGCGGGAGATTGTCGGAGCCGCCTTCCCCGATGGTTTCGACGTGGTAATCCCTTGCCTGCTCGAGGGCGACGGGATGGTCGATGCAATCGACTGCGCGGCCTTCTCCGGCAAGATCGTTATGTATGGCTGCATCGGGGTGTGCAACACACCCATTGACTTCCTTAAGGTCCATCGCAAGCGGCTGGATATCTACTCGACAGAGCCGAAACGCGACATCGATATGCGCCGTTTCTACGAGGAAGGTATCCAGTTGGTGCTCGACGGCTTGGTAAATACCTCGGAGATCGTGACGCACAAAGTCCCCCTCAGCCGCATAGAAGAAGCATTTGCTCTCCGTGACGATGCCCGCAATGATGCAATCCACGTCCTGGTCGATTGCGAAGCCTGATAGCAACCCCGCTCTGCGCAACATTAACGTGGAGGGTAAGATGCGGCCCTGAGTTCCGTGCACCCCTCCGTTACAACGGATTCGGGTCAAGTGCAATGAGAGGTGTCGCATGATCCCGCCGAATGGCCACTGCGCGCGCAGAACGACATTCAAGGTCCCCGGCTTGCGATGGTGGATCGCGGGACTTCTCCTCGTCGCCACAGTCATCAGTTATCTAGATCGCTTAACGCTTTCAATCCTCGCTCCAGCAATCTGTGGCGACCTCCATCTTTCCAACGTCCAATACGCCGGCATCAGCGTCTGGTTTCTTCTGGCGTACTCCTTCGGACAAACAGTCTTCGGCAAGCTTCAAGATCGAGTCGGAACAAAGCGTGGTCTCTCGATAGCAATGATCTTATGGTCCGTTGCAGAGACCTTGCAAGCCGCCACTCGAGGCTTGGGCGCTCTCTGCGTCTTTCGGTTCATTCTTGGCCTCGGGGAGGGAGGTCATTGGCCCGCTGCCATTAAGGGAATTGCCGAATGGTTTCCCAAACAGGAGCGCGCCTTTGGAATGGGTATCGTAAACACGGGTGCGACACTGGGTTCTGCAATAGCTCCCCCTCTCGTAGTGTGGCTCGAGTTGAGTTTTGGTTGGCGCACGACCTTTGTGGCTACCGGGTTTCTTGGATTTATATGGTTGGTGCTATGGTCCTTGTGTTATCAGCCGCCCGAACAACATCGCTGGTTGTCCTCGCAGGAGCTGGATTCGATCCGGAACGGCACACCGGATAACCAGGCGCACACGCCGGCACAAAGCTGGATAGCCCTGCTCAAAAATAGAAAAGTATTGGGATTAGTGCTGGCGCGCTTTCTGGGTGATCCGGTCTGGTGGTTATACCTGGTATGGCTCCCTCTCTATTTATTTCGGGTGCGTGGCCTGGGCCTCAAGGATATCGGAGCGTTCGGGTGGATTCCATTTGTCTTTGCAGATGCCGGCGCTTTAATCGGCGGGTGGCTTTCAGGATGGCTGATTCGGGCTGGCTGGAAACCGCCTCGCGCCCGCACTGCTGCGATTATTCTTGCCACCGTTCTCGCACCGATCGGCATGTTTGTCGGGGTGGTTAAATCGGAATACACGGCGATTGCCTTGATTAGTCTTGTGCTCTTCACTTTTCAGTTCTGGGTCAACAACGTTCAGACTCTCGCCAGCGATCTCTTCCCAAACGAACTCGTCGCCTCCGTCTCCGGCCTAGCAGGCACAGGTGCAGGCATTGGAGCAATGATCTTCACCTTTTCCACGGGATGGATCGTCGATCATTTCGGTTACACTCCCGTTCTGATTCTTTCCGGTCTCCTCGTTCCCGCGGCCACAGCCGCGCTGCACTGGCTCTCCCACGAACCTCAAGATTCAACCGGTATCGAGCGAGCATGTACCGTAGGCCATTCCCCAATCAGCCTTTGAAACGGCAGGTTATTCGACCGGTGAACTGTTTCACAATCCACACGTTTTGGATCGACTGGATTGATGGGATCCGGCCATTGATTTGGTTGGGTTTATGCAGCGTGTTTTTCGGACCCTTTTTGTAACGACACCGGCAAGCACACCAGAGGGCCGCGTTCAGAGCGGTGGCCTGGAGCGTATCGACCTCAAATCCCCGACGACGTAAGACCGGGGACCAAAAGCGCAGCCAACTAACGCAGAAAGCGCAATCGCCGTCGTATAGCACAGTCACACACTTTGTCGTTTCGGCGGACATGAAGAGATCGATGGACTTCTACTCGCGGATCCTCGGCGGGCAGCTCGTCATGGACGGCAAGAACGGTAGAATGCGGAATCAGTAACAGGGTTTGCACCCGATCATTTTCTGTCAGAGAGCTGAGCGGGAGTTGCGGACGACATAGGGCCGATGATCGCGTCTTTGTTGGCCGAGGCGAAGGATCGTCCTGAGACGTCGATTCCGAGCGCCTAATTTATGAAACGGTGAATTGCCTCGTTGGCGTTATCTTGAAATGAAGTGTTTTTCAAATCGGCAAAGAAGGTGCTCTGGTCCACCATGTCGCCTGACAACTTACCCTCTTTACTGGCATAAAAGACGCCGCTTTTATACCGCTCATCAGAGATGGCATCTACAAAGCGTTTTGCCCCTACGTCCAGCGTATGCACCATTTCGCCCATCAAAGGGAAGACGATAGGCATCATCACATGCTTCAACATAAATCGAATTGGCGGGGGGAGACTATCTGGCGCCTGAGTTCCTTTTGTATTTCCTGGGCTCACAACAACGAACTTGAGCTTAGGGTATTTTCTTGCCATGGATAACGTCCACATGGTTTCCGCATACTTGACATATGCGTATGCCTGCAATGCCACGAACTTCTTGCCGAAATACGATCCGTCAAGAACAGCAGCAAAGTCATCGACAGAAGAAGCCCGCATCGAAACTCGTTTCACTCCGAGCATCTTTACCCCTGGAACAGCTTCGGCGCTGACTGCTAGAGCTGCTTTCCTTAACTTGTCCCGTTTGATCAATTCCTCCACCAGGATTACATTGCCTAAAATATTCGTGGCAGCTAATTGATTCATGCCCGAAGGCGTAGGGTTCGCAGCCGTTTTCCCAATGACTCCACCTGCATTTAAAACGACTGCATCAATCGATTCCTTTATCTCCTCGACCGCTTTCCTTACGGAATCTGCATCCGTAACATCACCGATAACAATTTCAAAGGCCTTTTTCCCCGTTTGCTCCTCAAGGTCTTTTTTTGCTGCCTCTGCTCTCGCGCGATTTCTGCAAAAGAGAATGACCTTTCTTGTTTCTTTTTTCAATGCTAACTGTCGGGCGGTCTCTTTCCCGAGCCCAGTATTTGCTCCGGTTATTAGGACACTTTCGTTCATTTCTTCTCCTTCTTAGGTTGTTAGTTACTTGCGGAATGGAGCGATTCGACAGTCAGTTAATGATGGCGATCAGCGGGCCTCAGAAGCCTCGACGTCCGCCGCAGTGAGCACGCGCTTCTTACCCTGGCACCATCTCGGCATTGGGCGACCTTGCTTGACCAACTCGGCGAGCGCGGACTGGACGCTGGCTGGCGCGTCTAAATCCTGTTCCAGCGGCGTGAAGACCTGTGTCTGGGTCTCAGCCGCAAGCTGAGCGGTCGTGTCCTGAATCCGGGCCAGGCTGCGCCCGGTGACGATGATCTCGTGCCAGCCCTCTTGGGCGAGCAGGCGGGCTGCTGCATGGCCGAGCCCGGAGGTGGCGCCGGTGGCGAGAGCGATCGAATATTCCATGGGTGTCTCCATGGTGAAGGGTAGAGGTGAAGTCGTGAGGCCCCACGAGGCCAGAGTCGGCTTGCTAATTTCGAACTATTTGGTTTTATAATGGCGGGGTGACGGGTGTCAAGGAGTTTTGAACTAAATGATTCAAAAAACCGCAAGGCCACGGGGTCGACCGCGCAGCTTCGACGAGACGGGGGCGCTGGAGAAGGCGACTCAGGTGTTCTGGTCGAAGGGCTATGACGGAGTGACGATTGACGATCTCGTCGCCGGGATGGGTGTGGGACGCCCGAGCCTGTATGCCGTTTTCGGAGACAAGCGGGCGATATTCCTGCGCGTCCTCAGGGCGTACGCAGAACGGAAGGGCGCTCTCGCAGCCAAAGCACTCCTTTCGCCACAGGGTCTTCGCGACTCAATCGCGGGCTTTCTGAGGTACAACGTCGAAAGTGCGACTGAGAAAGGGTCTGCCCGGGGCTGCCTTCTGATATGCGTCGCGCCTCTCGTAAACGACGCTGAGGTTCAGCGGTTCCTGCAGAATGCGGCCACTGGCGGGGCGGAGCTGCTGGAGCGCCGTTTCCGGGACGGGATCAGCGCGGGAGAAATTCCATCTGACTTTCCCGTAGCCGCGCGCGCGATCCAGGTCACGGATTTAGCGCGTGGGCTGACCATGCGTGCGCAGATAGGCATGCCGCGTAAGGCGCTCCTCAAAGATGCTGAGGAAGCGGCGGAGCTTGTGCTCCTGCCGCGGCGCGTCTGATACTTCGGCACAGGCGGAATTCATGTCGATTTACACATTATCGCCTAAGCACTCATCGAGGCATCGGGGACGATATTCCAGAGTGCCGGGAGGTTGACCGGCTACTCTTATCCGACCAGGATTGCCGTTGCGGACGGTTCTGGTCGAATTTAACAGCGATGCGACGGTCTCGCAGCCCACGAATGCGAGGTGCCAGAAGGCGATCCAAGCGTCCGTACCCCCTGCCCCCTGAACGCGACTTTTGCATTGTTTGAGAGTGCATAAGGGCCCGGAAACAGAAACTCTCCTTGTCAATGGGACGGCTCCCTGCCTTCCTTCTTTAGCCAGCCGCCCCGGATGTCTCCTGACTAACGTTCATTCATGTGGGGCTTGGAAATCTCGGAATGGCTGCCCATAGCGACACCATCAGTCGCCATTGTCGATGAATTAGCCCGATCGTTACATCTGAGTGCGGCCCTGCGCTCACTTTTGTTTACAGGAGAGAATCTCCTTGTTCTTGATGTAGAGATTGCACAGGCCCATCATGCCCTGGGGACAGACATAGGCTCCGTTATCGCCAGTGCATTTCCCATTTCTGAGAATCTGATCGACGACGGTGGGGACAAGGGCTTCACAGCTAAAGACCGCGCCGTTCTTGAGCATCGTGTTGCACAAGCCCAGCATGCCGTTGACCGGACAGGCGTAAAAGCCTTGCTGGCTATTGATTCGCTGGCAGCCGCCGCCCAGCAGCGTTCTATCTGCAGCATTCCGGACCGAACTTTCAGTTTCGGTGGTCTGCCCAGTGTTGGCGTTGTAGGTTGGCGCAAAATCCATAACGCAGGTTGTGCCGGCGTGGCATGCAAAGTCGATGCCGTTGGCTGGAACTGTGACCGAAAGCTGCGGGAACCAGATGTCGAAGTTCCACGAATCCGACCAGACGGCGATATCCACAAAGACGTTCGGCTGCAGACCCGGAGTTAAGGTAAATCCGAGATTGTAGACCGGGTTCCCTACGCTGAAGTGGCTGTAGCTTCCAACCGCAACGGGAGCGGCGCCGATTGGCACCGTATGCGTGTTCGTATTCAGAACTGTTTGGCGCTTCAGGATCTCGTCGTTCAGCGTGAATTCCAGCTCGTTGGAGTGCAGATTGACGTTGATAGCAGGGAAGACCTGACCGCCAACTACGCCAAAGTTCAGCAATCCGTCGAGGAGATCGACCTGGTTGAAGACAAAGGGGGAGTTAATGCCCCCCGTTCCCGGAGCCGGCGGCGTAAAGATGCCGCCCTTGTATGGGGGCGGCAGCATATCAGTAAAGTCCACGCCCACCTCGAAGCTTGGGTTGGCGTTGACGACGCCCAGGTTTACGTTGAACCCGGCGTTGGCTCCGACCTGCGCCACTAGTTCCTTGGCATTGAAGAGCTGGGTGGAGTCGATGCCGGTATCCAGGAACTGTTCGGGGCTGGCCTGGATCGGCTCGAAGCTTGATGTCAGAGAGGCCTGCGCAGAGTTGTTGGAATGGAGCTCGGTCTCGTACTTGAATTGGGCCTGGATGGGAAAGCGCAGGCCGAAGCCGTAATTGAATCCCGCGTACAGATCGAATCCATAGGTTGAATCGCAGTCAAAGATACACCAGGGGATGGTGATCTGCGCTCCCCAGTTCCACTCGTAATCGTGGCCGATGGTGAATCCGGTGAGAAAGTAATAGGGGCCGAGCTGGGCGTTGCCCGTTTTATCGCTGCCGGAAGTGGGGGAGCCGTCGAAATGAAGCGAACCGGCTGGGACAATTTTCAGTAGCTTGGGGAAACTGGCGGGATCTCCGCCGTGCTCGGGAACTCCGTTGCGCAACAATTGCTGGACGGCAGCCATCTCCGCGGGGCTGGCGGCAATGGTCAGGTTGTCCTTGGGGTGCGCGTAATTGGCCGAATCAAGTCTGGGCACGAACATGGTTTCTTCAAAGCGCTGCGTGCCCGTGTTGATGACCTCTTCTTTCAGCTGTTCGTCGTTCAGCCCGGCCATGCGGGCGGTCTCTGCCTCTCCAACCTGGGCAGCAATGGCCGCGCGTTGATTCGGATTGGCGAACGCCTTGCGCAGATCACCGAGGTGTTTGGCTGCATCGGCGTCGGCCGCCGCGCTATTGCGCTGGAAGGCGGCAATTGCAGCCTGGCGTTTTCCGGGGTCGGCCACGTAACGCGGGTTCCCGGGCCGACTGAATTCTGCGATCCGTTCGCTGGTCGATGCCTGCGCAAAACAGTGGGCTCCGGCAGCGGCAAGCTGAGCCCTGGCATCGGCATCGGCACATTTCCCCGGGAGAATGCGGTAGCTCAGCACTTGATGGACGACCAAGCCTTCGTCGACCTCGCTGACGTCGGAGGCTTCTTCCATGACCTGCACATGCTGCGGCATCTGGTGGAGGCGCTGGGCGACATTGACGAGTGCCTTGGAATTGTTCAGGATGGGCGCGAAGTCCAGTTGCGCCGCTCCCAGGGTGATCGGTTGGCCGCGCAGACCGGCCAGGTTGTAGCTTCGTACAACGTGCAGCTGCTGCATCGTCGCCTGGTAAGTGCCACCGCGAAGGATGACCGAGTTTGCCACCGGACGCTGGATGGTGGCAACGATCGGCACTTGGCCCGATGTACTCGCACCGTTCACCCTGCCGCTCGTATCCGGATCGCTGTTTCCTGAACTGAGCGGCGGAACTTGAGCCTGAGGCGCGCTGCGGGTGTAATCATTCCTTACGCCGGGCGGTATGGCTGTTTGCGCCTGGGGAGCCACGCCCGCAGGAGGTCTGCTGAAATTCATTGGCCGGGGTGGTCCGGCGACGAAAATCCTCGCTGCGTCGATTTCGATATTTCCGCCGTTGCGCCGCTCCGGGCCAAATACCGATACGGTTGCGCCACGCGCGAGAGCGTCAGGCAACGTTGGCCGGCCACCCTGACAGACGATGACGGAGCTGCTATAGCGAACGACGACGGTCTGACTCCCGTAGGTGACCTCCATAAAACCGCCGTCGGGAACGCTGGAAATCTGTCCTGTAAACTTTCCCTCGCCTCTCCCTGCATCGAGCGCGGCGCAGGCAGACTGGGCGGGGGAGGGAATCGCGGTGGCGGCAAGAACGAAGGTGAGAGCCAACGACGCCACCAAAGCTGCGGGCATGGCTGCGCGGACTTTTCTCATGACGCACTCCTCTGGCGAATCGAGCGAACCATTCTGCTTCGCCATCATGAACTCTGGAAAAGGCCAGCTATTACGGATGCGATTGCAAGGCAGAAATGAGAAAGGCCGCCGGCGGAGTACGGGCAGCAAGCCCAACCGTGCAGATGAGGAGTGGAGGGGCCCGTGTCCTTTGTTTTATGTACTCGGGATGGACGGTGGGGCCAGTTTACTCCAACTAAGGGCTTTTGTGCGGACGATTTTGGGAAGGGTAACCGCTAGCCTACATCGAAAACGCCTCGACCCAATCTCGCGGCTTCTCGATATCTCTCTGCTCGAGGCGTTTCCGATGTAGGCTAGCGGTGATCCAGGCATGGCGACGATATACTCGGCTCACTGAGAAGATTGCATGACAAAGCGCCAAAAGATTCAGGAGACGAGGCTCAATGAGATCGAGGGCGAATTCTTTACGCTTCTGCTTTCCTGTCTTCGCGAGTGTGCTCAAGGCCGATATGGACTGTTCGGCCAAAATGATCATCTGGACCCGGATGGACGCTATTGGGGTTGGCCCGAGGCAAAACGGCTGAAGAGTCTGGCTCAGGAGATCATGTCTCTGCGGCTCGAATTCGGTCAGACAAACGAGCGTTGCGAGCGATTCATTCAGCTCTGCTCGCTGCGCGGACCGAATGTGCCAGGCGAACCCAAATTGGCCGCTGAGTTTCTTGCCGACCTCAGCAGAACCTGATGCTTACTCTCAACTCAAAATTGAGTTACGTCCGGTTAGGGGGTCAACCAACCGGAACAGCAGTTTATTCGTTTATTCAGCCAGGGGGGGGGTTTGAGCCGTTTATAAATTCATGGCGTACTCGGCAGTCGGGCTCTTATGATTTGGCTCGAACGCATTCGAGCCTGGCCCAAACGGTCGAGCGTCCCCGGTATCCGCGGTTTACTAGGCAGGAAGGTCGGTTTTGCTTATGGCGAAGAATGAGGCAGTCAGGATCAGTCCTCTGCGCGAGAGAGAGCTAGGCGAGGCGGCTCGCATTGTGCGGCTGGCCTTTGGCACGTTTCTCGGGTTACCCGATCCCATGCAGTTTATGGAAGGTCGAGATCTGATGACGCCGCGATGGCGGGCACGGAACACGAGAGTTCTCGCGGCACACATCGATGGGCGGCTCGTCGGGTCGAATGTCATCACGCGCTGGGGTTCGTTCGGATTTTTCGGGCCGTTGACGGTGCTGCCGGAACTCTGGGATCATGGCGTGGCGCAGCGGCTATTGGAAAGTACCGTGAGGGTTCTCGACGGCTGGAATCGAAAACGCCTCGACCCAATCTCGCGGCTTCTCGATATCTCTCTGCTCGAGGCGTTTCCGATGTAGGCTAGCGGTCAACCGCCTGGAACCCTTGATTGAGCCCCCAGGTGGTCAATGGGGTCATTGTGATTCAGCTTCAGCCGAGTGTAATTTAATTGACATTCATGATTTCCTCGCTATTATTGAATTAATGGATTCCCGAAGCTATCTCGGAGAATTTGAGCTCATGCTCCTTCTCGCAGTGATTCATCTTGGTGATGAAGCCTACGGCGTGCCTATTTCGCTTAAACTCGAAACGCACCGAGGCAGAAATGTGTCGCTGGGCAGTGTTTACGCAGCTTTGGAGCGTCTGGAGGGGAAGGGCTTGGTTGTCTCAAGTCTCGGCGATCCAACTCCGGAGCGCGGCGGCAAGGCCAAACGCTACTTCCGCGTCACCAAAGAGGGTCTGCGCCAACTCCACGAAACCCGCCGCGTGCTCACGCAACTCTGGCAAACACTTCCGCGGCCCAAACTGGAGCGCATATGAACCCCAAAGAGCCGCCGTCATTAGCCACGTGGATGCTCCTGCATCTTACGCCTGGCCCGCGTAACGAGGCCCTCGGCGGCGATCTCCTGGAGGGGTTCCGCTCCGGCCGATCCGTTGCTTGGTACTGGCGCCAGGTCATCGCCGCCATCAGCATCGCTTGTCTCCGCGAGTTGAACGACCACGGTTCCCTGCTGCTTTTTGCGGCGCTTTGGTCCGTGCTAGCTCCAGCGTGGGATTTCCTGATCGAGAATATCGAACACAATCCAACGGTCTTTGGCCCCATGTGGAACCTCGCGTGGCCCTGGTCCACGGGCGCTGCCCTGGGTTTATCTCTCGTCATCGGTTCCACATGCATTTGGACAGGGATGTTCCTATACCTCGTGCTGCAAGGCGCTATCACCCGAAAGTTTGGTGTTAGGCACATCGGTCGGGCTCTGGTGATGAGCCTTTGCGCTTTCACTGCCGTGTCGGCTGTTTTGTTCGCGCTCCCTATGCTTCTGCCGTCGTCGGCCCACTTCATCGATCGGCTCAGCTTCGCTTCATCCATCACTCCGAGCGGCCCGCACTACGAAAAGAGGCCGAATATCTATTACACTTACAGGTACAGACAAGAAATCGATAAACAGACGGGAAAGCCGGTCATCGTCCGATCCCTTGTTTCGAGGGATGCCAATGACTTATATTCCGACTCCTCGCAGATTCCTCCCGCCACCTCTCCGCTAAGCGAAATCAAAGACACAAGTGCCAGGGCCATTGTTGCTCGCACACCTTACTTCCTTAGCCTTCTTTGCGGGCTTTGGGGTGTTTCGTTGCGCTTCGGCAACCGCCGCAGGTCGATTGCCACGTAAGTGTTCATGGCCGGTTCTAGAAGCCAATCAACCGAGGACTTCCAGAAGGACTTTTGCTCGGGTTAACGAAGCCATGCTGATCGGAATATGGGAGCGAATTCGCGGCTACAACGGATGGACCGTGACGAAGGCCACCATTATGTCATCCACCGTGACGAAGGTCGAGGCCGCGTGGTCTCGACTCTATGGCAAATCGGAGCCAGTCGAAACATGGTGGTCTAGCTGCCGAATTGAGTGGACCGACAAAGCTGGCAGGTCCCACTCGGCCTCCTACGCAATTCCCGAGGGTTCGCCATTGTTTCAGTTGTACGACGGAAATACAGTTGTCATTCGATACGACCCTTTGCGGCCCGACCAGTATTACTTCCGTGATCTACTTTGGTCCCGAATATGCCGGGCGTTGAGGCGCGGGCTAATCACGATTGCCTGCTTTGGGCCAATCGCTCTGTTGATATGGCTCTAGCCAATCATGCTGGGTGGTCCTGAATGGGTCCACCTGACACGCGCTTCAAAGCTGGTATGGTCCGCACCTATTGATCACGGACCTGAGGACCGTTCCGACCAGTAAACAGTGATTGAAGCACGAAGACAGGGCGAGCACGATCAGGCAGGGGTCCGCATTGCTCCAGATTCCTGGCTGCATTTTTTGGAGGGGCGCCGTAATCCAGTCTGCGAGATTGCTGTGAAATGCAATCCAGTCTACGCAACCGCTAGTCGCAGTCTAAAAAAGCGCTGTCAAAACAGGAGCAATTCGCCCCTCCAGTCTAAAAAAGCGATGTTTCCGACACCCATCTTGATGGGCACGTCATAGTGGCGCAGAGTAACGGAGATGAAGCGCTGTCGAACAGAGGAGACGGGCTTGATATCACAATGCAGGTACAGAGTACGATAATTACGGGGAGTAAGCTGCTTCCAGGGGCAGGGATTGATGCACAGACTGGCTGGCATCGGATTTGCATTGGCTCTTGTGCCGGTATGTTTTTGCCAAGGGAAAAATGGTGTGCAGGCCGGAGATCCGCCCTCGTTCACGATCGCCATAGACAGGCCGGCATACGCCAATGAGCCGATTTGGGTACGCGCCCTCAACGGACCGATTGAGAATGTGCGGTATCCTTTTTATCCTGCC
>Ga0335072_10005577_pt1 | contig 18533 bp, 21 predicted proteins | sample Lox_Sample_21_FD_206725 | JGI IMG/M metagenome (GOLD analysis project Ga0335072, IMG submission 206725) | Soil microbial communities from Loxahatchee National Wildlife Refuge, Florida, United States - Lox_Sample_2.1 | ecosystem: Environmental > Terrestrial > Soil > Wetlands | place: USA... | reverse complement strand
CAAAAACAAACGCGTCAAGGAAGATATCTACCGAGATGCTGCTCTATGCTGCAATGACCAGGCAGATCGGCAAGGCCATAGGGCTCGTGGGTGCAAAGTCTGGCAGGCGCTTCGTGGTGTTTGCCAATTCAAAACCCTCCTTCTCAAAAATCACCGGCCTGCTGGCTTCGAGCAGAGAGTTTTCAACTACAAAGGCAAAAGAGATCTCAACGGCAAAAAAATTCGGAATAGGAACAAAGGACCTGGAGGCATCCGTTCTGCAGAAGATGGCGGTCTCAGGGCTCGACTGATTCCAGGATGTACACACCGTTGAGCGTGTTGTGTATCGCCTGCGCCTTCTTCTTCCCTATCTTCTCGACCTTCATCAGTTCCTTTGTATCCGCGTTGGCTATGTTCTTCACGCTCTTGAAGTGGCTGAGCAGCGCCCTTGCAAGCTTCGGACCTATGCCCGGAAGGTTTCCTATCATGTACTCTTGAAAGTGCGACATTGTTCGTGCGCGCCTCCCGCCCTTCAACGCAGGCTCCCTCTTGTTCTCCAGCTGCTCGTGCCTAGCAATGCTTGCGATTATGCGCGATGTCTCCGAAGCGTCCTCAGACAATATGACCTCTATGCCGTTGTCTATGTAAAGCGCAACGAGCGCCCCTATTATCACATTCCTCCCGAGCCTGAATGTCTCTCTGCTGCCCTCAAGTATGATTATCGGCAGCTTGTAGTTCTCCTTCAGCCTCTCGACCTGGTCGAGCAGCCTTCCACTCATCAGCGAGCTCTCAAAATCGGAGACGGTCTTGCGCTCTATGCAGACCCTGTCGGATATTACGTAGTCGCCAACCTCTATGGTCCTCTGGTCTATCTCTACACCGTTGAGCTCCAGCCCCTCCATCAGCTCCTTGTTCCTCTCCCGCTCGTCGACTATGACCCTGAGCTCTCTCATCTCTTCTCACCGAAGGTTATGTTTGAGAGGCCGGGGACCCCCTCGCCCCCGTACACGAAGAGCAGCGGGTTGCCGTCAGGCCCGGAGACCATGGAGACGTTGAATTCGTAGTGCCCCGGAGTGTTCGTCAGGTTAGCTGAGAAGAGCGTCTGGTACGAGCTCTCCGATGGGGTCTCTATGAGGAGCGTTGTCGGGCCGCCAAGCGCGACCGCGTCGAAGCTTATCGTCGTGTTTATTCGGTACACCCCGCTGGAGAATGCCTTGTAGAGTATGTTGGTGTCGTTCTGGTACGGTGCGAATACCGATATTAGCCCTGGCGAGACTGGCTCCCACAGCACGACGCTGGTGCCGTTGATGAAGGTTTCCACCTCCTCCCAGTCCGTCAAGAACGGATACGATGCATAGCTCCTGTAAACGGAGCTGTTGATCGCCTGCTCCGTGGAGAAGACTATCGTGCTGTTGTCAACGTACACCGGGCTTCCAAATATGCTCTCTGCCAGAGAGCCGACATAGTTGAGCTCAGAGGTGTTGAGCACCTGCCTGTTCACAACGACGAAGCCGACGTTGTAGTTGTAGAGCGCGAGCAGCGTCTGCGCGGTGTAGTTCTCGTTCACCGGCGAGGCGTAGCTTGCGTTGCCGTTCTGGAGGTTGTAGACGGCCACGGCCAACGGTATAGAGAAGAGGGGCAGCTGCTCCGTCAGGTTTATCCTGCCGCCGTAGCCGCCCAGTATGGGCTTGTGCGACGCGGAGGTGTAGAAGGTTGCCTGGCCAGCGGCAAGGTCAGGATACTGTACGTTGTTGTTGATTATTATCGGCAGCTGGAGTATTGAGAAGTTGGCGGTGTAGTTGCCCAGCTCTTGGTAGAAGGCCGGCACGGTCACAACCGTGGTGTTTGCCTTTGCAAACGCACCGGTCATCACTCCGGCGCTCTCAGCCAGGAAGAGGACTGTGAAGACCCCCACTATCGCGAGCATGTTGGTCTTGTTGCCCATTGAGTTGAACCTTTCGAGCAGGCTCTTCATGCCGATTGCTGAGAGCATAGCGATCGCTATGCTGAATGCCACGTAGAAGCGGTCCGCCTCCTGCAAGACCCCGAACCCAGGTATGAAATGATACAGGTAGTAAATACCAGGCACGCCGCTGCTGATGTATTGGCCTACCTGGACGTAGGGGCCCAAAACCATCCAGCCGAAGAAGAGCGCAACCACGATCCAGAGCTTTGACGCCTTGAAGTTCTTCCAGAGCCCGAAGAGCACAAGGATTATAGCGGTGTAGCCTATGTACGCTATCCTCTCGTCAGGGTCGACAGAATATATCGAGCTGTAGCCTGATGTCAGCTTGTAAAGGAGGCCGTTGTACGGGCTCGGCAGGAGGAAGGAGAGGATCGGGGAGCTCCACTCCACGTCGTTGGTCAGGGTGTTCCTGCTGTTTATGTTTGCCGCACCGCCAGGAGCCGTGTAGCCTTTTATTATCGGGATCCAGCCCCACGCGCCTATTATGAACGCTGCGACTATCGCGACGCCAAAGGCGGCCCAGAGCTTCTTGTTTTTGAAGAGCCTGCGCGTGCTAGAGTTGAGAAGGTAGCAGATGAAGACGACAGCCAGCAGGACAACGGTGAGGATCCCCTGCTCGACGTCCCCCATGAAGGTTGCCAGGACAAAGGAGGCGCCAAGCCCCACCGCCCAGACGTACTTGTGCCCGTCCTTGATCATTCGTATGAAGAAGTAAAGCGCAAGCGGCACGAAGCCGATGTTCATCCAGTCAAGATGGCCGATCGACATGGCAACGTGGAAGGAGCTGAATGAGAAGATTATGCCTGCGATGAAAGCCGCGTAGCCGTTCTTCACAATGTAGTCTGCAAGTATGAACATGGAGAGCCCGGAGAGGAGGAAGCCGAGGAAGAATATGATGTCATAGGCAAAGGTGACGCTTATCGCTTGGAACGGTGCGGTAAGGATTGCGCCAATTGGGGAGAAGGTGTAGTATGCGATGTTGCTTCCGACAGGCCAGAAGAGTAGGTAGGTATACCAGAGGTTGCCGTGCGTGTGGAAGACCGTGTAGGAGGCCCACCAGATCCCCCAAAGGTTTGAGTAGAGGTCGCCGCCAGTCCCCGGCGCGGTTGTCGACATATTCGACACTATCGGTGAAAAGATCACAAGCGCGATGAAAAGATAAAGCGCAGCCGCGTATACATGCTTCATCTTTATCTTGTTCTTGAAATCCGAGGCCATGCCCATGGCGTTTGCCTGGCGTTTCGTGTTCGCCGCAGGGCCGGCGCTTCTTTGTGGCTCTGACTGACCGATATTGGTTGACGTTTCACCCTCCATTGCAGCACGCAAAAGTTTCTAGCATAATATGGCACATAAAAATAAAAGGACGACGCATTCATTCCGATGTGTGGGCGACCTTCTTAAGAAGAAGGTAGAGCGCCGCGTACACGGGAAGCTCAACCTCCTGGTTTTCATACGGGCCGTACTCTTCCCCATGCATAACAAAAGAGGGGACCTTTTCCGTGCGGATCTTCATCACCCCCTGGCGGAAGACGATCGCATCCTTCATCGGGTCGAAGCCGTCAAGCTGCGACATGGAAACGATCTTACCTACAAGGCCGGTCTCTCCGTGGAGCGTCCCAGGTATCCTTATCAAATGATAGATGTCGTTGGTGACATTCCTGTCTATCGAGTCGCTCTGCGCGATAGCCATGTTCTTCATCACATTGGACCAGAATTCCGCCTTCTTTGGTATCTTCACCATGTCCCAGTTGCCGCTCCTTATCCCAGATGTTATTATCGCCTTGTTTGCGTATAGCTTTCTCGCCATTGCAGGCTCTATCCCGAGCGCTGCAAGGGAATCGGTGCCCCTTTCAAGTGCCGAGACCATGGAGCGCGCGAGCCTCCCGCCCCATCCATAGTCTGATTCTTTCGGGCCCGTAAGGCGCATGCCCCTCTGCCCGATCATCGGGAAGAAGCTCTCTATGTTCATGTTGAGTCCGGAGATATAGTCGCTTATCGCCTTCCTTGATGGAGAGTCGAGCATGAAGACATCCTTGCTGCTCACGTTGACATGGTAGCCGCGGTTGCCGCTGAAGTTTATCCTTATCTCTTCTTTGGAGAACCCGAAGTCTGGCACGAGGAAGTCCTCGACAAGCTTGATCACCTCTGCCTTCACAGAATCCAGGCAGTTCTGGCAGACCCATCCTCTTCCGTGAATGGTCTGGCACTTTAGGTGAAGGTCGCTTGCGTCAAGGTCGAATATTAGGCTGGAGCCCTTCCACATCTTCTTCTCCATCGGCCTTGCGTCAGGGTAAGAATAAAGCGAGCTCGAGTAGTGAACAAACGCGGGGGGTTCCTTGACCATGTGCTTCTTCAGCAAATCCAGGCTCTTGAAGGAGTAGTGCCTGAAGGCGATCTTCTTCTCAAACGTGCCGAAGCCGAACTCCCTCTCGCTCACGTTGCTTATCGGAAGATCCGCCTTCTCATAGTAGTGCCCGAAGAGCCCAGTCGCGATCTTCACCACCTTATCATCGAGCATCCAATCAATAGGTTTCTGCATGCAAGGAATAAATAACTACACAATCTGTATCGCGAATCGGTCGCTGACGAACCAACGAACAGGTATATATAGCTGTTTCTTGAGATAAGACATCTATTTCAAGATGGTACTCATGCAAAACAGCGGAGACGGGCCCATCCCCAAGAGCTTCAAGGAATTCGCAGAGAAGTACAGGGATCCGGTTTACAAGACGATATGCAGCTACGTGCCCATCAAGGAGCCGCTAGGCCACTATAAAATAATGAGGGACTACATAGACCGGCAGGGAAAATACAGGAGGCCGGCGCTGCTCCTGCTCACCGCATGCCTCTACGGCGCAAAGCCCGAGGAGACGTTGCTCCCAGCAGCTGCGCAGCAGCTCTCCGAAGATTGGATATTGATGCAGGATGACATAGAGGACGACTCGGAGCTCAGGAGGGGAAAGCCCGCCGCGCACAGGCTCTACGGCTGGGTCCACACCCTGGACGCGAGCGACACCGGGCACATGGCCATGTGGAAGATGCTCAAAGACTATCTGATGCAGGTCGGCCCGGAAAAAGGAACCAGGATGTACGACAAGTTTTACGACATGATGCGCTACACTGTAGAGGGGCAGTACATAGAGAACACCTTCATACACGACACAAAGGACCTCGACAAGGCATCTGAGGAGCTTTATTTCAAGATAGTGGACAGCAAGACCTGCTACTACACAATATACGGGCCGATGCAGCTTGGAGCGATAGCGGGCGGGGCGACCGACAGGGACCTCGAGATGCTTAAGGAGATAGGCCAGAAGTGCGGGGTTGCCTTCCAGATAGTCGATGACATCCTTGACATGATTGCCGACGAAAAGGACTTCGGCAAGAAGAACAACGGCGACCTATACGAGGGCAAGCTCACCCTGATGGTCATCCACGCGTACAGGAGCGCCACCCCTGAGGAAAAGCTGAGGATGAATGCGATCTACGGGAAAAAGCGCCAGGAGAAAACCGCGGAGGAGATCGCGTTTATAAGAGGCCTGATAGAGAAATACAAGAGCATAGACTTCGCAAAGGGGATTGCGGACAGGTACGGCAGCGAGGCAGCGGCCGCTGTAAAGAGATACATAGACTCAATGCCCGCCAACGGCTACAGGGAGATCGTCCTCTCCGCAATAGAGGAAATGTACATAAGAAAAAAGTAGCCTCTATTTCTGTTTTGGAATTGCGCGCTGAGACGCGATGCTCGTGCCGTTTCCCTCTTCGGATAGGCCACGCAGGCCTACTGGGGATTTGGTTGGGTTAACCAGTCCCTGAAGCCCGTCTCCCCCCTTTTCCGCAGGCAGAAGTACCACGCTTTCGCCAGGGTTGGCTGCAGCGCGTGCATACATTGTCCGCAAGCCGACATCGGTCTCCATCGGGGCTGACAAGCTCTCTGGCTCCACCACAGAGCCGCCGCGTACGGCTCTCCTCTCACGTATGTCCTCAACGATCTCATCGGCAACCGAATGGCCTGCCGGTTTTGCTTGCACTGTTTTATCTGGTGCTCTTTTTCTTGCTGGCATGAGAGTGAATTTAACAATGTCATTTTTATATCAAAGGGCATATACGACTATAAACGAATCAGACTACGTTCAAGGCTATTGCATAAACATAAAAACATAACTCTCGAAAAGGGTTCATGCCAATGAAGAGCGACGAGGTGAAGCAGGTCATAATTGTCAGAAAGGACCTCGACATGGGCCAGGGCAAGATCGCTGCGCAGTGCTGCCACGCCTCGGTCTTGAGTTTTCTTGAAACCCAGAGGGTAGATAAAGAGGCGGCAACCGAATGGCTATCATCCGGGCAGAAGAAGATCGTTTTGAAGGTCGATGATGAAGAGTCATTGAGAAAACTCTTTGCAGCATTCAAGTTCAAGAAGATACCGTGCGCGCTTGTGGAGGACGCTGGCCTCACGCAACTACCGCCCGGCACAACCACCACTCTGGGCATAGGTCCGTGGAAGAGTGAAGAGATAGACCTTTTCACAAGCAAGCTCAAGCTCCTTTAAACATAGGTAAGCCAGTCTTCGAACTCTTTATCATTTCCGGTAACAACATCGCTGTACTTCTGCGCAAGCACCTTTGTTATCGGCCCTGGCTTTCCGTTTCCTATGTGTATCCCGTCGATGTTCACTATCGGGGTTATCTCAGCTGCTGTGCCTGCGAAGAAGACCTCGTCAGCCGAGTAGAGCTCCTCCTTGTGCAGTTCCCTTTCCTCGACAACTATTCCGGTGTTCTCCGCCAGCTTTATTACCGTGTCTCGCGTGACGCCCATCAGTATGTCGGCGCTCGCATCCGGAGTGATGAGATGGCTGTACTTTACCGTGAAGATGTTCTCTCCTCCGCCCTCTGCAACGTATCCGCTCGTCGAGAGAAGAATGGTCTCGTCAAAACCCGAGGCCTTTGCTTCGGTGTTTGCTATTATTGAGTTGATGTAGTTGCCGCTCGCCTTGGCTTCGACAGGAAGTATGCTCGAGTTTATCCTTCTCCATGATGATATCTTGCAGCGTATTCCCTTCTCTTTTCCGCTTCCGAAGTATGCACCGAAAGGCACCGCCGCTATGTAAACGCTTACCTTCTTACCATATGAGCCTATTCCTATCTCATCAGAATTGTAGAAGGCGTACGGCCTTATGTAGCACGATTTCAGCTTGTTCGCTTTCACGGTCTGCACGACGGCCTTGACCAGCTCCTTTTCGCTGTATCCCAAATTCATTGAATAGATCTTCGCTGTCCTAAGGAATCTCTTTATGTGCTCATCGAGGCGGAAGATGGCCGACCTGCTTTTCCCCTCGTAGCAGCGTATCCCCTCAAATATTCCGCTGCCGTACTGCAACGAATGGGTGAGTATCGGCACTTGAGCGTCTTCATACCTTATTATTTTTCCATCAAGCCAGACCTTCAGGCCTGACCTACTGCTTTTCTTCGCCATGGGCTCAACAACTACAGATAACAGTCAATATTAATAATCCTTTTTCACATGCTTTAGCATGGTATTAACCAGGGACAGGGCGCTGGCCATACTGAAGAAGAAGAACCTCACAGAATTCCAGATAAAAGTGCTTCTTGCAACTATGAGGATTCCAAGAGGAGAGGTTGTTACCTACAAAGAACTTGCAAAGATGATAGGCTACCCAAAAGCATACAGGGCGGTTGGCAGCGCGCTGAAGATCAATCCCCTAGCACCGCAGATACCCTGCCACAGGGTGATAAAGAGCGACGGGTCGCTCGGCAACTACTCTGCACCTGGAGGCACAAAGCTGAAGAGAAAGATGCTCAAGGCTGAGCACGCTATAAAATAAAAGGCCGAGTCGCCCCGGCCAACCTGCACAACCCTATATCCTGTAATTCAGCCCCATCCTGTGCATTCCTATCGTCTGCTGCATCGCTGCGCCCGTGAAGTAAGCGAGTATGTCGGTCTTGCTGTGCTCTACCAGGTGCAATTTCTCCTTTCCGCCGCGCGTAAGCTCCAGGCTTCTTCCCGGATCGTCCTTTGTCGCGAACTCAAGAATGCCTTTGTCTTTCAGCCTCTTGAGTATGTACCATATCGAGCTCTTCGATATTCTGTAAGAGTCGCTCATGTACTCTACGAAGCTGGAGGCGCTGCCTATGCTGTCAAGACCTATCTCCAGCATGACGAGCTGCTCACGCCTCGTGAGCATCGAGTCAAGGGTTAAACTACCAGTAGATTCCATTTGGACCATAACAAACACCGAAAAACTTTATGATGTTTTTATGCATCCAAATGGAAGTATGGCATATTGCAAATCCAAACTCTTGCTGTAAAGCCTATGCTGCCCTTAAAGGAATAGTCACTTGACTTCTGCAGCATTTGGGATTGCATTCCTACCACATTCCATCTTTAGCGTAAATTCTATGAAGTGAAATAGATATTTAAGCCTTATGTACAGCTTTTCGGGATAAAAACCCTTTTTAGATACAGCCAATATCCTTGAAAGAGTGCAGCTGCTTTCCCGCCTCGTCATCCGCGTTGAAGATCTCTATCTTTACTCTTCTTTTCTCAGCATCGCCGAGGACGCTCCTTATGTTTATGTCGCTCAATACGCTGTCATTCACGAGTATTGTGCCAGCTTCGTAGTTATCCAGTGCCTTCTTCACCTCGCTCATTCCAGATTTTGACCTTCCAGAGGCAAGCCCCTCAAGGAACTCTCCCATCAGCTTGAACTCGAGTCGCATCCTGTCGCCCTCAAGAATGCTTGAGACGTCGTTGCTCTTTATCAGCTCGTATATTCCTGTACGCTCGACATTGCTTATCTTGAAAAAGAAGAACCGTTTCGGGATCTTTTTCATGAGCCCCTTTACCTCCGCATACTTCTTCAGCTCGTCCTTTGTGAATCCCGGTCCCGCTATGATCACTATCTCGGAATTCATATTCTCTATAACCTCGAATATCTCGTTGAAGTACTTGTTCTGCTGCTCTGTGAAGTCCTTCTGGCTCATCCTTTTGCTTAGCCTACTGTATATCTCGTCCTTGAAGACAAGGCCGTATCCGTACAGATACGCAGGCATCATCTTCTCATCATCAATAGCAATTATACCAAGCCTCGGCTTTCTCGAATCCTTTACAGCGTTCTTGACAACTTGAATGAGATAATCGGGCCACTCGGGCTTCGTTATCTCCAAAGTGTCTCCTGGTGCTATGTTGAGAGTGTGGTACGCATTCAGCTTGACGTACTCCAACGGCCTTCCCTCAACTATCTTGCCCATAAAGCGCAGCCTTACCGCGGTCTTGTCAAGCTCGCTCTTCTCGACCTTCAAACGTATCACGACCTCCTTCATCTCTCCGGTGTCTCCCTCATTGCCTTTGAACCGCCTCAGGCTCTCCGATTTTACAAGGTCGTTCTCGAATACGATCCTCTGAACCGCCCAGAGGTCCTCTATAGTGTCCACTCTAAGCTTGAGCGACCCGCTCGTCTCATAGAACTTTATGACCTTCATAGAGGAAGAGTCAGCATACAAAGTATTTAATCCTTTGATAGGCATCAATACCTGATTCCTTGCTGCTGACAATAACCAGCTCCATAACCTCTCTCTTCCACGCCTCATACGCTACCATATCGGCGATGATGTCTGCGTACGGCTACCCCGCAATATTCGGGCTGATGCTGCTTGACGGGGCGTCGCTGCCAATCGTCCCGAGCGAGGTCGTGCTGCCACTGGCTGGGCTGCTCGCACAGCAGGGCGTACTAAACTTTGTCATAGCCTTCATAGCAGCGTTTGCAGGCACAACTGGCGGGATGGTAATCGATTACTACATAGGATATCTGCTTGGCAAGCAGGTGGTCTACAAGCACCTCAAGCTCTTCCATGTAAAGCAGGAATCGCTGGACAGGTTTGACGACTGGTTTGCAAAGAACGGGGTCGCGGCGGTCTTCATAGCAAGGCTGATACCTCTTGTGGGGGCTCTGATGAGCTTCCCTGCTGGCTTCGCCAAGATGAATCCAAAGAAATTCTTCCCGTTCGCAATGGCCGGCGCTTTCATCTGGACGATGGTCCTAATGCTCTTCGGATACTTCTTCCTATCGGCAAAGGGTGCTGTATACGTCATCACCGCAATCGGAGTCTTCGCAATAGTGGTTTACTTTATCTACTACACGTTCACAAAGAGGATAGCCAACCACAAGATCAGGTAGATGCTCTAGTTATTTATAGATTAAATGCGGTTATAGCAGCGTGATGAACGAGGTAATCTCTGAGCAATTGCTGTGAAGATAGGTAGGCGGGCTGATATTATATTGAACGCTCTCGCTAGGTTGAAGAAAACGAGCATACGCGCTTCTGACATAGCATCGCAGTACTGGTGCGAGAAGCAGATGGAGCTCAATTATCTCTTCGGCCAGAAGATAACCGCACAGATAAAGAAGGGAAAGCAGATACACGGGGATCTGGAGAGCGAGACGAACGTGCCCATAGTGCTCATGCCAAAGGCGTATGCGGATGTGATGTACAAAGGGCTGTACACGAGCTACATGGCGCTGAAGACATTGAAGCAGAACAAGAAGACAAGGGAGGTCTCTGTCTATGGAGCGCTGAACGGGTTCAAGGTTGTCGGGAAGATCGACCAGCTTGAGATAAAGGAGAGCGAGGTCATCGTGCAGGAGGACAAGACAAGGGGAAGCGACAACATCCCATCAGAAGCGCAGATGCTGACCCACAAGGCGCAGGTGATGCTCTACAGAAAGCTGCTGCAGGACATCAAAGACGAGAGGTACACTGTAAAGGCATTCAAGGATTCTTACAGAACATCTTCACTCCTGATAACGGGCGAGTTCAAGAGGCAGCTTGAGAGCCTGGGCGTAGAGAGGGATCTTATGGGAGTGGAGCCGATCACTGACGCATTCTTTGACGGATTGAGGAAGATAGGGAAGATAAGCGACACGCTCTATATAAGGTATATAAACCAATTTACGGGAAATGAGATAAAGCTGCACAAGATAAAGTACAGCGACGATGAGATGGCACAGATGATAGATTTCGTTATGAAATACTGGAACGGGGAGCGAGAGGCGCTCCCGGTGCCGATGGAAGAGAAGTGGAAGTGCAACTTCTGCGCATTCTTCGGAAAGGAGTGCAAGGTCTGGTGGCCGCAAAGCAAGTTAACCTAAAAAGTTACTGATACTGCAAATTTCTCCTCAGATCATGAATATGTTTTCTTCTTAGTAGGTCATTTAGATAAGATGGCAGAAGAATACTATTAGGGTTAGCTCTTACCTCTGCTTCAATTACACTAATTGCCCCTTTATAGTCTTCACTTGCTTCAAGTTTTGCCGAAACCGATATAGGATTGGGCGAACTTTTAGCTTCTGCCTTTTGTCCTGATTTTTCTATTGATCGTACGCCTTCAGAACTCATGATTATGTGTTAAATTTAGAGATATTTATCTTTTTGCTTAATTAGATATCATAGAGCAATAGGCACCTACCAGAAAAGCTTTATAAGATGCAATTTGAACCTATTTCAGAGAGCATCTGATGCATCTGGTGTTGGAATGATTTCGAGCACTGCGCTAAAAAAACTATACCTCGACTTTTTCCAGAAGAAGGGGCACAAGCTCATCCCTAGCGCCTCGCTTATTCCAGAGAACGACCCCAGCGTGCTTTTCACAACAGCTGGCATGCACCCTCTTGTCCCATTCCTTCTCGGAGAGCCTCACCCTCTTGGAAAACGGCTCTGTAGCGTGCAGAAATGTATCCGTTCTCAAGATATCGAAGAGGTGGGCGATGCGTGGCACCTGAGCTTCTGGGAGATGCTGGGAAACTGGTCATTAGGAGACTACTTCAAAGAGGAAGCCATAACCATGAGCTTCGAGTTTCTCACAAAAGAGCTTGATGTGCCTATTGAAAGATTCAGCGTTACCTGCTTTGCAGGCGATAAGGACGCTCCCAGAGACGAAGAGACCGCGCGCATCTGGGCTCGCCTTGGGGTAGCAAAAAACAGGATACACTTTTTACCAAAGGGCGACAACTGGTGGGGCCCTGCCGGGGAGACCGGTCCATGCGGCCCAGACACCGAAATGTTTTATCACGCAAAGGATATTCAGGAAAAAAGCACCGAAGAATTCTCCAAACTTTCAAACACCGGCCCATTCTGCGAGATTTGGAATGACGTCCTGATGCAGTACAACAAAACCGCAGATGGAAAGTTCGAGGAGCTAAAGCAGAAGAATGTAGATACTGGAATGGGTGTAGAGAGGATGGTTGCGGCCCTCAGCGGCGCAGACAACGTATACGCATGCGATACCGTTGCACCCATCCTTGATAAAGTAATTTCAATATCGAATCCGGGCACCGAAAAAACAAACCGCAATGCCCGCATAGTAACAGACCACATCCGTGCAGCTGTGATGATTTTGGGAGATGACAAAGGCGTCACCCCAAGCAATGTAGATCAAGGCTATGTGCTTCGCCGATTCATAAGAAGGAGCATAAGGCACGCAAGATTAATTGGGATAAAGGGGGAGTTCTGCAACGAAATCGCCAAGGTTGTAATCGATGTCATGGGCGGCTCGTACCTCGAGGTCAAGAAGAACAGTTCACGAATATTCGAAGAGCTTGAGAAGGAGGAAGAGAAGTTTTCGGTGGCACTTGAGAATGGGACAAAGCTCCTAGAAAGGAAGTTGGGGCTTCTTCAAGAGCATCACCAAAAGATACTTGATGCAAAAAGCGCGTTCGACCTCTTCCAGAGCTTCGGCTTCCCGCTTGAGATAACCACTGAAATGTGCAAAGAGAAGGGCTTCTCGGTAGACGAAACGGGCTTCAATTCTCTAATGAAAACCCACCAAGAGCTTTCGCGCAAGGGCGCAGAGCAGAAGTTCAAGGGAGGGCTTGCAGACCACAGCGAAGAGACAACAAAGCTGCACACAGCAACCCACCTGCTGAACGAGGCGCTCAGGCAGGTGGTCGACCCGTCTATACACCAGTTGGGATCAAACATCACCAAGGAGCGATTGAGGTTCGACTTCAATTACGACAAAAAACTCACGGATGAGCAGATAAAGAAGATCGAAGAATGGGTAAACAACGTGATAAAGGCGGAGGCTGACGTATCATTCGAGATGATGAGCATCGAAGATGCAAAGAAGGCGGGCGCTCAGGAGGTATTCGAGGATAAATATGAAAAGACCGTAAAGGTCTACACAATTGCAAAAGGCAAGAAGGTATACTCGCGAGAGGTTTGCGGCGGACCCCACGTGAAGAACACGCGCGAGCTCAAAAGCTTCAAGATAATAAAGCAGGAAGCGGTTGCAGCCGGTGTAAGAAGGATAAAGGCGATAGTTGAGTGATTTTGATGGAAACCGATTCGAGATTTTTTGTTGGAGTAAAAGCGCTAATCAGGAACAAGAACGGCGAATTACTACTTTTGAAGTCAGGACCTGCAGAGCTGAGATCTACGAAACGAAAGACACCTTTTTGGGATTTGCCTGGTGGAAAGATAAGAATAGGAGAAATTGACATTAAAAAGACGGTGGCCAGGGAGGTCTCTGAGGAACTTGGGGTTCCAAGGAGCGCATTGAAAATAGGTCCGCTCTTTGACGCATCCGTTTCGAAATTCAAAATTCAGCACGGAAAAAGAATACCTCTCTTCCTCGTCACATTCAGGTGCGACTTGAAAGGGAACACATTCAGACTCACCGATGAACACGAAAGGTTCAGCTGGATAAAACTGTCGAAAGCAACGAAACTGCTTAATGTAAAGTTCAATAATAGTTTCGTTGAGAAGTTGGAAAAACTTTAGAACCTATTTAAGTTCAAGTTCCAATCAAGTAGGCTTTGATAGTCTCTCTGCGTGCCCTAGATCTTGATAAATGTACTTCTTGGAATTTACAGCACTTAACTCCTCATCAAACCTTTCCCAAGGAAATACAAATACAAAATTTGGTAGTCCTTTTCTTTTTGCTTCCTTAGGGCTCAAAGCTTTTGTCTCGTTTGTAAGCCTGCCCCAAAACTGAGCATCAACCCCTTTCAATTTCTGATGAGTGTAATCTGCATGAGCGGCCGCGTATATTATTTTGCAACCCGGAAACTCTTTTTTCAAATCGTTCACAGCCACCTGCGCCGTCCCGCCAAAACAATGGTTATTTTCCACAAGCAGAAAAACTGGCTTTTTCATCCCGTCAAGTTTTCTTTTATCAATGTCTGACAGTTTTCTAAGTTCGCTTTTGCCTTTTATGTCGAGATATTTGTATTGCACAGGCAGTATGGTAAGGAGTTTTAATCGATAGGCAAGATAGGTGCCAGGAATGGCACCACCTCTTAGAATCGGTACCACAGCATCAGGAATAATGTGCCCCTTCTTCAGATAAACATCAACTTTCTTGTAAAGTCGGTCAAGAGCCATGCCATACTCATTCCATGATATTCTTCTGAACTCCTTTACGCTGTACTGTTTAAGCTCGGGCGCCTTCATACACTCCATCAGTAATCAGAACAAACTTATAAAGCCCTTCAGTTATGTTGGCGCCACCAACCTCAGTATCCGCAAAAGCGCAGGGTCGCGGTCCACATAATGCACCTTTAAATCTAGTTCTTCTGCAAGTTTCCTCTCAAACCTGGCTCCATACGATTGCTCCCATCTTGGAGTTAGAAAGAGGTCTGTTATCTCCTTTGGCTTAAAAATATCCTTCCAGAATTTATCCCACGCCTCTACAGAGTTCTCGCCATAGAAATTAGCAAGGAATCTTGGCGTGTAGATATCCAGGCAAGAGAATAATGGAAAAGGTGTCACTAATCTAAGCGAGTTAACATAACCGGCAAGCCTCAATTCATTAAGCTCTATCTTCTCAGGCTCCACACCGTCAGATTCTCTTATTGCAGCTACAAAACCAAGCCTTTCCAATGATCTTTCCTCTCTAAACCCTCGTAGAACGCCAACTACTCTATGGCTTGCATCGGCAAGTGTGGTTGCGCCATCCGTTGATGTCTGCAAGCGCGCGAACAGCTCGCTGTTCAAAGCAACCATGCTTACCGTTGGATTTGGCTCTCTCACAGCATTCCGAATACCTACCATTTTTACCATAAATATTACAGATTTCCAGATATTTATAGTTTTTTTAAATTACAGAATAGATGTAAAAATTAGTTATTTTGTATTCAGGAAAACTGCTTAATCGTTTGTGCTATTTCTTCGTGTATTCCGTCAATGCAAGCGTATTTTTTGACTTCCTCTGCGTTGACCCAAGCATGGTCTGTGAAAGATCCTTTCTCAAGCTGCACCTCGCCTGACTTGTACTTCGCAGCGAACTTCACCAATACTACCGGAATACCGTCCGGCCTTACGAAAGCGACGCTGTTTATGTAGACAAAGCTTGGATGGATCTCTATGCCTGCTTCCTCCCTTACCTCTCTTTGGAGCAGCTTCTCAACCGCTGCCTCGAAATCTATAACATCTCCGTTTATCCTAGTTGGTTTGCTGATATCAAGGTCGTTCCATTCCAGCTTCCCTCCAGGAACAGCGTATCTTCCAGGGTGCACCTTCTCGCGCTCATCCCTCTTTAGTATCAGGCAGCGGCCATCCTTTTCTCTGTAGATAACCACATTCGCCACAAAATAGAATAGCTTGTCCTTCTTCGCAGCATCCAGGCTTATTTTGTCAGCTACCATTGCCATCACAGCTCACTTTACACAACGTTTTTAAACCTTAAATAGCTAATGTTTCTGTTTTGAGGGGGAGCATGAGTTTCTATGTATATACATTAGCAGCCGGAATCCTTGCGCTGATATTCTCATTCTGGGCGGCAGCCACCACCCTGAAAAAGCCAGAAGGGACGGAGAAGATGCGCGAGATATCGCTCGCGATCCGCGCAGGTTCCAAGGCATATCTCAACAGGCAGCTCAAGACAATAGTCGTATTCGCGGTAATACTTGCAATAATATTCTTCTTCCTGAAGAACGGGACGCAGCTCGACCTCGCTTTCATAACAGGAGCTGTCGCATCGTATCTTACAGCATATATTGGCATGAACGTTGCCGTGCGGGCCAACGTAAGGACCGCAAAAGCGGCAGAGAAGGGAGCCAATGAGGCATTCGCAACAGCGATAATGGGAGGATCTGTAACAGGATTCGCTGCCGTAGGGTTTGGCCTAATAGGAATAAGCGTTCTTCTGATGTATCTTACAATTTCTAATGTTGCGATACTGATAGGTTTCGGATTCGGCGCATCACTAATATCGCTCTTCGCAAGGGTTGGTGGCGGAATATACACCAAGGCAGCCGACGTCGGCGCCGACCTTGTTGGAAAGACAGAGCTGGGGCTGCCTGAGGACGACCCAAGGAACCCGGCCGTCATTGCAGACAACGTTGGGGACAACGTTGGAGACTGTGCAGGAATGGGCGCTGACGTCTTCGAAAGCTATGCCGTAACGCTTGTTGCCGCTCTACTGATCGCCGCAAGCATCGGCACGAACCTCAAGCTTTACTCTTATCCGCTGATGGTCGCGGCCGTTGGAATAATCGCCAGCATACTCAGCATGTTCTTCATGAAGTCGCGCGGCGGAAACGCAATACGCGCACTATACGCTGGAATACTTTCAGCAGTAATAATATCTGCCGTGCTCGACCTCGCTCTTACAATATACATGGGCGTGCCGCTTAGCGCATACGTGGCCGTCCTTTCCGGACTTGTACTTGCAATACTGATATTCTGGATCACCGATTACTACACGGGCAACAACAGCAAGTCCGTGATAAAGATTGCCACTGCGGCAAAGGGCGGTGCTGGGACCAACGTGATAATGGGGCTGGCCGTCGGCCTGAGGAGCACCTGGCTGCCCGTCCTCATCATAATCGCAGCCATATTCGTAAGCTACACAGTCACGCAGAGCATCTATGGCATAGGGATAGCGGCTGTTGGAATGCTCTCTCTCACAGCAACGATACTCACGATCGACTCGTTCGGCCCGATAACCGACAACGCAGGCGGAATAGCAGAGATGGCAGGCCTGCCGCATGCCATAAGGAAGATAACCGACAAGCTTGACGCCATAGGAAACACCACAAAGGCAACCACAAAAGGATACGCAATAGGAGGCGCTGCACTTTCCGCAGTCGCGCTCTTCGTGGCATTCGCAAGCGCTGTCCATCTCCCATCGCTCGATGTGCTCAACCCGATCGTAACCGTGGGAATATTCATTGGCGCATTGCTGCCGTTCATCTTCTCGTCCTTCCTGATGGAGGCTGTCGGCCACGCTGCCAACATGATGGTCGAGGAGGTGAGAAGGCAGGTGAAGACGATAAAGGGGCTCATGACAGGCAAGGCCAAGCCCGACTATGCAAGGGCAGTTGACATCGCAACGGTGAATGCTCTAAAGTCGCTTGTTGTTCCCGAGCTGATAGCAATACTTACGCCCATAGCCGTTGGCCTGATACTCGGCAAGGCAGCTCTTGGAGGCCTTCTTGTCGGCATGATACCTTCCAGCTTCGTGCTTGCGCTCTTCATGGCAAACGCGGGCGGCGCTATGGACAATGCAAAGAAGTACGTAGAGTCTGGCCACTTCGGAGGAAAGGGAAGCGACGCGCACAAGGCAGCGATTGTTGGCGATACCCTCGGAGACCCGCTAAAGGATACGGCAGGGCCGTCGCTCAACTCGATGATAAAGGTCGTTAGCACGATATCCATCCTGCTTGCGCCGATATTCATAACCTATGCACTAATCTGATGCATGGTGTTCCATTGTACAACCTGCTCTACGCGATAATACTCTATCCGATAATCTACATCTTCCCAGCTTACGCCGCAAACGGCGCCCCGGTTATATTTGGCGGCGGAAAGCTTCCGCTGGATCTTCACAAGAAGATATCCGGAAAGAGGATATTCGGCGACAACAAGACCGTAAAGGGCACAATAGCCAGCCTGGTGTGCGGCGTCGCTGTAGGCCTCATCTACTATCCCTTCCTTCACTACATGCTTCCTATTGCGATTCTCCTGACGATAGGGGCCAACTTCGGGGACCTTCTTGGCAGTTTCATAAAGAGAAGGGTGGGAATAGCATCCGGGAGGCCGATACCCCTGCTCGACCAGTATGGCTTCTTCGTTTTTGCACTGATATTTGCAGCGCCCCTCGGCTACCTTCCAGATGTTTACGGGATCGTATTCCTGATAGTATTGACTGGAATACTCCACCTGCTCACCAACATGGGAGCTCATAAAATGAGGCTCAAGAAGGTTCCCTGGTAGAGAACTCTGACAGCGAGCTTAGGCATCGTTAAATATCTTTGCTGAGTAATACCACTATGGCAAATAGAAAATACATTCTAGAATATGATTCAGAGGCCGACGCCGCTTACATCAGGTTAGAAAAAAGGAAAATTGTGGATTCGATTGAAATAGAAAGCAATGTAATTGCTGACTTGGATTCTAGGAAAAGGGTCGTAGGCATAGAAATACTCAACTTCTCAAAGAAGAGGGTCGCAGTCACCGAACTGATAGCCAAAGGTATAGAAAATATAATTGCAGCGGCGTGACGCCGATGATACTCATATTTTCTTCTCACGCAGCAAGGAGGTTGCTTGAGAGAAGCTTAAACAGGCAGA
>Ga0335072_10005576_pt1 | contig 18534 bp, 12 predicted proteins | sample Lox_Sample_21_FD_206725 | JGI IMG/M metagenome (GOLD analysis project Ga0335072, IMG submission 206725) | Soil microbial communities from Loxahatchee National Wildlife Refuge, Florida, United States - Lox_Sample_2.1 | ecosystem: Environmental > Terrestrial > Soil > Wetlands | place: USA... | reverse complement strand
GGTCGCTCTATCGTCTGATCTCCCCCCTGCACGGGAGCGAATTCTCTTCGACGGAGACCGTATCGACAAGTGAAAATCAGGCAGCGGTCTTCGCGTTTCTGCATTCCAGTCAGATGGGGTATCCGTTTCCCCGTCTGCGAATGCGCGGACTCGATCCTAAGGCGAACTATCGCATGCGTATGCTCGACGGCAAAGCAGCGGAGGACACACCGGCATCGGCTTCCGGAGCTTACTGGATGAATGCGGGAATCCAGATCGATCTGCGCGGAGATTTTCAGGCTGCCCTGTTCACGCTGGAGCGGACCTCGGCAGGCACGGAAGTCGGTTCCGAATGAATGCGGGTGACCGAAGGCGCATCCGGCCTTGTCTCGGCGCCAATGGCCGAAGGCGAGGTGCGCTGCCGGGAGTGGCGAATTCAAAGTGATCCGCAGGCCGGTCAATCAAATCGATCGTTTGGCGCCTGGGCAGGCGTCGTGCGGGAAAAATGCTCACATCGAAAAGTGGGTCATGGCTTGGGCATAGAAAATGACATCCGAAGATGCCGTTTCCTCCGCCAACCATCAATTCTGTGGTGCCGGGAGGGGGGGTCGAACCCCCATGGCCGCAAGGGCCGGCGGATTTTGAGTCCGCTGCGTCTTAAAATAAGAACATTGTGTTCAATAAGATAGATGCCATAAGTTCGGAACTGTGTAAGGAAATGTGCAAATTTCGACTTTTTTCGAGAGGTCAGCCGCGCCCCCGGCCGCTTGCCTTGGGAAGTCGCTTCCAGTGTTTTTTGGGGAGGACGCCAGATGGTGGCGGGTATCGGAATCGAACCGATATGAGATTGCTCTCGGGGGTTTTTGAGACCCCTGCGTCTGCCAGTTCCGCCAACCCGCCAATATAAACGATTGTATCGCAGCGGGTCAGAGACTGAAGCGGCATCCGTACGTCGATTTCTCGCGACAGATTGTCCAGCGGTCCTGGGATCGAATCGGGCTTATTGCTATAAGAAAAGCAATAGTCACGCCCCGCTCAGAATCGGTTCTTAGAAGCTAACGCGCAAACCCGTTTCGGTGGAAGCGGGGCTTGTAAGTTCGGCGTAGCGTTGGTACGACGACAGAACCCCCATTCCGTAGCTGCTAAGATCCACAGCGGCCCTGCTCATGGAGAACGTGCGATAGTCCAGCATGTTCGCTGTTTCGGCAAAGAACTCGAGCCGGGCGCGCGGGCTCAGATCCATGCTTTTGGTGAGACGTGCATTGAGATGGATGAAATCGAGGCCGGGCAATTGGCTGCGCCCTGTGAGATCGCCATATCCGCTCAGAGTAAGACCTCGATTGAGGCGATTCCACCATCCTGGCGCGTCTTGCATAGCAGTGTGGACAGAGCCGAGGAACGAGATGCGCTGCATCTGGTCGTCACCGAAGGAGCCGTAGTTGTCTGAGCCGCCCTGCGCGGTGACTTGGGCCCGCGTGTAAGAGACCCGGTAGGTTCCCCAGTGGATGGGACTCTGCACAAAGGAGATCGTGAGATCGTCATAGGAGGAATCTCCTTCTGAACCGATCTGGCGCCCACCCCCGAACTCGTTGGAAGTGTTGCATCCGGTCGTGGATGCGCAGAGCACCGCGGGATGAAAAGAGGGGAACCCGATGTGAACACCCGCGATATGCTGATAGGCGGCGGCGACAGAGGTTCTGGCTCCGACCGACTGCTCGATCTCCAAACCTCCCTGTTCTGCGTAGGCGTTCTGGATGGAGGGATCGAGAGTGGTGTAGGTGCCGAGTGCGCTCCAGGGAAGACTGTGTGAGCGAGCGGAGAAGCTGCCGGAGCGGGCGAGATTGATAGTGTTGCTGCCGTCAGAGAAGGCACCGGAGAGCGCGGGCAGGGGAAGTTGCGAATAAATTAACCCGAATCCTCCGCGCAGGACGGTACCAGAGGAAGCCGAGGGGGACCAGGCAAACCCGATTTGTGGAGCTAAATTGTTGGTGTCTGTTTCTATCCCCTTCAGAAATTGAAGGTCGTAGCGTGTGCCTGCGGTCAGTTCGAACTGTGGACTGACCTTCCACTGGTTCAAGACATAGAGACCGGTGCTGCGCGATGACTGACGGAACGTTGCATTGCCAAGGCCATTTTCGAGAAAGGAAATGCTCATCTGACTGGCGAGAAAATCGCCACCCATAGAGAGCGCCTGCCGCCCCATCTGGTGATAAAGATTATCGGCAGCTTCATAAACCCTGTAGCGCCGAAGGGTGGCCGCATCCGCCTGAATCCCGTAGGCGGGCGCCCCAGCGGGGAGTTGGAGGTTTCCGGCGATGAATTGACCCTCGGTTCGGTTGATGGTGCTGGGCGAGAGCGTGAGAGTGTTCTCGGCAGAAAGCATCTGCTGATCCATATTTAGTCCCTGGACCGGGCCGGTGCCATCTAGAGGGTTGCCGCGCATCCCTGCGCGATCGTAACGCAGGTCGATGGAATCACGATCACTAAAGCGATGATCGAATCGAGTGAGCAGTGTGCTGGAAGTGAGGCTTCGGGGATCGCTGCGATGCAAGGCAGAGGGATCGGCAAGCATTTCAGAGAGGAGTTGTCTCCGATCTAGGACATGCTGATCGTAGCTCGCAAACCAGGAATTGTTGCCGGTTCCGGCACCAAGCGATGCGCCATATTGCTGTACCGGGAGTTGCACATTGCCCAGTCGGCCGGCTTCGGGCAACGGGCTGTAACCGATCATTCCATAGAGCGAGCCGTGGAGCATCCCGGGGCGGCTGATGGCGGACATGAGGGCGGTACCGCCGTAGTCCTGCATGAGGCGAAATTCCTGAACGGCGGCGAGACCCGTAGTGGCGGCCTGGATGTCGTCCGCCGTACCGGCAACATTTCCAATTCCGGGGCTGTCGAGCAGCATCTGCAGGTTTGCTGGCAAGGGCTGTGGGTTTTGATCTGAAATCCCGAGAACCACAGGTCGGGTTATACGGATGGCGGGTTGATTTTCGTGCCGTACCTGCATTTTGGGCTGATTGCCGTCAAGCGCGAGGGTGATGGACAAATCGACCCGGTGCCCCGAGGAAAGATCAGCGGTTTCGGATGCGTTGCGAAAGCCGGCTTTCCGAACTGTAACCGCGTAGGCACCATCGGGGAGAGCCGAGAACCGGAAAGTTCCATCAGCATCGCTGAGGGTGGAGCGGGTATCGCCGCCAACGGCAGGAACGAGGGTGACTGCTGCGCCTGCGAGATGGCCGCCCTGGGGCGTGAGAATTGTTCCGACGATTGAATCAGAGGAAATCTGCTGGGCGGGAAGGATCGTGGTGGCTGCGAAGAGCAGGATTGCAGGAATAAACCGTACGTACATCGATCCTCCAGAACTCAGCGATGCAGAGTCTATCGATTGAGAGCGATTCTAGCAGTTCCGTGGCCGCAGTGGCACGTTGCCTAGATTTAACCCGATGCCCGCCAATCAACAAACTTCCGGAAGCTGTGGGTCGCGACGTACCCGGAATTTCCGCGGGCCGTAAAGGGAAAAGCCAGTGGTTGGGGAGCACAGAGCTGCGATTTGTCAGGGCACAGAAGGTGAGCCAATTCAGGCGCAATCCCACGAGGACGAGCGAGGCGACCCATTCGACCGTCATCCAACCGTTTTCCGTCAAACCGCTAGAATGCGAACGGCCATTCCTTAGCCTAAGCTCAGACCTTGCACGGCCTGAATGCTTTCCGCTCGCGGTTCGATTTTCTGTGTTGCCGCTGGCTCCTGCTGGATCGCGGTCGGGTGCGACACGTCGCGGCTCAGTTCGTATCCGAGGGCTTTCGCATCGTTCGTGTACATCTGCACGTCAAACTGAGCGCGCGACACCGACACATAGGCCATGCGGCTGTTGACGAGCTCGCCGGGAGCCTGCTCCGTGTCCACGTGGATCAGCACGCGGTCTGCGGTCTGACCCTGGCTGCTGTGGCTCGTCACCGCATAACCGTAATCGAGATGCGGATGCTGCCTCGCGTTGAACTCGATCTCGCGTCCCGAGTCCGTGCGGAGTTTCAGATTGCCGTCGCCTTCGATCCGTTCGATGGTCGCCAGTTCGCGGTTAGCGAGGTTCTGTTCACGGTACGGGGCCGTCAGTTGCACGCGGTCGCCCTGCGCGAACTTGCGCTCGCTGTCGCGGTAGACCGTCACGCCCTGCAAGCGGCGCGGATCGTAGTTCAGTTCCTCGCCGCCGTGCCGCCTCACTGTGAGCGTATTGCTTTCGCGGTCTACGTGCGACACTCGCGCGTATTCTCCCGGCCCTATTCCGAGGGGCTTGCTGCCTTTCGAGTAGCGCAACACGTCGCCCTTCTCGTAGTTCTGCGCGTGCTGCCGGTCCGCGCCGGTCACATCCTGCCGCGCGTAGAGCACGTGCACGCGCTGCTCATCGGTCGAGACTTTTCCCTCGCTCTGCATCGTGCGGTGGATGGCTTCATTGATCTCGCGGCGTGATGCGTTATCCGGCGACACAACCAACGTCCGCTCCGGCGAGCGGACGTACTCGCGTGCGATTTCGCCGATGCGTTCCTGCCGGTCGTCGATTTCGTGCACGCGGCCCTGGCTGTTTAGATTGCCGATGGCTTCGCGCACTTCGCCGCGCGCAAGCTGCTCCACAGCCTCTTTAAGGGCCGGGTCCTTCTGCCGGATGATCTCGTCGAGCCTGGCGGTGCGCATTCCCGCTTCCTGCAACTGTGCATAGGGCCGTCCTGCTTCAACTGCCTCATGCTGCCGCACGTCGCCTACAAATAGCACGCGGTCGTCTTCTCTCAGCCGCTCAACGAACGTGTGTATCTGCTTCGTGCTTGCCATGCTCGACTCATCGACCACATAGAGCCGCTTCTGCCCCTCGTCCGGTTGCTCGCCGCGCGCAAGATGCCTTTGCAGCGTTTGCGTTTCGATTCCAGCTTCGGCGAGTTTCTGCGCGGCCCTCGATGTAGGCGCGAGTCCTTCCACTTGATAGCCCGCACGCTCGGCCCCTTCACGGATAGCCGCTAAGGAAGTCGTTTTTCCGCCCCCGGCTACGCCTTCGAGCGCCATCATGCGATCACGGCTTGTCAGCACATCTTCGACCGCGTGTCGCTGACTCACGCTCAAGTGCGGATGCTGTTCCATCGTCTGCTGCCGTACCTCGCCGTCCGCCAACACTTCGCGCGTGCCCTGGCCCAGCTTCATTCGCTCGATCAACTCACGCTCGTATCCCTGCATTTCGCCGGTCGTAAACGCGCGGCCTGCGAGTCCCGGCCTGCGCTCCACTTCGATCAGTTCTTGGTGTTCTGCACGCCGCTCGAACTCGGCGCGAACCTCCGGCAACCTTGCCTCGCCCATAGTGTGCTTGAGGGCATCGCGCATCAGCGTTCTTTCATCGGCTACGGCCTCGCGCTCCATGCCGCGCTCGCGCGCATAGCTCACGCCCTCATGCGCGGCAACTGCTGCTTGCTCCGGCTTCAGCTCCACACTGGGCCGCTGCGCCGCATCTTTGACAACGTGCTGCGGCTGGTGGCCGTGTTCGGCTGCGAGTCGCTGGTGCTGGGCTCGCACATCTTCATGCGATAACGGCTGCTTGGCATCGCGCGTCTGATGCGCCGCGATCTGTGCGGCGCCAGCCCCGCGCACTCCTGCCTTTTCCATATGCTCTTCGATTTGCTGTCGCCGCGGGCTCGAAGCCTCCAAATACTCGCGCGTGTAGCCCTTGATCTCCGGCTGCCCGTGCGCGCCGCGTTCGATTTCGTAACCAAGCTCCTGTAACCGTGCCGCAAGCTCCGAACGATAGACGGCGGTTGCGTACTGCTGCGTCCTATAAAGCTCCTGCGGCTGAAGAGCGTGCGTCTGGCCGTCCGCCGTCTCGGTCATATTGAAGATGACTGCGTGCGTGTGCAACTGCGGCGCGGCGTAGCCATCGACGGGCCTGCTGCTGTCATGCTCGAACTTGGCGACTGCCCACTGGCCTGTCGTCTGCGCCGGGACGTTGCCGCCCATGCGCGCCTGCGCGTACTTTTCCATCTCGTCAAGCGCCGTGCGCACGCTCTCCCTGTGAGCATCACGCACTCGATCGTCGCCGCCAACCAAAGCGGTCAGAGATACGCTCTTCGGCGTGCTGAACGTCGCATCCCATCCCGCCCGGTGCTCCATCGTGCGCACGGTTTCGCCGTTGGCATTGACGTACTCGCGCGCTGTCTGATGCCGTACTAACTGCTCGCCCGTCTCCGGGTGCTGGCCCTCGGCGAGACGCGCGAACTGCTTTTCTTGCACTTCCCCCTCCAGGCCCCAACGCGCTGCAAGCTGGCCCTGCCACTCGCCGCGCATGCGCTCGCCTTCCGTGTAGTAGTTCTCCTTGGCGTTGGCAAATTCCTCCCGGTGGTACGCCTGCGCCTGACCGGAACTGATCGGTTTCGACAGCGTAATCATCGCTTCACTCGAAGAACGGCGTCTGCTCGTTTACCGCTGCGGGCTGCTGTGCTTGTTCCTGCTTCTTTTGGACGGAGCGCACTGGCTTTCGTGCCGCGGCTTGCGCAACGATGGCTTGCGCCGGTTCCGGTTCTCTCGTCAGCATCGTTGCCGTTGCCGTTGCCGGCGTCGTCATCTTCCGCTCGATGAATTTCTCTGCCGGTTCGTCCAGCTTCAGATACGGCATCCGCATCCGCACTACCAGGTTGCCGTGCTTCAAGTACCCGTGCAGCGGCTCAAGCCCGCCGATCTCCGACGCCATCACAAGCGGCTCGCGCGTAATCTCCCGCTGTTCGTTCTCCCGATGCTGCGGGAACACGCCCCGCGTCCGGCTCTCCCGGAACCGCTCTACCTCCACTTCGCCGATGGATTTCGAGATCCACTCCGAGGCGTGCGGCTCGCTCGTCTTGAAGAAGATCTTCGTTGCGGGCTGCGAAAGCATCGCCTCGGCAATGTGACCATACAGCGTCTCTACCTGGGCCTTACCCTGAAAGCCGAGGACCATCGGGCAGTTCGATTTCCGGCTCTCCGTGATCGCCGTCGTAAGCTGCGGCAACCGTTGCAACGTCGCCACCTCGTCCAGCACGAACCACGTCTTCCGCGCACCGTTTCCACCCTCGTTCATCAACCGCAACACGAGCAGGTCTAGCCACAGGCTGAGCAGCGGCTGCAGGCGCTCCCTCATCGTCGGCTTCGACGTAAGGAACAGCCACCCGCGCCGCTCCTGGCTCCACTGATGCGCGCTCCAGCGCCGCTTTGTTTCGCGCTCCGCTGGGAGCAACCTGAACGCATCGGCAACCATATTGAGCGAACCCAGCACCCCTGACCTCTGGTTCGGTGCCGTCGAGTGGATCATGGCCCACATTTCCGTACCCTGCACGCGGGCGTCGATCTCCTGTTCATGGCACATCCAGTATGTCAACTGCTCTGGCGTCGGCTTCAGGTTCACAAGATGCGCGAAGATTTTCCTCGGCGCGTCCACGAAAAACCGATTCTCCAAGCTGCGCTCCGGGAACAGCGAAGCCGCTACAGTCAGCGCCTCCGCCTCGTGCGGCGCTTCGTCGCTGGGCATCCAGAACGGGCAGCGGGCGTCCAGCGGATTCAGCACCACATCGCCGCGCGATTCGCGGTAGAACTGCGGCAGGTATTCGAGCGCCGGATCGTACACGATGGCCGTCTCTCCGCGCTCCCATATCTGCGAGAGCACCTGCCGGATCGCTGCGCTCTTGCCGGTGCCGCTGTCTCCCACGATCAGGAAGTGCATTGCCTCGCGCTCCTTCGGGACGCAGACCCAGCGGCCCCGGTCTCGTCTGAGTATGCTGTCGTACCATGTCCGCTCCAGATTGACGAGCGTGATTCCGTCCGGGTAGTAAGTCCTCCACCATCGCTTGCGGCCCAGCTTCTCATTGAACTCTGTCGTCGTGACAAGCTCCGGTCCCCGGAGTCTCCGCCCGAACTTCCAGACCATCTGCCGCGCCCGGTCCTTCGGCACAGCGATGAACAGCAGCAGCACGAAGAACGCCGCCGTCCAGTACGCGGGCCGCTCGGCGAAGTCCCACAGCGTTTGGTTCTGGTAAACGTAGCTCCCAATCAACCCATGCAACCCACGGTCGTTGAACACCCCGGTCGTCCACTCCAGCCGCCGCAGGCCGTCCCGGATTCCCTCGTCGGTCAGCACGTACCCATAGCGCCCGTCCTGGCCCTTCACCGCCGCGATCTCGTTGCCGGTCACGAGTACTTGCCCGCCCCTGGCAGTTACCCCTTCGAGCAGCGTGTACCGCCCCTTGGCTCCTGGCAGCTTCTCCCGCGCGCCACTCCTGAGATAATCCGACAGGTATAGGCGCTCCGCCGCCGTCCAATTCACCCGCCCGTCAAGCCAGACCATGAACACGAAGAACAGGCAGCTAAGGAAAAACGCTCCCCACGTCCACACGTGCGTCCGGCTCGGCCACGGTTTTGCGTACTGTTTCCTGCCCCACTCCGCCATCTTCAGACCTCCTCTGCCTGTGGCTCCTCAGCCTCCGGCTTCTCAGCCGGGACACTGGCCTGCTTCCTGGCCTGGCTCCGCGCCGCCTCAATCCGCTCCCGCGCCCGGTCTCCCTTCACCGCGTCGGCGCGCTCGATCAGCCCTCGCATCTCGGCCTCGGTCATCGGACCCTGCGCCTGCCGGAACTGGAGATTTAGGAATAGCGTCCGCAACGCGAGCACCTCGGCCAGCGTCACCCGCCCGGCCAGCGCCGCGTCGTCGTCGGGAAGCTCCATCCCCGGCGCGGCCAGCAACACTGCCCGCACCCATTCCGAGAGCGTCATGTCTGCCTGACGCGCGCACTCCTCCAGCGCCGCGAACTCCTCCTCGCTTACCTTCGTGCCGATGGACTTCGTACGCAGCGGGGCCTTCATCGCGCACCGCCGGATCGATTGGTTTGGGGATTAGGACCGGGATTAGGGCCACACGCCGCCCGCGCGCCGCAACGTACAGGACACGGGGCCGTGCCGAGCCGTTTTCTTGCTAAAGGGAGGGGAGTCATTGGGTTACCCCTTCAGCAACCGCAGGTTGCTACCAGAGTAACCCCATTTCAGAGATTTTGCCTATTCGCGCCCGAGCTACTATCCCGGCCGGCGTGCTTGGCCGCCGTATCCTTATAGTCTCTAAACCCCGCAACAGAGTCGCCGAAGATCGGAGTTGTGGCCCTCGTCATGTGGAACATGAGAAAAGGACATTTTTCTCATGGTTGCAAACCAGCCGCAGGGGAGCCGTCGGTCAAGGCCGACCAACGGGAGCCGCGCCAGCGGTCGGAGCGGAGCGGAGAGCCTTTACGGACGGCGGAGTGAAGGCTACACGCGCGTAAGCGCGCCGGGATGCCGGTTCCGCCTTTCGCTTTGTATTTTCAAGAGGTTCCCCAATTTGCAGCCGCAGGTTACTCCCGCAGCAACCGCCTGAAATCCATTTTGCCGTCAACCGCCGCACTCTCAATAGGTTCCCGCCACAGGAACCTTCAGCAACCTTGCAGCACCCGAGCCGGGGTGACGTGTCGCAGCGTACAGCCGATGCCGTAGGCAGCGTGCTTCTAGGGATGGTGGCTAATCTGCTACAGGCGCAAGCAGCCAGACTGAGAGCCGCTCCGTCTGGTCAATAATGGAAGGCCCGCTGCGCTGCAGCGAAGCGGTCAATACCCTTGACACCGCCCTCTTCGCCTAGGCGCGAAATTTCATTGGGCGTCTGTGGCCCCACTTGCTTTAACGTCTCACTTACCGCTGTTGAGTCCGCGACGGAACCGCTCCATTCACGTTCCGTATCACTAGAGTGGCCACTGTGCGTATGCGGACACTGCCGTTCGGAAGTGAACGCCAATTTTCTCAATGCAAGGGTTCAAGATGGCGGGAGTGGCTGAATTGGTTCGGGTTACAGGCTTGGCACTTTGGCACCTGGAATGCGGTTGTAAACGAGAGCGCGACAGCTTTCTATAAAGCAGCCACGAAGGCAATTTGCTCAGTCTTTGTCGCACACCGGAAGGGTAAGCATCGATGGGAATGTTCGCCCAGAATCTTAAGTTTGCCGTTCGCCAGTTGCGCCGCAATCCAGGCTTCACTGCCGCCGTTGTAGTTACACTAGCGCTTGCTATCGGAGCCAATACAGCAATCTTTTCTGTCGTAAACGCGCTGATTCTGACCAGCCTGCCTTATCCGCATCCGGAGCGGCTGGAAACGATCTTCAGGCGCGTTCAGGGTGTCAGCCCATATGATGGCCCTCACGGTATTGACGGGAAGCAATGGGAACTGTTGCGCGATGATGTGCCTGCACTCGAATCCGCAATCTCCGGCTCGACCACAGGTATCAACCTGCAGTCTGGCGCGCACGTAGCTTATGTGCAGGACGGACGCGTCTCACAGCATTATCTCGATGTTCTGGGTATCCGACCTGCCGCCGGGCGCAACTTTACGAGGGCGGAGGACACGCCGCACGGGCCCAAAGCCGTGATCCTAAGTTACAGCCTGTGGCGTAATATCTTCGGCGGCGACCGCGGAATTATCGGCCAGGCGATTCAGCTGAAGGGCGAGGTGTACACGGTCGTCGGCATCCTGCCGCAGGGCGCAATCACTCCACTGGACGCAGCCATGTACACAGCGCTCCAGCCCAGCACCCAAGGCGAGGGAGGCGGCACCAACTATGACGTCATCACCCGATTGCGAGAGGGCGCTACCTGGCAGGAAGCTGACGCGGAACTCGGCCGCGCATGGGCAGGGGAAGCGAGGAACCTCGCAACTGAGAATCATGCCGCGCGCGTGTCATTCTACCTGGTGCCGCTAAAACAAGGCGAAACGGCCAAACTGCGCTCGAAGACGGTGGCACTGATGATGGCCGCAGGATTGATACTGCTCGTGGCCTGCGCCAATCTTGCCGGGCTGACCCTAGTGAGGGTGACCCGCCGAAATTCCGAGATCGCCACGCGCCTGGCGCTTGGCGCATCGCGCTGGCAAATCGAGTGGCAACTTTGGATCGAGAATTTGGTCCTTGCCTTCGTAGGCGGAACTGTGGGTGTGGCGGTGGGCTCGGTGGCGCTACACGGCCTGCTTTCGCTACTGCCTCTGGGATTTCTGCCTGTCTCCTCCGTGTCGATTGACGGCACGGTGTTAGCTTTCACGCTGATTCTTTCCTTGCTCACCAGCATTCTGTTCGGGATGTTGCCGTCGCTGGTTACGCGACGTGTCGATTTGCGCTCCTCGATGGCCAGCCGAGGCGCTGGCAGCACAGAGAGTCTGCGACAGCGTCAGGCGCTGATTGCAGGCGAAGTAGCGTTTACGGTTCTTCTGCTGGCTGGTTCTGGGTTGCTCATCCGCACTCTTGTGCACCTCGAAACGCTGCCACCGGGATTCAACCCGCACGGCGTAATGACCGCGAAGGCCTCTCTCAACGATGTGCGCTACGACGACCCTGCAACGTTTCGCAAACTTCTTGAGGAGAGCACTGCTGCGATGCGGCAGATTCCTGGCATCGAGAGCGCCGCAGTGGGGCTGTCTCTTCCTTTTGAACCCACTTTGAATGATGAAATCACTCTTGCTGACGGCAAAGAAGCCGGCGAAAACGTAGGTACCGATTGGGTCTATGTGACGCCGGGGTACTTTGAGACTCTCGAGATTCCGCTACTCGCGGGGCGCAGGTTTACCAACTCGGACGGACCAAATGCGCAGACTGTTGCCATCGTCAACCATGCCTTCGCTGAAAAGTTCTATCACGGCGCAAATCCCGTGGGCCGCGTCCTCAACAATGGAGTAGTGATTGTGGGCATGGTAAGCGATGTTCAGCTTTCCTCAAACCTCGACCCGATTGCCCCTCTGCAAACCGAAGAAACCATGTACGTCCCGGCGGCACAAATGACGCAGCTGGCGGGACTTGCAATGATCCACACTTGGGCGCAGCCTAGCTGGGTTGTGCGCACGAGGGGACCTATCCAGGGCCTCCCGGGAGAGATGCAACGTGCTTTGGCCAGTGTTGCTCCCGGCCTTCCTTTCTCTGGCTTCTATAGCATGACCGATCTGCAGGCAAAAGCCTTGGCAACGCAGCGAATCGAAGTAGCTCTGTTGAGCGCGATGGCCGGACTCGCTTTGCTGCTGAGCGCGGTCGGGATCTTCTCGCTGGTAGCGAGCCTGATAGCACAGAGGACGCGGGAGATTGGCATCCGCATCGCTCTTGGCTCACCCGTTCGCCAGGCCATGGTTCACACCGGATCGCCGGGAGTTCGGGCCGCAGCGTGGGGACTCATCATTGGGTTGTTCCTCTGTTCGGGAATCCTGAGAACATTACACAGTGCGCTTTATGGAGTGGGTGCTTACGATTGGCCCACAATGCTCACCACAGTTCTGCTGCTTGCAATAGTGGCTCTGATCGCTGCAGCGATTCCCACCGTGCGCGTGGCAAGGATCTCCCCCGCACAAACGTTGCGCGACGAGTGAAGCACCCCTTATCGATGCCCCGGAAGAGCGTCGGGGCGACATCAGTTCGCCCACCCGACGGGCAGCGCCGCATTCGCGGCGAAGGCCGGCGAAGTCCCCCGGCCTTCGCCGGCCACCTCCAACTCCACCTCTTGACAATCGGAAGAAATGAGCCGTATACCTCTTGATTATCGAGTGGAGAAGCTGTGGACGCGCAGAGTCGCGAGGTGGTTCAGGGCACCTTGGAAATGCTGGTGCTCAAGACGCTGGCGCTTGAATCGATGCATGGGTACGGAATCGCGCTGCGCATCGAGCAGATCAGCAAGGGCGTGTTCAGAGTGAATCCGGGTTCGCTGCTTCCGGCGCTGAGTCGCCTGGAGCGCTCAGGGCGGATTCGGGGAGAATGGCGCGCGTCGGAAAATAACCGCCGGGCGAAATATTACGCACTGACGGCCGCGGGTCGTAAAGCACTTGAACAGGAATGCCGTCATTGGGATCGTCAGGTCGCCGCTATCAGCCGGATTCTCGAAGCATGAGGGGTGGAAATGCTGCGGAGCCTAATTGCCGGTATCCAGGCGCTATTACGTCCGAGCCAGCGCAACGCCCAAATTGAAGAGGAACTCAGCAGTTTTTTCGAGTCCTCCGTGGAAGACAAGATACGGCGCGGGATGAGTTCGGAAGAGGCGCAGCGCATCGCTCGGATCGAGATTGCCAGCCGCGAAATGGTACGGCATAAGACATGGTCGGCTGGATGGGAAGCGAGCGTCGATTCTTTCGCACGTGATTTGCGCCTCGCATTCCGCCAGTTGAAGAGGTCGCCGGGGTTTGCGGCGACCGCAATGCTGACTCTGGCTCTGGGGATCGGTGCGAATACGGCCATCTTCTTGCTGACGTATTCAATTCTGCTGAAAGGCTTGCCAGTACCGAATCCTGGTCAGCTCATCCGCTACACCTTTCGCAAGGGTGACAGCGAAATCGGCCTTTCCTACGGTCAATACCAGGCCCTCGAGCAGCAGCAGCGGGTCGCGAGCGGACTATTCGCATGGGACATGAGCGATGCCAGCCTACAGATCGACGGCCAGTCGGCCAAGATACCCATAGCCATGGCGACGGGCTCAATGTTCGGTGTCCTCGATATTCGCCCGGCGCTTGGCCGAGGCTTCGAACCCAACGCCGGCGAACCCGGTGCGCCCTATGTGCCCGAGGCCCTTCTCTTCTGGAACTATTGGCACACGGTTTTTCAGGACGATCCTTCCGTCATCGGTAAGAACCTCCATCTCAAGGGCGTTTTTTCCTCCGGAGGCGCCAGTGTCTCCATCATCGGGGTCCTTCCCCGCGGATTCACCGGCGTTCAGGCCAGCCACGCTCCGGACCTCCTACTGCCCCTCTCCTTTGAGCGCGTACTGCACGAGAACGCCATGATCGACCACTCTTCCGGCTCGTTCTGGCTCATCGTGATGGGCCGCCTGCGACCCGGAGAAAGCGTCGGTCGGGCGCGAGCCAATCTCGCCTCCACCCGCCAGATCGTCAATGAGGCGGCTGACCCGTCCCATAGGTTCCTCAACGGCGGCTTCTTCTCCGAATACCATCTGGACGTAGAATCCGGGCACGGCGGCGATTCCTGGCTTCGCTTCCGGTTCAGCAGGCCGCTGGTGGCGCTGGAGGCTCTCTGCGGCTTGATGATATTGCTCTGCGGTGTCAACATTGCTCTGCTGGTGCTGTCGCGGGTGAGTGGGCGGCTGCACGAGTTCGCCATACGCAGTGCCCTGGGTGCGACCCGTCGTCGGCTCATTTTTCAGGTCCTTACCGAAACTCTGCTGCTCGGTCTCGGAAGTCTTCTCGGCGGCGGGGTTCTCGGATGGGAACTTGCCAGGATGCTGGTGAGAATGATTGCCGATCCTGAATCACCCATCGTCGTCTCTCTCGACTTTGGTACTCTCGTATTTCTCTTCGCCGCTGCCATCGGATTGGGCGCTGCTCTGCTTGCCGGGGTGTGGCCAGCATGGCGGGCGTCGCGCAGTGCGACCACTCTCGACCTGCGCCTCATCGGTTCCGGCCGCTCCACAGAGCACATGGGTCGTTGGATTCTTCCCATGCAGGTGGCTCTGGGGGTAGTGCTGATCAATGCAGCACTGCTGCTTGCCGGGACTCTCGATAGTTACCTCCAGGAACATTCGGGTTTCTCCGCTGACCATGTTCTGCTGGCCGAAGTGGACTTCAGCAAAGCAGGCATGCAGGAGAACGATCAGGCCACACGCAATCTTGAGTTCCTCCGCCAACTGCAGGCCATGCCGGGCGTGCAATCCGCTGCACTGATGGGAATCCCGCCCCTATCCGGTGGATTCTCCGTAACCGGGTACTATACTCAGGACACAAGCGGAAACCTGTATGTCAATGAACACGTATGGGGTGAACAGGTTTCGAAGAATTACTTCCTCACGATGGGGACGCGCATTCTGGAGGGCCACGGGTTCACCGCTGCCGATGTTTCCGGCGATCCCACCTGCGTCATTAGCGCGGGAGCGGCGGCATACTTCTTTCCGGGCCAGTCCGCGGTAGGACGTTTTCTTAACTCTGGCAATGGGACCGGAAAGCCCGCAAACTTGGAGCGTTGTCGGGTAGTCGGGGTCGTCGAGAATGCCCGGCTCGCCAGCCTGCTTCAGCCCGCTCCCCTAGCCGTATACACGCCGCTGGAAGGGGAAAAGCGTCCCCTGTCCCACATGTATATCGCGGTGCGCGCCTCGAACCCCCAGTTGGCCGCGGCCGCCGTCCACGAGACCTTTGCCCGGTCTTTCCCCGGAACGCCGCAGCCACGGACGTGGCTCTTTCGCGACGCGATCGACTACAACCTGAGTCAACAACGTCTCCTGTCCAGCGTGTCTGGTGGATTCGCTGTCTTGGCGCTTGTGTTGGTGGCGACCGGACTTTATGGAATACTGGCGCGGGCTGTCGTGGATCGCCGCCGCGAGATCGGCATCCGCATGGCTTTCGGTGCGAAGCGGCACCAGATTGTCCTTACCCTCACCCACACATCGGCATTTCGTATCGGCATAGGCATAATCGCCGGATGCGTGCTCGCATGGCTCGCCGGACGGCTGATGCAGTCGCTGCTGTATGGAGTTTCGGCGACAAGCCCCGGAATCGCCGCCGCCACCCTCGCACTCCTGCTCGCCGTACTCGCGGTGGCTTTTGTCCTGCCCGCCCGAAGAGCCGCTTCCGTCGATCCCATGGAGGCCATTCGCGACGAGTAGGAATACTGGTCGCTGCTTCGCAGCGGCCACTGCCAGAACTCCCGATGGGATCCCGTGTAGCCCGACGCAAATAAAGGTTGAGATCGACTTTCGCTCGCGGCCATCCGATAATGGGTATAGGTGTGAGGTTTCATGACAATCCGCGTCGAACTCAACCCGGAGATGGAGAGACAGCTTGCCGCTGAAGCCTTGGCTCGCGGCATGGCGCTGGAGTTGTATGCGCAGCGGCTTCTTCAGGAAGCAATCACTTGCAAAAGCAAAGGGCATGCACGCGCAAGCCAGGAAGAATTTCGCGCTTTCCTGGATGCTCTTGCGAGCAAAGCGCCGAATGTCCCTCAACTGCGGACAGAGACCTTCTCACGCGAAGTGATTTTCGGTGAACACGCCTGATGCCCGGCTCGTCCTACCTGGTGGATACGAACATTTTGCTCCGCCTCGTACAGCCGCAGAGAGGATTGGTCCCAAGTGGTTTTTGCCCTGGTTCCGTGCTACGCTCGGGGTTATGCAGATCACTGTGCAGCTTCCCGATGATCTCGCTCAGCGCCCCGATCCGGCGCGCGAAGCCCTGGAGGCGTTCGCTATCGAAGGGTATCGCTCCGGCGCGCTTTCCTCTTATCAGACGCGTATGCTTCTAGGCTTTGAAACCCGCTATGAGCTGGATGGCTTTCTCAAGGAGCATGGAGTTTGGGAGCGGGCTTACAGCGTCGAGGACCTTGAGAAGGATGCCGAGGCATTTGAGCGGACGGCATGATCGTTGTTGCCGATACCTCCCCACTGAATTACCTGGTACTGATTGACGAAGTGGATTTGTTGCCCGCCCTTTTCGGTGAGGTCCTGATTCCACAGGCCGTCTTTCAGGAATTGAAACACCCCAAAACTCCCGCCAAAGTACAGCAGTGGATCAGCCATTTCCCGGCGTGGCTGGAAGTGCGCACAGTTGCATCCGCACCAAGCCCTGCGTTGATGAAGCTGGATGTCGGAGAACGTGAGGCCATTCAATTGGCGCTGGAGCTGGGAATCAGCACCGTGCTTCTCGATGAAACGGACGGGCGGCAGGAGGCGGAAAACCTCCATCTGGAGGTTCGCGGAACGCTTGGGATTCTGGAGCGCGGGGCCAAATTGGGCAAGATCAATTTCCGCCAGGCACTGAGCAAGCTGGAGCAAAGCAACTTCCGAATATCCCCAGCCGTGCGGGCGGCTTTCCTAGAGCGAAATCCATAACAAATGCCTGACCAATCGCTGCGGATGCGATGCCGTCCATTTCATTCCATTCTGGAACGATATTTACAACGGCCCGGTTCCGGGCCGAGTGGGGCCGGTTCCGGCCCAAACCATGCCAGGATGGTTCCATCCTGGCTCACTCGGTATTTACGTTTAATCAGAAAAGCAAGGGGTGCTGGTTACGCTTCCTCAGCCAACCGGACGGCCTCGACTCGTCCGGGGCCTCTCCTGGGGACCGTCTTTTTCTTCGACCGTGGCCTCATGATGTTGATGGCGGAAGCATCGAGCTGCGTCTTCAAATGAGCCGCATAGTATTTCTCAATCATCTCTACGCTTGTCCGACAGTTCTTGGCAATCTGATAGATGTCGGCACCTTCGAGGAGGCGTAAGCAAATATAGGTGTGGCGCAGGCTATACGCCGTTCGCGGCCTGCCATCACGGTCCGTGCGAAGCTTTTCTTCCTCAAGGATTGCGTTGAACAACTCGCGCTGCCATTTCGGGAACAGAAGATCGGTGGGTCCGGGCTCTTGCCATTCACCGTTGGCCATCGATGCGGCGCGGCTACCCGATCTTCCCGGCCCTCCATCTGGACGTGGGCGAGCCTTCAGCCTCTGGAACGGATGCACAGCACCTGTTGTGCTCTTGCAATAGCCAACGCCTCGCTTGCCGCGTACTTCGATCTCAAGGATGGTTTGGCCGCTCCCCTCATCTTCGGTCACCGTGACATCTCGGAACTGAAGACGCCTCGCCTCGTCGGGGCGGAGTCCAGTGTTGGCGGAAAACAGAACATAGTCGTGAAGTTGTTCCGCCTCCCAACGAAAACGGGGCTGCTTTGGGTTCTGCGCGCGTTTGCGTGTTGCCTCATAAAGCTGCTTGTACTCTTCTGGTGAGAACCATGCTCGATGGGAAATCTTGGCAGACGCGCGGTATGGCGCTGAGAAATCCGGGAGGTGATCGACCCATCCGTGCCGCAGAGCCGTCTTGAAAATCTGCCGCAGCGTCACGATCTCTTGGTGCATGGTGCTACGCGCTGGAGGCTTGCCGCGCAAGGCCTTGCACTCTTCAAGGCGATGGACGCGGTATTCATTGACCTTGCCCGCCGTGATCTCAGGTAGTACCATGCTGCCGAAGAACGGAATCAGATATCCATTTGTACGGGCGTGCTGTCCGCTCGCATATTTTGCGCTGCGCTGCCCCTGCGTCATTATGTCGAATTCGCGCAGGTACAACTTCGCTGCTTCGCGGAACAGCTTGCCGCTTTTCAACTGACCGTCGCGGAGCTTACCCCGCAGCTGCAAATACCAGTCTTCCGCGAACTCCTTCGCTTTCGAGAGACTGTCTTCTTTGGTGGTGGTGCGCCGATTCTTCCCGGCTAGATAAGTTGCGCACTGCCAGCTCGAACTGTTCGGACGCTTGTAGACGTGAACTTTGCCACCGAGGATGGTGTGATGCTCTGCCATGCGGATGCACCTCCCGCTTCCTCTATAGAATCACAAAAGTGTGCAAGAGTTGCGCAAGCCGTACGCCATGGCCGATATCGTAACAAACAATGTATTGTCAGTTGTTTATATGAGTTTTGATTTGCGAAAGGCCGATTTTGAGTCCGCTGCGTCTGCCAGTTCCGCCATCCCGGCTTCGGGGCGGGAATCTATGACGAGTGTAGCAGTCCGGAACCCAAGCCGGTTTGCCGCGCCG
>Ga0335072_10005575_pt1 | contig 18535 bp, 14 predicted proteins | sample Lox_Sample_21_FD_206725 | JGI IMG/M metagenome (GOLD analysis project Ga0335072, IMG submission 206725) | Soil microbial communities from Loxahatchee National Wildlife Refuge, Florida, United States - Lox_Sample_2.1 | ecosystem: Environmental > Terrestrial > Soil > Wetlands | place: USA... | reverse complement strand
TGCCTTGGAACTATCCGCTGTTTCTCGCCGTAGGACCGCTGGTGGATGCGCTGGTAGCGGGCAATCGCGCGATGGTAAAGATGAGCGAATACACGCCGCGCTTCTCGCAGCTATTCGCCGAGCTCGTTGCACATCACTTTCAGCCGGACGAGGTGATCGTCGTCAACGGCGATGCATCGGTGGGACAAGCCTTCGCGGAACTACCGTTCAACCACCTGCTGTTTACCGGTTCGACCGCCATTGGGCACCAGGTGATGCGCGCCGCGTCAGCCCATCTCACGCCAGTCACCTTGGAACTGGGCGGCAAATCGCCGGCGTTGATCGGTCCCGGCGCACGCTTCGAGAATGCGGTGGAGCGCATCGTGTTCGGCAAGCTGGTAAACGCCGGACAAACCTGCATCGCGCCCGATTATGTGCTGTTGCCGCGTGACGATGTCGCGCGCTTCGCATCCGCGGCACGGGATATCGCAGCGCGGCTTTATCCGGATTTCGCCCACAACACGCAATACGCCAGCATCGCGACCGATCGGCACTATCACCGCCTGATCCAATTGCGCGACGGCGCCGTGCATGCCGGCGCGCGCAGCGAGCCGCTCAGCGATACGCAAGACCGCGCCGAGCAGCGCCTGCTCACGCCGGTGCTGCTGACCGGCGTTCACGAGGATATGCCGGTGATGCAGCAAGAGATCTTCGGACCGCTGCTGCCACTGGTGCCTTACGACACGCTCGACCAGGCGATCGACTATGTCGCCCGCCATCCGCGTCCACTGGCGCTGTACTTGTTCGAGCAGGATCAAGCACGTATCGATCACGTGCTGGCCCGCACGCATGCGGGCGGCGTTTCGCTCAACGACACGCTGTACCACATCGCGCAACATGACCTGCCGTTCGGCGGCGTGGGACCTTCTGGCATCGGCGGTTATCACGGCGAAGCGGGCTTTCGCACGTTTTCGCATATGAAACCGGTGTTCCGGCAAGCGCGCTTCAATGCAGCAGGCTTGCTCAATCCACCCTACGGCAAACGCTTCCGTCAGCTGCTGGAAATTCTGCTGCGTCGCGGATAACGCTGCCGAAAACGTCGCTCACAAAAAAACCTCCCCGCTCGCGCGGGGAGGTTTGTGGTCGAACGTCTGATCGCGATGCGATCAGAATTTGTACTGCACCGACAGGCTCAGCAGGTTGCCGTAGTCGTCGAAGCTGCCGGCGAGCACGTCGTCGGTCGCACTGACAGCACCGTTCAGGCCCGCGTGAGAGACAAAGATGTGTTCGTACGAGACGTTGAGCTCGAGGCGATCAGTCGCCTTGTAGCCGAGGCCGGCCGCGACCGTGTGACGCGCGCCGTCGGGCACGCGGGGATCGCGATTGCCGGCATTCATCGGCGCCTGGTCAGCCGCCAAGCCGCCGCGTACGGTCAGCTTGTCGGTAACGTAGTACTCGCCACCCACCGAAACGTAGAAGGTGTTGCGCCAGTTGAACGGCAGGATGGTGGTCGGCTGCGCGTTGGCGTAGTTCACCGTGAGCTCGCGCATCACGCTCCACTGCGTCCAAGCCAGGTCCGCACCGAAGCCGAACTTGTCTTCCTGGTGCCAGTAGCTCAGCGCGGCGACGGCCGGATTGGTGAGACGAGCATCGCCGTCGGTGTGCTGGAAAGGCGGCAGGCTACCGGACAACGCCGGGTTGCTCAGCAGAAGGTCGTAGCCCTCTGTGGTGGTGAAGTTCGCGGTGCCCTTGATGTCATGCGTGATGCGCGAACGGTAGTCCAGCGCCAGGCGGTCTTTCGCGGTCGGCTTCCAGTACGTGCCGACCTGCCAGCCCCAGGCCCAGTTGTTGCCCTTGACCTCGGCGTAGCCGTCGCTGCCCACCGGGGTGAGCGCGGCCACGCCCGCTGCCGCCGTCTGGCCCTGCGCCGCGGCTGCCTGAATCATCGCGGCAGCCTGCGCCGCAGGGATCAGGCCTGCTTGAGCCGCGGCCTCGATCTGCGCGACCGCAGCCTGTGTCTTCGCCGCAATGCCCTGCTGCACGCTCAAGCCAATGGCGTTGAAGTTGATGGCGTTGGTCAGGTCGGCATTGGTGCGCTCGGCGATCAAGCTGGCGCCGACGCTCCACTGGTCGTTGATCTTGAACGAGCCCGAGAACATCGTGTCGAACGACCGCAGCGAGGTCTTGATCGCGTCGTAGCGACCCATCCAGTTGTTGTCGTACTGGGTCTGGAAACCGAACGGTACGTCAAGCGCAAAACCGAAGTTGATGCGGTCGTTGAGCTTGGTGGACAGGTCAAACGCCGGAACAGGCAACGTGGTGCCGGCATTGCCGCCGTTGCCGCCGCTGATCGGGCGGCCCAGTGCATCGGTCGAGGTGCCGGTGAACCTGGCGCTGAAGTTGATGGCGGTGATGTCGGCTTGCACATAGGTGCCGTCGAGATCGCTCATCGCTGCCGGGTTGTTGGCCACCACGGAAACGTCGCCGCCCGCGGTTGCGGAACCGGCATAAGCGCGACCCATGGCTTGCGCGCTGTTTTCTTTCAACTGAAAGGCGCTGGCGTGGGCCTGCTGCGGCGCAACCAAGGCACCGGCAATGGCCAAACCCAACGCAGCCAAGGCAATCGGACGGCCACCACGGGCGGTGTTACGGAAGAACGTATGCATCGTGTGCTCCTGCTTTTATTTTGGTGACGAGTCCGGCCATGCCATGCTGGCCGGGTTTTGTCGCAAGGCTCGGCACCCTGCGGCTCGGGACGTAGCGGAGGGGCCCGGCGATCCAAAAATTCATACGCGCGTTTGATACCCCTGGCCGGCACTCTGCCGGCTCGAGCCCAGGCATGCAAGTGCGGTTGCAGCATCCGGTCGTCCGATGGCGCTGCAACGGCGAGCCGTCCGGGCCGCCCGATTTCGAGGCGAAATGACGCCTGGCTGGCGTAGCGACCCGAAAAGCGAAGATCAACCGCTCGGAGCCGCTCATCGCACGGGTCCTTCGCGCTTCCGTGACGACGATGGATACGGGTACTGCTAACCTTTCGGTTTAACGGACTTTCCGCAGGCATCGCTATGCATTGTTTCGTCTACGCCAGCCAGCGCAAGGCCGATACGTATTTGTGGTTGGACCGCAAAGATCACTTCGACAACGTGCCTCCCTCGCTCGCGCTGATGCTCGGCGATTTGCGTTTCGTACTGGAGGTCGAGCTGCACCCGGAGCGCCGGTTGCCGCACGAAAGCACTGACGTGGTGTTGGGCCATTTGCGCGAACAAGGCTGGCATCTGCAGCTGCCGCCGCAAGAAACGCTCGCCGCTCCCACCACGCCGGACCCCATGCAACGCCAGAACGAATGACTGTCGGCACGATGGTCGTTAACAAGTGATTACCGTCTCACGCGTTGCTGGTTCCTATACTCCCGACATGCCACCTATCAAATCGCGCTCCTCATCGTCCGTACTCATCTCGCTCGTCTGGTTCCTTCCAGGGCTGATCATGGCCGGCATTGCCGCCATCGGCGCGCATCCGCTCGCGCTGATTCCGCTGCTGCTGGCCAATACGCTGACGATGGCTGCGATATGCCACGTCATCGGTTTTGATCCGGAGCCGGATTTTTTCCGCACCGTGATGCGGCGTGGCATGGCACACCTGGCGATGTTCACCGGCTACGCCGCGCTGGTGTTCCTGCTGATTGCCTGGCCGATGCTGCGCCTGACCCAACACCCTACGCTCGGTGCAAGCCTGTTGCTTGCCGCGGCGCTGGTGGTGGCGCTGATGGTGCTGTGGCGACTGTGGCCGGCGTTTGCGCTGGTGTATGTGTGGGACGATGCGTATCCAGCGCATGGTCAGGGCGAAGGTTCCTGGCTCTTCACGGCCACGGCACGCAGCATCGCCTTTGGCCGGCATCTGTCGCGCGAGGAACATTTTTTCAGCCATTTTCTTCCTAGCGCGCTTTCCTTGCTGATTTTGTCGTTCGCGGCCATCGCGCTGAGCGGGCTCTACGGCGTATTGCCTTCGGAATTGCGCACGGCCGCGCTGGTGCTTTATGCCGTCGTACTGATGCCGTTGGGATGCTTGATCGTTGCCAACCGCACCTTGCGCGTCATGTTGTGCGAGAGCCGTCGCCCCCGTCGCCAGGAGCCGACACGCAGGGACAAGGTGGAACCGGTGCTCAACGTTCCTTCGCCATTGACCGAACAAGAGCGTATCGCCGGCACGCCCGAACAAGCGCAGGCCTTGCTCGCCGCCGCACGCATCGGCGATGTCGCGCGCGCGCTGGCGCTGGTGGAAGCGGGCGCCGATCCCAATACCGCACCCGCCACGGGAGATCGCGACCAACGCCCCGTGCTGATGCTGGCGGCGTTGCTACCCGATACGCGCCTGCTGCGCGCCTTGATTGCCAACGGCGCGGATGTGAATCGCGCCAGCGGCGGCATCACGCCGTTACTCGCCGCCACGCGCGACAGCTGGCACGGCCGCCCCGATGCGGTGATGACGCTCTTGGCCAACGGCGCCAACCCTCTGACGACGGATGCCGACGGCAACACCTCGCTGCACGGCGCCGTGCTCAGCGGCGAGGCGACCATCGCGGCGATGCTGCTCGATGCCGGCGCTTCCATTGACGCTGTCAACCAGGCCGGCGCAAGCCCGCTCTCGATCGCTTGCCGCGCGGCGAATTGGCCGCTGGTGCAATTTCTGCTCGAACGCGGCGCCAAGGTCTTTCAGGCCGGCGGCGAACCGGCGCTGGTCGCGGCAGCGGGCATTGCCGAGGACGACATCACCGGCGTGAAAATGCTGCTGAAGCATCGCGCCGCAGTGAACGTGATCGACGCACGGCAACGCAGTGCGTTGATGGTGGCCGCTGCCGAAGGGCACGAGCAGATTGTTCGCACCCTCTGCGGCGCGCACGCCGACGTGAATCTCACCGATCACCACGGCAGCACCGCCTTGATGGAAGCGGCACGCGCGGGCGCCGTGGGCGTCGTGGCGCTGCTCGCGGACGCACAAGCGGACGCGCGTGCGCGCGACCATCATGGCCGCGACGCATTGACGCTCGCCTGCCAATCGCCGCATGCACAAGTCGAAACCGTGCGCGCGCTGCTCGCACTTGGCGCGGAGCCCAAGGCGCCAGGCAGCGACGGACGCAGTGCGCTCGATCATGCCGCCGCCAGCGGGCGCTGGGATCTGGTCGCCCTGCTCGATCCGGAAACGCCGTTGCCAGCCAGCCTCGATCTGGACGCCATTTCCGAAGGCGCCGACACGCCGGCGCATTTGCTGGATGCCTTGCGGTTCGGCCACTGGGCCATCGTGTCCAGTTTCGCGACGCGCGTGCGCGAATGGTCGCAAGCCGAGCTCGCGCAGTTGTATCTGGATTTGACCGAGCCGACCTTGCGCGCGGCGCGCCGCTGGTTGCTCGATCACGGGCTGCAAGCCGAAGCGCGTTTGCAACCGCAGCTGGTCGACGAGCTGGAAAGCGAACAACCCACCTTGCCGCCGCTCGGCCGTCGACTGTTCGACGCCCTGCTGCCGAAACTGCCCCAAAGCGCCGCGGCGATCGAAGACCTGCTCGATGCGGGCGCCAGCCCGGCAGGCGCCCATCTGCTGGCGCAAACGCTGAGCCGCTTGCCAGACGCATCGTCCACGCTGCCGCTGGCCATGCTCGAACGCGGCGCCGATCCCTTCGGCACCGACGAACGCGAACGCACGCCGCTGCATCTGGCCGCGACCCATGGCCAGGTCGCCGTGTTGCAAGCGCTGCTCGCCCGCGGTTGCGATCCCAATTGCCGCGACGCCAGCGGCCGCACGCCGCTGCTCACCGCACTCGAACACGGCGCGGACGCCGTACCGCTGGTACGCGCGCTGGCAGCGCATGGCGCCGATGCCGAAGCCGTGGACGTCAACGGCGAAACGCCGCTGGGACTGGCGCTGGAACATCCGGTGCTGGAGCGCTGGCTCAATTGGAGCGGATGGCAGCGCCCGCGCCGGCCGCTACGCGCCGACGATTTGATTCACGCCGCCACGCACGGTGCCGATACGGCGGTACGTCGCCTGCTGGAACTCGACTTTCCGGTGGACACGCGCGACGCACAGGGCGCAACCGCGCTGCTGCATGCGTGCGGCGCCGGTCATCGCGATGTTGCCGCCATCCTGATCGACGCGGGCGCAGACACCGCCGCGAGCGCCAACAACGGTATGACGCCGCTCGCCGCCGCCGTGGCCGCCCGCCGCGAAACCTTGGTGGCATTGCTGCTTGAGCGCGGCGCGACAGCAGATCAGCGCCTTCCGAACGACGCCACCGCATTGATGATCGCCGCCGTGCAAGGCTATCCCGAGATCGCCGAACAACTGCTCGATGCAGGTGCCGATCCCAACGCGGTCGATGCGCAAAAACACAGCGCACTGCACGCCGCCTCGCAGTTCGGCTTCGAACAAAACGACAGCCTGCGCGCACGACGCTTGTTCGACGTGCTGCTCAAGCGCGGCGCCGATCCCAACCTCGCCGACAACGAAAGCAAGACGCCGTTGCTGTTATTGCTCGGTGCGCACCTGCGTCCCGGCAGTCCCTGCGACGCCACCCATATCGGCGCGCTGCTGCCGGTGCTGGTGGATGCCGGCGCACGCATCGAGCACGCCGATCAGCGCGGCGTCACCGCACTGCACGCATGTGCGATGCATGCGTTGCTACCGCCCGCACGCATCCTGCTGGCGCGCGGCGCGGATCGAAACGCGGCGGACAACTTCGGCCGCACCGCGGCAGACGTGGCGCGGCATCTGGGCCTGATCGACATCGCGCACGAGCTGGCCGCGCGCGCCAGCGTGATTCCCAGCGTTCGGCAAACCTTGCGGCAACCGGCGTCGGATCAGTAGTCCGCGCGCGCCGAAGCAGGCCAGTCAATATGGGCCTGCTTCGAACCATGCTTTTCAGCTTAAACCAGCGCGGACGTCGCGCCCGGAACCGTTGTCGCCGCATCGCGAGTGGGCAGCGAGTGCCAAGCCTCGATCACTTTTTCCGGCGCGATCGCATCGACACGCCGACTTGCGGGCGGACCGCGCAGCACGCACACCGTCGCCGATGAACGGCTGCGTGGCCGCCAATGCTTAGGCGACACGGCGCCGAACATCACGACCAGCGGACATCCCATCGCCGCGGCGATGTGGGCCGGCCCCGTATCGACGGAAATCATGCTGTGCGCGATGGCGCTCAACACCTTCAAACGCGACAGGGACAGTTCCTTGGCGACGACTTGCACGTGGGGCCGCATCACCGCACTGCGGATGCCTTCCAGATACGCGTGTTCCGCCGGGGAGCCGCACAACAGGATGCGCGCTTCGGGCAAGCGCGCCTCAATGGCCGCAACGACCTGTGTCCAATGCTGCATCGGCCACGACTTGTCATCGGCGCCGGCCTCGCGCACACCGTTCCATCGCATCGTGCGCCGATTCGGCGCTTGCAACAGCACCAGCGGATGACCCGAGAGTCCTCGCCGCGCCAACCATTCATGGCACTCGATACGCTCCTCGAAGGTGACGGAAAACTCAGGCACCGCACTCGTTTCGCATGCCACGCTCCCGTAGCGTTCGCGGAACGACGGCGGCGTAGCATCGGCAAGCCGCAACAAATGCTCTATCCAGTGATCATCTGGCTTCAGCGCAATGTCGTTGAGAAAAACGCAGTCGCCTTCGGGAACACCTGCCAACCTCAGGAGCAAGCGAATGCGCTTGAGCGATGACTGCTGCGGCTCGCACACATAGACGGGAACGTGCTGCATCTGGCGCAGCGCATAAACCGCGCGCCATTGCTCCGGGTTGAGCGGCAAGGGACGATGACGAGGCCCCAGCCCCATGACCTGCGCCACGTCGGCCTGGCCGCGGTATAGCTCGACAGCACAGAGGCCCGTGGCGAGCAGGCAGCAGGGCTGGCCGTAGCGGGCGTGCAAACGATGCAACAAGGGTTGCAACAACAGCGTGTCGCCGAGGCGACCGAAACGAATGACTAGCGGTTGGATTGGCATCGGCATGCAAACAGCGCAACACATGTTTGTTGCGAATTCATATCCGGCGACACCGATTGTGGTTGCAATCCGTTACGCGAAGCTTACTTCTCCGCGTTTCGCAAGCTTATTGCCGTCTATCGCTCGCCGACCAACGGCGTATCCGCATCCGGGCCTTTTTCCTGCGTGGTCAACGCTTTTTCATCTGCGTCGGCCTCGAACAATTTGTTGAGGTCCTCATTGGCTTCACGCGTTGTTTGCACCAATTTCGCCTCGTCGTCATAAACGAGGTATTGAAGCTTGAGCAATTCGACATCGCGATGCCTGAAGCGCTCAACTTCCGATGCCGCCTCTTCCGCGCTGATGCCCAGCGATTCCAAGGTCTGACGCGTCATCTTGAGGCTTGAGAAAAATGTTTCGCGCACGGGCTCGTCGATCCCCAGATCCATCAACCGCCAGACATGCTGACGATTGCGGGCGCGCGCGACGATTTTGAGATGCGGGTATTGACGGCGCACCACGCGCGCCACGCGCAAACTCGATTCGGCGTCATCGGTGGCCAGCACGAAGACTTCCGCTTTGTCCGCTTGCGCGGCGCGCAGCAATTCCGGCCGCGCGGGGTCGCCGTAGAAAATATCGCCGCTGTTGCCGAAACGCTGCACCATGTCCAGCTGCTCGACCGAGTGATCCAACGCCACAAAGGGTATTCGACGCGTGCGCAACACACGCGCGACGATCTGCCCCATGCGCCCGTAGCCGGCGATGATCACACGCGGATGATCCACCGTGATGGTATCGAAAGGTCGTTTCGGTGCGGCTTTTTTCTTGGCACCGAGCACTTTGCCCGTGGCGGCGACCAGCAGCGGCGTCAGCGCCATCGACAACGTAATCGCGAGCACCAACGCGGCGCCTTGTTGTTCGGCCAACAGGCCGCGATCGGTCGCCTGGCGCAGCACCACGAAGGCGAACTCGCCGCCGCTCGCCAGCAAGATCGCAAGGCGCACCGCGTCAGCACGGTGGAGTTTGCCAAGCGTAATCCCAAGCGGCCACAGCAGGGCACCCTTCACCAGCAGCAGCGCGACCGTAATGCCCAACACAAGCAGCGGCATCTGCAGCAGCAGATCGATGCGCATCGACATGCCGACGCTTATGAAGAACAAGCCAAGCAGCAACCCTTTGAAAGGCTCGATATTGGATTCCAGCTCGTGGCGGTATTCCGAATCGGCCATCAGTACGCCTGCCGCAAACGCGCCCAGTGTCACCGGCGCATTGAGTTCCTCCATCAGCAAGGCGGTTCCCATGACGACCAACAACGCGGTCGCGGTGGATACCTCGACCGAATCGGCACGCGCGACAAATCGAAACACCGGGCGCAACAAGTAACGGCCGCCTACGATCACCGCAGCGATCACCGCGATTGTGCGCAGCGCGGCGAGTGGATCGATGCCCGGATGCGCGGACTGGGTTGCCAACAACGGAATCGCCGCGATCAAGGGGATCGCGGCAAGGTCCTGGAACAACAAAATGGCGAAAGACTGGCGACCGTAAGCCGAAGAAGCCTCCTTGCGCTCGGTGAGAATCTGCAGACCGAAGGCCGTGGACGAGAGCGCCAAACTCCCACCCACGATCGCCGCCGCGCTCGACGCAAAGCCGAAACCCACATGCGCGATCGCGCCGATAACAAGGCCGCAGGTCAGCACCTGCACCAGACCGGCACCGAATACGGCGCGGCGCATCACCCACAATCGCTGCGGCGAGAGCTCCAGACCGATGACGAACAACATCAGCACCACACCGAACTCGGAGATATCGCTGGCGCCTTGGGGATTGGCGATCAGATGCAATTCGGCAGGACCGATGACCACGCCCGCGATCAGATAGCCCAGCACGGCGCCGAGACGAAAACGCTTGGTCAGCGGAACGGCAATCACCGTGGCCAGCAGGAAAATGACCGCCGTTTGCAGGAAATGATGACTGTCCACGCTCGCTCTCTTCGGATCGTTTCAGTCCGATTATTTCACGCGGCGACCTGCCAGAACGTAAAACCATGCGGCTGACGAAGCCTCGCAGACATGGGATGATCCGGCCCATGAAAAAGCCCATCTCCCGACTGCTCGCCCTGCTTGCGCTGTGCCTGGCCGCCCCGACGTTCGCGCAGTCCGCAGGCATCCCGATTTACGGCTACAAAGTGATACGCACGTACCCGCACGACACCAGCGCGTACACGGAAGGTTTCTTTTATCTCAACGGTTACTTCTACGAAGGAACCGGCACCGAAGGCGGCTCCTCGATCCGCAAGGTCGATATGCAGACCGGCAAAGTGCTGCAGAAGGTGGAGATTCCGCCGCCGGACTACGGCGAGGGCATCGTGGCATGGAAAAACAAGCTGGTTGAGCTGACGTGGCAATCGCAGCACGGCTTTGTCTACGACCTGCGCAGTTTCAAGCGCATCGGCCAATTCAACTACCCCGGCGAAGGCTGGGCGCTGACCGAAGATGGCCATCGCATTTACATGAGCGACGGTACGCCGACGATTCGCGTGCTCGATCCGGAGTCGCTCAAGCAGGTCGACAAGATCGATGTCACGGCGGAAGGGCGGCCGCTCGTCAATATCAACGAGCTGGAATGGGTGAAAGGATTGATCTATGCCAATGTGTGGCTCACCAACAACATCGTGCAGATCGATCCGTCGAACGGCCACGTGGTTGGCGTAATCAATCTCAGGGGACTGGCGCCCGATCCGCAGACGCTGACCGATCCCAGCAACGACGTGCTCAACGGCATTGCCTACGATGCCAAGCATGATCGCCTGTTCGTGACCGGCAAACGCTGGCCGCTGATTTACGAGATCAAGCTGACGCCGCCTTCATCGGACAACTGACGCCGCACGCCATTACGCCTCCAGGCGCTGCACGATCAATTGGGCCAACCGCGCGACGGCGGGCGCCGGCTCCATGTCGCTGCGATAGAGTGCAAGCCCAAGCTTGGGCAGGCCAGGCAGGCGCGCTTTTCTGGCTTCCAGGGCGTGCAATGTCTCCGGGAGACCTAGCGGCGTGCGTACGCTGATGCCCAAACCCGCCTTCACCGCGGCCCACGTTCCGGCCAGGCTCGCGCTGGTGAACGCGATGCGCCACGCCAGGCCGGCGCGATCCAAGGCATCGATCGCCGCGGTGCGCATCAGGCAAGGTGCGTCCAGCACCACCAAGGGTATCGGCTCGCCCGATTCGTAACGAACCGAATCGGCGTCGGCGGCAATCCAGTGCATCGGCAATGTTCGGATGTGTTGGCGATGCGGCGCTTGCGGTTCGGTATCCCACGCAAGGGCGAGATCCAGCCTGCCCGCCTGCAGCGATTGCAGCAGCGCGGCATTGCGGGCGATGTGCACTTCGACGCGCAACTTCGGATGCGCCCGCTTGAAGCGACCCAGCACTTCGGGCAGCACGCTTTCGCCGAAATCCTCCTGCATGCCCAGCCGCACGCGACCTTCCAACTGCGCGCCGCGCAATGCGCCCGCCGCTTCGTCGTTCAGCTCCAGGAGCCGGCGCGCGTAGCCCAGCATGACCTCGCCCGCTTCGGTCAGCGCCATACCGCGCCCCGCTTTGCGCAGCAGCGGCATGCCGGCTTGATCTTCCAGCTTTTTCAGCTGCGCGCTGACGGCGGACGTGGAGCGCCCCAGACGGTCGGCGGCCTTGGCGAAACTGCCCAGCTCCACGCCTGCCACGAAGCTGCGCATGACATCCAGATCGAAGGTGATGCGGCTCATGCAATCATCCTGATTTTTGGGACGATTAGTACATAAATTACCGATTTTCAGAATCATCCTGACTCGCTAGTCTGGTGTCGTCAAGTCATCTCCAGGACACCGACCGCCATGATCGCCATGCAATACCGCATCGCTCTGCCCGCCGATTACGACATGGCCATCATTCGCAAACGCATCGCCGATCGCGGCCATCTCACCGACGACTTTCCGCAGCTTGGGTTCAAGGCGTATCTGTACACCGACCGCAGTGCCGCTTACGCGGCAGGCCGCGAGAATCTCTACGCGCCGTTTTATCTGTGGCATGACACGGAAGGCATGAACGCTTTTCTCGGCGGCGCGGGCTTTGCCGGCGTAGTCGAATCGTTCGGCCGGCCCGTGGTGCATACGTGGTCGGCGTGGCATGCGGAGGTTGCGCCGGATCTGTCCGTGGCGACGCACGCAACGCGCGAGATGCTGCCCATTGCCAATCACCGCGCATTGAGCGATTTACGCGATGCGGAAGGCGCGCGCGTGCGCGACGATCTGGAGCGCGATGCGCTTGCCGCCGTCACGGCCTTCGACCCTACCCATTGGACCTTGATGCGTTTCCGGCTGTGGCGCAACGTCGTTGACGTTGCCAGCCAAGACGTCGATGTCTACCAAGTTGGACACATCTCTCAACCAACCGCAAAACATGCTTCTTGAAGGAGATCCGGTTATGCCTCTGGTCCGTATTGCGTTACGTCGCGGAAAATCGCCCGCCTACATCGCCGCACTTCGCAACGGCATCTACGCCGCCATGCGCGAATCGTTCAACGTGCCCGAAAATGACCGCTTCATCCTGGTCAGCCAGCACGACGCCGACGAATTGGACTACGACGCCAACTACCTCGACATCGCGCGCAGCGACGATCTGGTCATCGTGCAGATCGCCTGCAACAACACGCGCACGGTCGAGCAGAAGCAAGCGTTCTATCGAAGCGTCGCCGAGAAACTCGTGGCCGATCCCGGCGTGCGGCCGCAGGACGTGTTCATCAATTTGCTGGAGACGGCGAAAGAGAACTGGTCCTTTGGAAACGGGATCGCGCAGTACGTGTAACGCGTCTGGCGAATTTCGATCGCGCCCTATTCTCAAACTTGCCATACCGTCATTCCGGCGAAGGTCGGAATGACGAGCGCGTTATTCGCGCAACCAGCGTGCGGCGTCGAGCGCGTAATACGTAAGAATGGCGTCGGCGCCGGCGCGCTTGAACGCGGTGAGCGATTCCAGCACGACGGCGCGCTCGTCGAGCCAACCGTTCTGCGCCGCCGCTTTCAGCATCGCGTATTCGCCGCTCACCTGATACACGAACGTCGGCACGCCGAAAGCGTCTTTCACACGGCGTAACACATCCAGATAGGGCAGGCCCGGCTTCACCATCACGGCATCGGCGCCTTCGGCGATATCCAATTCCACTTCGCGCAAGGCTTCGTCGCTGTTGCCCACATCCATCTGATAGGTGTGTTTGTTGCCCTTGCCGAGATTGGCGGCCGAACCGACCGCATCGCGGAATGGCCCGTAGAAGGCGGATGCATATTTCGCCGAGTAGGCAAGAATGCGTGTATGAATGTGGCCGGCGTTTTCCAGCGCTTCGCGAATGGCGCCGATACGGCCGTCCATCATGTCCGACGGCGCGACGAAATCCATGCCCGCCTCGGCTTGCGCCAGCGACATTTTGATCAACGCCTCGACCGTCGGCTCGTTCATGACGTAGCCGTTCTCGTCGATCAAACCGTCTTGACCGTGCGTGGTGTAAGGATCAAGCGCCACGTCGCCGATCAAGCCCAGTTGCGGATACTTCGCTTTTAGCGCACGCGTGGCGCGTTGCATCAGGCCCTGCGGATTCCACGCTTCCGCCGCGTCTTCGCTTTTTACAGCAGGACCCGGCGACGGAAAGAGCGCCAGTGCGGGAATTCCCCATTCCACGCATTCTCCGGCCAATGCCAGCAGTCCATCGATCGAAAGACGCTCCACACCTGGCATCGACGGCACCGGCTCGCGCTTGCCTTCGCCTTCGCCTTCGATCACGAAGGCCACCATGATCAGATCGGTGGGCAGCAACGTGTGCTCGCGCATCAATGCGCGGGAGAAGGCGTCGCGGCGCATGCGGCGCATGCGAATGGCGGGGAAGTTCATAGGCGCATCTCAGGCAGATCGTCCGGCTAGTTTAACGCTGCGCGCTGCGATGGCGCTTGCACAAAACGCCGCGCCTGAACGGCTCAACGCGTGAGATGCCTTAGGTTTAAGAATACGCATCACAGTTAAACACCAACTCGCTCGTGCGCGAGTTCGACACATTTTGTGTGCCATCTTTGGTGGTGCAGCCCCCACCCCGTCACAAGGTAAGGAAGGAGTCGCCTCATGAGCCAACCCGCCCAGCGTTCCCCGCACTGGACCACCCCTGAAGGGATGAAATACCTGGGTCCGTACGACGGCACCGAACCGATCGATGTGACCGTTGTATTGCGACGTCGTTCGGGCAGCGCGCCGACGTCCGCCGAGTGGCCCAAGTCGCCGACCTATCCGCGCGGCGAATTCGGCAATCATTACGGCGCCAATCCGTCCGATGTGGAAAATCTGCGGCGCTTCGCGCAGCAGCACGACCTCAATGAAACCGGCTGCGAAGCGCATCGGCGCGTGTTGCATCTGCGCGGCACGCCGTCGCAACTGGAACAGGCATTCGGCGTCACGCTAGGCAAATATCAAATGGACGGATGTGCGCCATTTGTCGGCTGCGGCCATGCACCCACGCTTCCTTCCGAAGCCATTGCGGTGCTGGGCTTGGATCGGCGCCCCGTGGCCCGTGCGCAATTTCGCAAGCCGCTTGCGCAGCCCGATACGTCTTACACGCCACTGCAGCTCGGGCAGCTTTACAACTATCCCAGCGCTACGGACGGCAGCGGCGAAACCATCGGCATCATCGAACTGGGCGGCGGTTACAACACTAGCGATCTCACCCAGTATTTTTCGAGCCTTGGCATTGCGACGCCGCCGAAGGTCACCGACGTGTCGGTCGCGGGCGGTCAAAACACGCCAGGCGGCGACGCCGATGCGGAAGTGTTGCTGGATATCGAAGTATCCGGCGCGCTCGCGCCCGGCGCGGCGATCGCGGTGTATTTCGCTCCCAACACCGATCAGGGTTTTTACGAGGCCATTTCGCAAGCGGCCCATGACACGACCAACAAGCCCTCGGTCATTTCGATCAGCTGGGGCGGCCCCGAGAGCAGCTGGGCCAGCCAATCGCTCACGGCGATGGAATCGGCCTTGCAGGACGCCGCGGCGCTCGGTGTGACGATCACGGTCGCCGCCGGCGACAACGGCTCGACCGACGGTGTAAGCGACGGGCAATCGCACGTCGATTTCCCTGCATCCAGTCCGTATTCGCTGGCGTGCGGCGGCACCACGTTGTCCTCCAGCGGCCAGACCATTCAGAGCGAAGTGGTGTGGAACGAAACCGCGAGCAACGAAGGCGCGACGGGCGGTGGCGTCAGCGTGGAATACAGCCTGCCAAGCTGGCAGCAAAACGCGAAGGTGCCGACCTCGCCCAGCGGCAGCACGGGACGCGGGGTACCCGATGTCTGCGGCAATGCCGATCCGATGACCGGCTACCAGGTGCTGATAGACGGCCAAACGCAGGTGATCGGCGGCACCAGTGCGGTGGCCCCGCTTTGGGCCGGCTTGATCGCGCGCCTCAACCAGAAACTCGGCAAGCCCGTGGGCGATGTGCACGCGGCGATCTACCAGATCGGCGAGTCGGCATTCCGCGATATCACCCAGGGGAACAATGGCGCCTATCAGGCTGGCACCGGCTGGGACGCCTGCACCGGATTGGGCAGCCCCAACGGACAAGCGCTGCTCGCGGCCCTCACGGCGCAGCAGGGCTGACGCATCGCAAGCTCCTGGGCAGGCGAAGCGGGCGCGGGAACGCGCCCGCTTCGTTAGGAGAAAAATCGCATGCGTTCTGACGAATCGTCGAGAACCGCGCCGGCCATACCGGGCTCAAATGCTGGACGAATCGCACGACAACGGGCAGTCTTGTAAGGCTTGCTAGCCTGGATTCCCCATGGATCGCTCCATCGCCTCCCCGACCCTGCTTGCCGACCTTGGCGGCACCAACGTCCGCTTTGCGCTCGCCGATACCGCCTCCGCCACGCCGTTGTTGATGGACAGCGTGCGGCGCTATCGCGTGAAAGATTTCGACACGCTGGCCGACACCATCCGCCAGTACTTCGCCGACACCGGCCACACCGCCACGCAGGCGATCATCGCGGCGGCCGGCCGCATCGCCAACGGCGAGACGGTGCAGATCACCAACAATCCGTGGAACGTGTCCGCGCATGGCCTGCAGGAGGAGCTCGGCTTCGAGCGGGCGCGACTGGTGAACGACTTCGCCGCGCAAGGCATGTCGATCCCGCTGCTGCATCGCGCCGAACTGCAAGCGGTCGGACGCGTGCTGCCGCCCGAGCACGATCACAAATCGACCCAGACCTTTGTCGTGATGGGCCCGGGCACCGGCTTGGGCGTTGCCGGTTTGCTGCTGCGCCACGGTCACTGGATCGTGCTGGAAACCGAAGGCGGTCATGCCGGTTTCGCCGCGCATACGGCGGAGGACGTGGAGATTCTGCACCGCCTCAACGCACGTTTCGGCCGCGTTTCCAACGAACGCATGATCTGCGGCAACGGCCTGGTGAATCTCTACCTCGCGCTGGCCGACATCGCCGGCCAGCCTGCGCAGGAATACACGCCCGAAGACATTACCGCGCGCGCCACCGATGGCAGCGATGCCTTGTGCGTGCGCACGGTGGAAACGCTGGCCGGCATTTTCGGCAGCGTGGCGGGCGATCTGGTGCTGAGCCTGGGCGGCTGGGACGGCGTGTATCTCACTGGCGGCGTGCTGAAAATCTTGATGCCGTGGCTGCAGCGCAGCGGTTTTCGCGAACGCTTCGAAGCCAAGGGCCGCTTCCGCGATACGCTGGAACACGTTCCGACGATCGCCATCACGCATCCGGAGCCGGGTTTGCTCGGCGCGGCGGCGTTGGCGGTGCTCGAATCGGGCAGAGCTTTGCCGCAAAACCATTGAGCATGCAACGCGACGGCACCGTCACGTCGCGCCCAAGAATATGGCCGCTTACGCACGGAATCGTTTATGCCCCGCTCCAACACCGCCTTTCTTTTCGACCTCGACGGCACGTTGATCGACAGCGTGTACCAGCATGTGCTGGCCTGGAAGGAATCGCTGGATCGCGAAGGCGTGGTGCTGCCGGTGTGGACCATTCACCGCAAGATCGGCATGAGCGGCGGCCTGTTCACCAACATCCTGCTGCGCGAAACCGGTTTGGACATCACGCCCGAGCGCATCCAACGCCTGCAGCAATGGCATGCGGAAGCGTTCAATCGTCACCACACGCAAGGCTCCGTCCGCCCGCTGCCTGGCGCGCGCGAGTTGCTTGAATTTCTCACCAAGGAAAAAATTCCCTGGGGCATCGCCACCAGCGGCCGCATGCAAACCGCCGCGCACAATCTCGCGGCGCTGGGTGTCGATCCGAACGACGTGCCGGTGATCACGCGCGACATGGTGCGCCACGCGAAGCCCGATCCCGATCTGTTTCTGGCCGCCGCGGAGAAGCTGGGCGTGGACATCCAACAATCGCTGGTAGTGGGCGACAGCATTTGGGACATGCTCGCCGCACAGCGCGCCCGCGCGCTTGGCATAGGCCTGCTTTCGGGCGGTTACGGCCAGGACGAGCTGCAACGCGCCGGCGCGTTCCGCGTCTACGACGATCCGGCTGACCTGCTGCTGCATATCGACGAAGTGGCCGCGCGCGACTAAGCTCTGTCGCATCACCCCATCCGTTCTACCCTTCTTGATCGAAAGACGCTGTATCAAAAATCCACAAGAAGGTGGACTCATGAACAAGCGATCGATTCGGATATCCGGCCTGCTTACGTTAGGGCTGCTTCTTGCGACGACAGCCGCGGGTCAAACGTCCTCATCGTCCGCCGCAGCAAGCCACGGTGCCGCGCAAATCAGCGAACAGGACAAAACCCTCAACTGCCCCGACGGACTCGTGAAGTTTCTTCCCGGCGAGTATTACGCCTGCGAGGCGCGTGCGGATTTCGGCCGCGGCAAGTACGGCGACATGATGCAGATGTTGGAAGAATCCGCATCGTGGGCCAATAAAGACGCGCAATATCAGCTTGGATTGGCTTACTTCAACGGCGACTTGCCGGGCATCCCGCAAAATCGTCCGCTCGGCCTTGCCTGGCTGGCGTTGGCAGCGCAACGCGGGAAGCAGCAATATCAGATCGCCTATGGCATTGCACAGGCGCAGGCGAGCCCGGAAGACATTCGCGATGCATCGCGACTGCTGCAACAGATGACGCCGAAATACGGCGACAGCGTGGCGGCCCCACGCGCCATCCGCTATTTCAACGACGCCATCAAGCCGATCGATCGAGCGGCCATGTATGGCGGAAAAGTCTTTATTCGCGGCGTGACACCGTTTGATGTGTCCTCGAATTTCAGTGTCGCACGTTGGCTCCACGACGAAGCCACCGCCGAATTCGAAGACTGGCACGGCACTGTGACGATAGGTGGGCCAGACTGGATCCAGACGCCGCCATCTTCCAGCCGTTCTGCGCAATCAGGCGGACAAGGCAACCCTTGACGTATCCGCCGTAGAGACCACTGCCGATTTTCAGCGATAGCAGAACCCCTGCGCGCGAACCACTGCAATGCCTTACCAGGAAAGAGATTTCTTAAGCGCGCGGCTATCAGTGGCCTCATGCACA
>Ga0335072_10005574_pt1 | contig 18535 bp, 12 predicted proteins | sample Lox_Sample_21_FD_206725 | JGI IMG/M metagenome (GOLD analysis project Ga0335072, IMG submission 206725) | Soil microbial communities from Loxahatchee National Wildlife Refuge, Florida, United States - Lox_Sample_2.1 | ecosystem: Environmental > Terrestrial > Soil > Wetlands | place: USA... | reverse complement strand
AGCCGGGTGACCTCCACGTGCGGCAACTGGTCCTGGCCCACCGGGACCAGGTTCCCCTTGCAGAACAGGATGTCGGCGGCCTGGTGCACCGGGTAGGTGAACATGAGCCCGCTCACCGACGCCTGCCGCGAGTGCGCGATCTCGTCCTTCACCGTCGGGTTGCGGCGCAGCTCAGGCACCGTGACCAGGCTCAGGAACGGCAGCAGGAGCTGGTTCAGCTCGGGCACGGCGCTGTGCGCGAAGATCGTCGCCCGTGCCGGGTCGATACCGACCGCCAGGTAATCGAGCACGATCCCGGCAACGTTCTCGCGCACCGAGTCGGCGACATCCCGGTCGGTGAGCACCTGGTAGTCCGCGATGAGCACGAAAAGCTCTACCCCGGCGTCCTGCAGCCGCACCCGGTTGCGGAGGGTACCGAAGAAGTGCCCCAGGTGCAGCTCCCCGGTCGGCCGGTCACCGGTGAGGATCCGGAACGATCGCGGCTCCTCGCCGATCCGCCGTTCGAGCTCCGCGGAGCGGCGCAGCACGGCCGCGAGTGACCCGCCGGTCGTCGCGGAGATCTCCGGGTCCGGCGCGGCTCCGCCGTCCGCCCCGGCCGGGGCAGACGCGGGGACCGGCGAGGAGTGCGGCAGGCCCGCGTCCCGGGTACCGGTGCCAGCCGGGCGCCTGTGCGGCGACTCCACGGCTTGCGGCTCGCTGAATGTCAGAATGCTGGTCATCGGAGTGTCTCCTTGCCTGGATCTGGTTAAGGCGAGGGACGACCCGGTCAGCGGAAACAAGAACGGCCGTCCCCTGTCGGCGGACGGCCGTTGATCGTTAGCGCGCGCTTAACCTGGCAGCCGTCCCGGTACGGGACGCCACCAGCCCTGGAGCCTTACAGCACGCATGTTTTGATGCTAGCACGACGCCCTCCGGCGCCCCGCCAAAGCGTGATGCCGCGCGTCTGCGGTGGCCTTCCAGCCCGGATCACACTCTAGGAAGATAACAGCAACAAGCGCGGAGCGCTTGGGCGCCGACGGCTGTCCGTCGGCTCGGTGAGGCAGATTAGCCGGGCGGCCGTCTCCGTGAAAGGCTGGAGACATGGAGTACACGCATCTGGGACGCTCAGGGCTCGCGGTCAGCCGGCTCTGCCTCGGCACGATGAACTTCGGGTCGCTGACCCCGCCGGGCGACGCGCACGTGATCATGGAGCGGGCACACGAACTCGGCATGAACTTCTTCGACACCGCCAACACGTACGGACGGCGACAGTCGCCCCCCGGGCAGGTCGCCAACAACGAGCAGTCGCACGCCGGGTGGACCGAGGAAATCCTCGGTGACTGGTTCGCGCTCGGCGGCGGACGGCGGGAGAAGACGGTGCTCGCCACCAAGCTCTACGGCGACATGGGCAGCTGGCCGAACGAGGGGAAGCTGTCGGCACTCAACATCCGCCGTGCCTGCGACGCCTCGCTGCGCCGGCTCCGGACCGACTACATCGACCTGTACCAGATGCACCACGTCGACAGGGACACCCCGTGGGACGAGATCTGGCAGGCCATGGAGGTCCTCACCGCCCAGGGCAAGATCCTGTACACCGGGTCGTCCAACTTCGCCGGCTGGCACATCGCGCGGGCCTGCGAGACCGCGACGGCCCGCGGTTTCCTCGGCCTGATCAGCGAGCAGTCGCTGTACAACCTGGCCACCCGGTGGATCGAGCTTGAGGTGCTCCCCGCCGCCCGCGCGTACGGTGTCGGCGTCATCCCCTGGTCTCCGCTCGAGGGCGGCCTGCTCGGCGGTGTGCTCGCCGCGGAACGGGAAGGCCGCCGCCGTCTGGCGGGACGGGCCAAGTCGGTGGTCGAGGCGCACAGGGACCGCATCGAGGCCTGGGAGGAACTGTGCGGCAAGCTCGGCGAGGCGCCGGCGCACGTGGCCCTGGCCTGGCTGCTGCATCAGCAGGGCGTGACCGCCCCGATTATCGGCCCGCGCACCCGCGAGCAGCTCGACAGCGCGCAGCGTGCCCTGGAGATCCGCCTCGACGCTGACGTCCTCGCCCGCATCGACGAGATCTTCCCCGGCTACAAGCCCGCCCCAGAGCACTATGCCTGGTAATCCGCTGCCTACTCCTCCTCCTCGTCGTTTTCCATGACGACGCTGATGGAGTCGTTGGACAGGAGGAACGAGATGTCCTCCAGGGATTTGGCGATCGAGAACAGCAGGTACGGAACCGCCGCCTGGGCGTCGCCGCTGAGCATGCCCGCGGCGACGCGCAGCTGCGGGCTGTAGTCGGAGCCGAGGTCTTCCTGGAGTTCGTCGATCAGGCTGTCGTCGTCCATCGGTGCCCTCCCGGGGTCGGCACGTCGGTTACGCGTGGCTCGCCCAACTCTAGGCGGCTTGGGAATCCTAGTGCAGTCCGCTGAGGGAAACGACACGGCGGATGGCATCGAAACGACAAGTGCGCCGGACCCGGCGGGAGGTCGGGTCCGGCGCACTGGCGCCGCGCAGGTGGCGGTGAACTAGGAGGCGAAGTCGAGCAGCGGCTGCGCCCGCGACGGGTGCCGCAGCTTGGACAGCGACTGCTTCTCAAGCTGGCGGATCCGCTCCCGGGTCAGCCCGAGCGCGCGACCGATCTCGTCGAGCGTGTGCGGGTTGCCGTCGTACAGCCCGAACCGCATCGCCATGATCGTCGCCTCTCGCGGGGTGAGCGCGTCGAGCGCCGACCGCAGCTGCTCGGCCATGAGCTGCCGGTCGACCAGTTCGGAGGCCTCGGGCGCGTCGACGTCCTCGATGAGGTCGCCGATCGACGTCTCGCCGTCCTCGCCAATCGTGGAGTCGAGCGAGATCGGCTGCCGCGAGGTGCGCAGCAGCTCCTCGATCTGGTCCGGGGTGCGGTCCAGCTCGACGGCCAGCTCCTCTGGCGTAGGCTCGCGGCCGAGGCGCTGGTGCATGTCACGCTCCACGCGCGACAGCTTGGACAGCATCTCGAGCACGTGCACGGGCAGCCGGATCGTCCGCGCGGAGTCCGCGAACCCGCGCTGGATCGCCTGCCGGATCCACCACATCGCGTAAGTCGAGAACTTGTAGCCCTTGGTGTAGTCGAACTTCTCGACCGCACGGATCAGGCCCAGGTTCCCCTCCTGCACGACGTCAAGGAGGGAAAGACCGCGGTCGCTGTACTTCTTGGCGACCGACACGACAAGGCGCAGGTTGGCCTCGAGCATGTGCGCCTTCGCGCGCCGCCCGTCCTCGGCCACAAGCTCCAGGTCGCGACGGAACTCCGGCGACAGGTCAGCTACGGTGTCCAGCTTGTGCTCGGCGAACAGGCCGGCCTCGATCCGCTTGGCCAGGTCCACTTCCTGCTCGGCGGTGAGCAGGCTGGTCCGCCCGATCGACTTGAGGTAGGTGTGCACCGAGTCGCCCATGGCGGGCGTCTGGTCGTCGAGGTCAACCCCGTCGGCGAACGCGGCCACGTCCGCCTCGATCGACGCCATGTCATCGTCGCCGAGCTCCGGGTCTGAGTCCGCGTCGGCGTCCGCGGCGTTCGCGGCCGCCGCGGGAGCGGCAGGCGCGTCGTCCGCGGCCTTCCTGGCACGCGTCTTCCTCGCGGGAGACTCGGTCGCGGCGGGCGTCCCCGTGGCCTTTGCCGCGGAGGCCTTCGCTCCGCTGGCGGCCTTGGCCCTGCCCCGCGGCGCGGCCTTCAGGTCGGTCTCCTCGTCGGCCAGCCGTACGCCGGCCTCGCTCAGCTCACGGAGAATGGACCGGGCCTCACCAGGCGTCAGTCCAGCCCGCTCGAACGCCGTCCGCAGGTCCGAAAGGGACAGGTGGCCCTGGCTGCGACCGCGCTGGATCAGGTCGTCCACACGTGACGAGCTCGCCTCCTCCTCAGCCGAGGCGGCTGTTGCGATCCGCGGCATGAGACACCTCCCTACTTCTGTTCATGTGCGCATGCGATACGCACTTCAACACCAACACGACTTAACACGATTCCCCGATGACAACGAGTAACCCCGCTCCGTTACCGGCTTTCGCGGGGCACTCATAATTAACGCTCCGCGGCCGAGATTGTTCCCGTTGGCGTCACGTTCTTGACATCTTGAGGGCTGCGAGGTCCGGCTTGCCGCTTGGAAGCACAGGGATAGCCTCCGTCAGCACGATCTCGCTTGGGCAAGCGTAACGCGGAAGGCGAGCGCTTACATGCGTACGAAGCAATTCTAGGCCAGGTGGGTCATCCGGGTTGGCGGGGACTACCACCGCGGTGACCCGTTCGCCCCATTCCGGGTCCGGCCTGCCGACTACCACCACCTCCCGTACGCCGGGGCAGGTCGCGGCGGCGGCCGCGACCTCGCCGGGTACCACCTTGTACCCGCCGGTGTTTATTACGTCGTCCGCGCGGCCGCGGATTGCGACGCGGCCGTCGGCCGCGACGTAGCCGAGGTCGGATGTGACGAATTCCCCATCGACCAGCGCGGTCGCCGTGAGGTCCGGCCTGGCGTGGTAGCGGTTCATCAAGACGGGCCCTGAGATCCGCAGGCGGCCGTCTGCGCCCGCCCTGACGGTCACCCCGGCGAGCGGCATCCCGTCGTAGACGCAGCCGCCGCAGGTCTCGCTCATGCCATAAGTCGTCATCACCGCGATCCCGGCATCGCGTGCCTGGTCAAGCGCCGCCGCTCCGGCGGCCGCACCGCCCACGAGCACGGACCGGTACCGGGCGAGCGCCCGGGCGCCGCCGTCCTCGCCGAGGAGCCTGACCAGCTGCGTCGGGACGACCGACAGGTGCGCGCAGCCGGCGTCCGCGGCGTCGCGCACGGCGTCCGCGGTCGCCTGCGCCGCCACGACGGGCTCGGTCCCGCTCACCAGGGACCGCACAAGCACCTGCAGCCCCGCCACGTGCGCCGCCGGCAGGCACACCAGCCACCGCTCACCCGGCCGAGCCCCGGCCCGCGCGAGGGATGCCCGCGCGGAGTGCGTGAGGGCCGCCGCGCTCAGCTCGACCCCCTTCGGCTCCCCGGTGGATCCCGAGGTGCCGATGATCACGGCCGTCTCCGGTGACACTCCCGGTGATCCCGAACGGGTCCGCTCTTCGCCGTCCGTGTCAGTGACCGCGCCGGGCCGGAACACGTCGATGAGCTGCCTGATTCGGGCCGCGGGCTGCTGGGCGTCGACCGGCAGGATGGCCGGCCCGGTGCCGTCGAGCGCCCGGGCGAGGGGATCGAGCAGCCGCCCTGCGTCGGCGACACCGTTCAGCAGCACCGCGTGCAGCCGGCGCTGGCCGCCCTCGCCGCTATCCACGCTGTCCATCACCTCACATGACCAGATGCGACCGCCGGGCATTCCCGGCATGCCGCCGCGCGGCCGCCCGTCGGCGACGCGGCGTCCGGGATGCTCCGGCGACGATCTTCGCCGGCGGCGTCGCCCGCGACGGGCCCGGGGTGGCCACGAACGGGGATCGCGGTCCCGGTCGATAAGGTTAGAGCCCGGACAATGGGAGGTTACGAGTGAGGCAGCCGCAGGGGTCCGGGCCGGAACCACGTGACGAGTGCGGCGAGCGCGCGCCCGGCCGCCGGCGCCGCCGCGCCGCGAACGCGCCGCTTCGTGATCGGTGGACACGGTGAACGAACTGCCCGAGTTGCTCGGGACGCTGCGGGCGTTCGCCATCCCGATGCGGACGAAGTTCCGCGGGATCACCGTCCGGCACGGCGCGCTCGTCCAGGGGCCGGCCGGATGGGGCGAGTTCTCGCCCTTCGCCGAGTACGGGCCGGCCGAGTCGGCCCGCTGGCTGGCCAGCGCGATCGAGTCGGCCACCGTGCCGTGGCCGGCGCCGGTGCGGGACGCGGTGCCGGTCAACGTGACCGTGCCCGCCGTGGGCCCGGAGCGCGCCTACGCGGTCGTCGCGGCGTCCGGCTGCCGCACCGCCAAGGTGAAGGTGGCCGAGAAGGGCCAGGCGCCGGGCGAGGATGTGGAGCGGGTGGCCGCGGTGCGGGACGCGCTTGACGCGGCAGGGCCTGGCGGGCGGATCCGGGTGGACGCCAACGGCGGCTGGAGTGTCGATGAGGCGGCGCGCATGCTCCGCGCGCTTGATAAGTACTCGCTCGAGTACGCCGAGCAGCCGTGTGCGACCCTGGACGAACTCGCGCGGCTTCGTCGATTTGTCGACATCCCGGTGGCCGCGGACGAGTCGATCCGCAAGGCCGATGATCCGCTGCGGGTCCGGGCGGCGGGCGCGGCCGACATAGTGATGGTCAAGGTGCAGCCTCTCGGGGGGGTCCGCGCGGCCCTGCGGGTGGCCGAGGCCTGCGGGCTGCCGGTGGTCGTCTCGAGCGCGGTTGACTCGTCGGTCGGCCTGGCCGCCGGCGTGGCCCTGGCCGCCGCCCTGCCGGAACTGCCGTACGCCTGCGGGCTCGGCACGATGTCCCTGCTGGCCGGCGACGTGACCGCGGAACCGCTGAGCGAGATCCGGGGCGAACTGCCGGTCCGCCGGCCGGCTGTCGACCCCGGCGCCCTGGCGCAGTGGGAGACCGACCCCGCCCCGTGGCGCGACCGCGCGCTGGCGGCCGCGCGCCACCTGCCGGACGTACCGGGAACGGACCGCCCGTGATGACACCAGGGAGCTCTGCCGCCCCGCGAACCGTCAGCGAGATAACAGCAAGAGGCACTGGCGCCTGGACAGAGGCGGCCCGGTGAATCCGTCGACCGCGTTCGGGACCGTGCTCGCCGACGAGCTGGCGCGGTGCGGGCTGCGTGAGGTCGTCGTCGCGCCCGGGTCCAGGTCTACGCCGCTGGCCATGGCCTTCTGGGAACTTGACCGGGCCGGCCGGGTCCGGCTGCACGTGCGCATCGACGAGCGGTCGGCGGCGTTCACCGCGCTCGGCCTCGCCAAGGCGTCCCGCCGTCCTGTCGCCGTGCTGTGCACGTCGGGCACCGCGGCGGCGAACTTCCATCCCGCGGTCATCGAGGCGGACGAGTCGGCCGTCCCGTTGCTCGTGCTTACCGCGGACCGGCCGCCGGAACTGCGCGGCACGGGTGCCAGCCAGACGGTGGACCAGATCAAGCTGTACGGGTCGGCGGTCCGCTGGTATGCCGACGCGGGCGTGCCCGAGCGCCGTCCCGGCATGGCCGGCTACTGGCGCTCCCTGGCCTGCCGGGCGTTCGCGCACTGCGCAGGCGCGCCGGGCACCCTGCCAGGCCCGGTGCACCTGAACCTTCCGTTCCGCGACCCCTTGGTCCCCGACCCCGCCGCCCGGGCACCCGAACGCGATAACAGCAACGAGTGCCTCGGTGCGACCGCGGCGGAAGAGCCTTCCGGCACTCTCGCATCCCCTGCGTCGCCGGTCCCCGTGGCGGACGGCCTGCGATCCCGCACCTCGGCGCTCGGCGTCCCCGGCCCGGATAACAGCATAAAGCCCGACGGTGCCGGTGTCCGCGGCGCGGACCTGGCCGGGCCGGCGAACGGTGTTCCGGGATCCGGGGACACCGACTGGCCCGAGCCGCTGACGGGGCGGGCCGACGGCGGGCCCTGGACGCGGGTCAGCGCGCACGCCGCCGCGGTCGCACCCCTGGAATTGCCCTGGTCCGAGCGCGGCGTCGTGGTCTGCGGTGACGGCGACTACGACGCGGCCGGGCTCGTCGAACTAGCCGAGCGGGCCGGATGGCCGGTCCTGGCGGAGCCGTCATCGGGGGGTCGGCGCGGACTGAACGCGCTGACGGGATACCAGTACCTGCTCGCATCGCCGCGGTTCATGGCGGAACACCGGCCTCAGGTCATCGTCTCGGCCGGGCGCCCGGGGCTCACCCGGCCGCAGTCGGCGCTGCTCGGCCTCGCGCGCCCGGCCGCGGCCGGTGAGCTGGCCGGCCCTGTCGGGTCGCCGGCGGTCAGGCATGTCGTCGTCGCGGCGGGCCCGGGGCTCTGGGCCGACCCGCAGCGCGCCGCGACCGACGTCGCCGCGGCGATCCGGCTTACCGGAGTGCCGGAGACGGCGCCGAGCCGCTGGCTGGACGCCTGGCGGCGCGCCGACGCGGCGGCGACCGCCGCCGCCGACGCGGTGCTCGACGCGTGGCACGCTGGCCCGCGCGCGGGCGACGGCGGCGCGGCAGCGCCTGCCACTTCCGGGCCAGGTGCGGACGAAGCCGGCGGTGGCCGCGCGCTCAGCGAGGAGCCCACCACTATTTCCCGCCAGAGCGCGCTGTCGGAGCCGGAGGTCGCCCGCGAACTGGTCAGCGCGCTGCCGGAGAACGCCGTACTGTGGTGCGGGAACTCACTATCCGTGCGGGATATCGATCTTGCTCTGCCACCGCGGACGGACACTCGCGTGATCGCGAGCAGAGGGGCCAGCGGGATCGACGGGACGTTCTCCACGGCCGCGGGCGTGGCCCTCGCGCACGCGGCGGAGCACCCGGGAGCGGTCGCGTTCGCGCTGATCGGGGACCTGGCGCTGCTGCACGACGCGCCGGGCCTGGCGATCGGCCCCGCGGAGCCGCGGCCGGACCTGTGCGTCGTGGTGGTGAACAACGACGGCGGCGGGATCTTCGAGGGCCTTGAGCCCGCCAGGTTCAGAGGCAGCGCCGGGGAACACGGCGCCGGGGTGGACGGTGCCCCCGGCGACGGCCAGGGACGTGGGCAGTCGGTGTTCGAGCGGGTGTTCGGGACGGCGCACGGGGCATCCATCGAGCGGCTGGCCGCGGCGTTCGGCCTGCCGTACACGCTGGCCGAGCGGCCGGGCGACATCGCCAAGGCGGTCGCGGCCGCGGTCGGCGGCACCGGGCCGCGGATCGTCGAGGCGCGCACCGGCCGCGCCGCGAACGCCGACCTGCGGGAGCGGATGCGCGCCGCGGCGGTCGAGGCGGCCGCGGGGACTTCGCGTCCGGCGAGCCGGGGATGGGAACCTTGATCGCATGACGGAGCTGACGGACGCGGCAGGCGCCGGACCGGTGGACGGCGGACAGGTCCAGGACCTGGAGACACTGACCCGCGCCCTCGTCGGGATCACCCTGCAGAGCCTTGAGGTGCTCGGCGGGCAGGTAAGCCTGCCGCAGTTCCGGCTGCTGCTTGTCGCATCGACGGTCGGACGGGCGCCCTCGTCCCGGCTGGCCGAGGCGGCCGCGGTGCCGGCTTCGTCGGTGACCCGACTGGCCGACAAGCTCGAGGCCGCCGGACTGCTCGTGCGCGGCGCGGACGCTCGAAGCCGGTCGATCGTGACGATCGAGATCACCGAGGCCGGCCGCGACCTCGTCGCGCGCGTCGTGGCCCGGCGGCACGAACTGCTGGCCGCCGTGCTGGCCCGGATGGCGCCGGGAGAGCGGACGACGGTCGCCGGGGCGGCGGCACGGTTCGCGGCGCTGGCCGCGGACGCGGCGGTACGCGGCACCAGCGGACCGCTGCCCCTCTGACCGCACGCTGCAGCCATCGCCCAGCCATCCCCCCTCATAGATAACAGCAAGAAGCGCCGGAGGCGCAGGCTTATCAGTCACTCTCCAGGAGGTTGACCACGCGGCGGCCGCGCTTCGTGCCATCCGGTCGTGGACCGATCCGCCGCCGTTTCCTCTCCCGGCCGCGTGAGACCGGCCGGCGTTTCCCCTCCCGCCCGCGGGCGATCCGCCGTCGTTTCCCATCCATCCCGGTCGCGGGCCGATCCGCCGGCGCTGCCTCTCGCTGACGGCTAAGGCGTGCTGACTGCCCCTCCGCTTGGCCACCCCTGGGCCACCCCTTGGCCAGTGGTGGTGCCTCCGCTGGGCCACCCCCTGGGCCAGTCGTGCTGCGTGACTTTCGCCACCGCGGGCGGACCGTCGGCACTTTCGTCCGCCCCTTGCGGCTCGGGCGCGGGCGGATCCTGCGCTCGCTCGGCGGTCAGTCACTCGGCAACCGCCCTTCGTGTCCGCGCGGGCCGGTTTGCTGGCACTTCCCCGCTTCCTCTTGCGGCTCAGGCGGGAGTTCGTCACGCCGTTCCCGCGGCCGACGGCGCGGCAGTCGCGGCCTCGTGACCGCGCCGGGTTATCCCGAAGTGGTTGGCTAAATAAAGTTTTGTCGTATGCAATACTTTGAGGCGTGAACGAAACTGCCGTGCATATGCCACATCTGGGGGATTTCACCCTTCGACCGAGGACTCTGCTGATCACGGCGGTGGCGCTCGTCGTAGGAGGCGCGAGCGCGGTCGCGGCCTTCTGCCTGCTGCGCCTGATCGGCCTGATCACGAACGCGGTGTTCTACCAGCGGCTGTCGGTGACGATGACCGCACCGGGTGCCGGCCGGCATCCCTGGTGGCTGATCCTGCTCGCGCCCGTGGCCGGCGGTCTCGTGGTCGGGCTCATGGCCCGCTACGGCAGCGAGAAGATCCGCGGTCACGGGATGCCGGAGACGATCGACGCGATCATCACAAACGGCAGCAGGGTCCAGCCCAGGGTGGCGTTGCTGAAGCCGCTGTCGGCGGCTGTGTCGATCGGGACCGGCGGTCCGTTCGGCGCGGAGGGCCCGATCATCATGACCGGCGGCGCCGTCGGCTCGATCCTGGCCCAGCACCTGCACCTGTCGGCGGACGAACGCAAGGCACTACTCGTCGCGGGCGCCGCGGGCGGGATGGCGGCGACATTCAACGCGCCGCTCGCTTCGGTCCTGCTCGCGGTGGAGCTGTTGCTGTTCGAGTGGCGGCCGCGCAGCCTGATTCCGGTGTGCGCGTCGGTTGCGGTCGCGACCGTCTGCCGGTGGGGGCTGCTGGGCTCCGCCATCCTTTTCCCGGTGAGCGGCGCGGTCAGGCCCGGTGCCGCCGCGATCGGCCTCACCATGGTGCCCGGTCTGAGCGGCGGGGTGCTCGCGGTGATCGCGACGGCGCTCGTCTACAAGTCGGAGGACACGTTCGCCCGGCTGCCCATCCACTGGATGTGGTGGCCAGCGATCGGCGGGCTGATCATCGGCGTCGGCGGCATGTTCGAGCCACGGGCGCTCGGCGTCGGGTACGACGTGATCGGGTCGCTGCTGACCGGCCGGGCCGGCCTTTCGCTTATCGTCGGCATCCTCGTGGTGAAGACGCTGATCTGGTCGCTTTCGCTCGGCTCGGGAACATCGGGCGGTGTCCTCGCCCCCACGTTCATGATCGGCGGCGCGCTCGGCGCGCTTGAGGGACATGCGCTGCCGCATGTGTTCGCCGGGTTCTGGGCGATGGCCGGGCTCGCCGCGGTGCTCGGCGGCGTGATGCGCTCACCGCTGACCGGGGTGGTGTTCACCGTGGAACTCACCGGCGCCTGGGACACCATCACCGCGCTGCTCGTGGCGTCCGTCAGCGCCTACGCGCTGTCCGCGCTGATCCTGAAGCGGTCGGTGCTGACCGAGAAGGTGGCGCGCAAGGGCGTGCACCTGACCCGCGAGTACTCCACGGACCCGCTTGAGGTGTTCTTCGCCCGCGATGTGATGGCCGCGCTGCTTCCGGAGACCGAGCCGTGCGGGCCCGATCCCGGGGAGGTCACCGTGTACGCGGACAGCACGCTGCGCGAGGTGGCCAACGAGTTCGCCCGCCGGGACGTGACCGTGGCGGCGGTGGTTGACCGGACGGCACCCGGGCGTGTCGTCGGGCAGATCACCCTCAGCCAGCTGCTGCACGCCCGGCGTGCGGACCTGCAGGAGGAGGAGCACAGGGAACGGTCGCTCCCCGCGGCCGGTCGGCGCACCCACATGACCCGTCAGGCAAAGCGCAGGAACCGCTCACGCGGGCGCGGGACAACCGGGACGAGAAAGCAAGACGCGGTCAAGCCCGGGTGACCCGCCAGCTGAGCACCCGCGCACGGGACCAGGTGAGCACCCTCTCACGGGACCAGCTGAGCACCCGGGCACGGGACCAGGTGAGCACCCGCGCACGGGACCAGCTGAGCACCGCGCACGGGGGAGGCATTGCGTGGCGTGGCGGGAATGCTTGTGACGTCTCGCCGCTGCCGTGGCCAGCGTGGTACGGTACCGTCCGCGTCCGCCTCGTTCCTCGGCTCCTCGGCTAGTCGGCCCGCCCGGCAGAGGCGGATGGCGCGGGGGGTGACGGAGGCGCTGGAAGTTCAGGCGGTGCCGGAGCTGACGGCGGGGTATCGGCGGCGACGGTTCTCGGGCGGCGGGCGGCGTTCCCCGCCATCGGGTCCATCAGCAGCGCCTCGCCCGCGCAGCCGGCCGCGATCACGGCGAGGAGGCAGAAGGCGACGGTGTACGCCGTCTGGCCGCCGCTCGTGACCGCGTCGCCGACGCGCAGGGCCACGGTGGCGCCGGCGATCGCCAGGCCCGCGCCGAGTTGCATTGACGTGGCCGCCAGGGTGTTCGCGTCGCGCATCAGTTCCGGGACCATGTCCGCGAGCCCGACGGTGCTGTACACGGTGAACCCGGTTGACCGGGTGACACCGCTGGCAAGGGCCAGCGCCGCGATAACCGCGACCGGGGTCGAGGCGGTGGTGAAGCCGAGCGCGGCGACGATGACGGCGGTACCCAGGGTGGAGGCGATCAGCAGCGGGCGAAACCCGAACCGGTTGATCAGCGGCGTCGTGGCCGGCTTGATGCCGACGTTCCCCGCGAACACGAACGCGGTGACCGCCCCGGACTTCACCGGTGACCAGCCGAACTGCACCTGGAACATGAGCGGCAGCAGGAACGGCATCGCGCCGACGACGAAGAAGTACATCGTCCCGCCGAACTGCGATACCCGGAACGTCCGGACGGCGAGGGTGCGCAGGTTGAGCAGCGGATGCGGGGCGCGTCTCAGGTGAACCACCGCCCCGGCGAGCAGCGCCGCCGAGAACACGCCGAAGGCCGCCGTCTGGGCGGCCGGCGGGGAGGGCAGCGTCACCAGGTGCGCGGCGTAGGTCAGCCCGCCAAGGCCGGCGCAGGTCAGCACCACCCCCGCCCAGTCGAGCGGCGGAGGCACCGTGCCCCCCGCACCGGGCGCCGCGGTGATCAGCCGCCACGCCACGGCGAACGCGATCACACCGAGCGGGACGTTGATGAGGAACATCCAGTGCCAGGTCGCGTAGGTGGTGATGAGGCCGCCCGCCAGCGGCGCGACCACCGGGGCGAGCAGCCCGGGCCAGACCACGAACGAGGTGAGCCGGAGGATGTCTTCTTTGGCCGCCGGCGACAGCACCATGGTGCGCCCGACCGGCACCATCATCGCGCCGCCCGCCCCCTGCACCACCCGCATCCCGACAAGCATGCCGAGGTTCACGCTCGCCGCGCAGCCCACCGAGGCCAGGGTGAACAGCGCGATCGCGGTCAGGAACACCGTACGGTTCCCGTACCGCCTGGTCAGCCACCCCGACAGCGGGATCAGCACCGCCAGGGTCAGCAGGTACGCGCTGACGACAAGGCCGACCTCCGTAGCCGGCGCCCGCAGCGACCGCCCGATCTGCGGCGACGCCGTGGTGACGATCGTCCCGTCCAGCATCTCCATGAAGTAGCAGCCTGCGACGAGCAGAGCGGTATTGCGGTGCCGCGCGGTGATCACGCAAGCCTCAACAACGCCGGGATGCCGGTTATGTCCCCTGTTGCCCGCCCACGGCCGATAGGCCCGCGAGTCCTCCTGGGTGCTGGGTGCTCGGGCGGCGCACGGGTACTGGGTGACCACCGTAGCGACGGCGTAGTCCGCCCTGACTGCTCGCCGGGACGCGGCCGCCGGGGACGCGGTCGGCGGGACGCGGTCGCCGGGACGCGGCCGGCGGGACGCGGCCGCCGGGTCGCGGTCGCCGGGGACGCGGCGCCGGGGCGGCCGCGAACGGTATCGCTGGCGGCCGCCCCGGCGCGAGCGGGGACGCCTGGAGTCAGGGGCCGATCATCGGGGTGACATTGAACGGGGCATGCAGCAGGCCGAACTGGTACATCACGTCGGCGACGCGCTGGATCCGGACCTTGTCGATGGCGGTGGGGTAGATGTTCAGCGCCATTACCGCAGCGACGATCGCGGGGATCTGCCCGTTTTGCGGGCCGCTGAGTGACTCCATCGCCGACTCGACCGCCGCGCGGCTGGTGTCCGCGATCTCCTGGCCCCGCGCCAGTGCGGTGATGAACGCCCTGAGCGTGCCTGGGTTCTGTTCGGCCCAGGACTTCGTGACCACGTACCCCTGGATGGGGAACTGCTCGGTGGCGCCCTGGTTGAGGTCGGTGAGCTGGACCACGCCGTACTGCTGCTCGGCGGCGGTCGCGAACGGCTCTGGCATCGCCGCCGCGTCAATCTTGCCCGCGGCGAGTTCCGCCGCCATGTCGGGGAAGGGAATCGGCGCTGACGGGAAGCGTACCTGGGTCAGGCTGATGCCATTCTCGGTGAGCACGGAAGCGGCGAGGAGATAGTTAATGTTGAGGGGTGCGTTGATGCCGAGCAGGTGCCCTTTCAGCTCCGAGAGTGTCTTGATTTTCGAGTCAGGCATCGTGTATATGGCCTGCGTCCCCTGCTGCATCACCGATCCTTCGGCGATGATCTCAAGCGGCTGGCGTTGGTCCACGTAATGCTGAATGTAGGAGACGTAGTTTCCGCCGGTAATGTCGTACTGCCCGGCGATCTGCTGGTCGATCACCTCGTCGCTGCTGACGGCGGGGGTGTAGTGAATGGTCAGGCCCTGCTGCGCGAAGAGCCCCTGGTGCAGTGCGACGAAAAAGCCGGCGGAATCCACCGCCGGCACGACGGCCACGTTAAGCGTGGTTTTCTGTAGCCCGTTCGGGCTAGTGCTTCCGGCATTGGCGGCGAGTCCCCCGCAGCCCGCAAGGGCTATGAGTGCTATTGCAAGGGGAGGCGCGAGAATGCGCATGGGCGAGCGGAACATGTAATTCCTCCTGATGTGCGGCCTACAGGCGGTAATCGGATCGTAAATCAGGAAGAATTGCGGGCTTTGCGGTTTTAGGTAAATAGTGGCATTTCCCGGGTAGAGTGATCCACTTTAACTTCCGTGGCCAGGGCAGGGAAGTCTGATATCTGGACGTCAATGTGACGTGAGCGGCCAGAGAGGTTCTGCAATGGGCTCGACCGGGCGGCCGGCGCCGCCCATGGCGTCAAGGTCGGAGGCTTCGCGGCCGAGGGTCATGCCCAGGGACCGGTTCTGCGCGGTACCCGCCGCCCTGTGCTGGCGTCAGGCCACCGCGCGTGGTGGACGGTTCCGGCCGTCATGTCTCGTCAGCCCGGCTGCCGGCCGGGGCCGACGCCTTCAACAAGTTCGGCGCCCAGTTGGACCAGGCGAACCCGGGCATGACCGCCAAGTTCAACTACAACGGCAGTTCCTCGCCCGCGACGCAGATCACGCAGGGGAGTGGACGGCGCCGCTCCCGGCCACGGCTTGGTACGCGGCGTTGCGGGATACACGTTGCATGGTCATGCAATGCTGTGCATATAATTGCATCCATGACCAAGGTGCTCGCCTCCCTTCCTGTCGGTGAACGTGTCGGGATCGCTTTCTCCGGCGGCCTCGACACCTCGGTGGCTGTCGCGTGGATGCGCGAGAAGGGGGCGGTGCCCTACACCTACACCGCCGACCTGGGCCAGTACGACGAGCCCGACGTGGCGTCCGTGCCCGGCCGGGCCGGCGCCTACGGTGCGGAGGGCGCCCGGCTCGTCGACTGCAAGGCCGCCCTGGTGGATGAGGGGCTGGCCGCCCTCACCTGCGGCGCCTTCCACATCAGGACGGGCGGCCGCGCCTACTTCAACACCACGCCGCTCGGCCGCGCCGTCACCGGAACGCTGCTCGTCCGGGCCATGCTCGATGACGACGTGCAGATCTGGGGCGACGGCTCCACTTACAAGGGCAACGACATCGAGCGGTTCTACCGCTACGGCCTGCTCGCCAACCCGTCCCTGCGCGTCTACAAGCCGTGGCTGGACGCCGCGTTTGTCGGCGAGCTCGGCGGCCGGGCGGAGATGTCGCAGTGGCTCACCGACCGCGGACTGCCGTACCGGGCGAGCAAGGAGAAGGCCTATTCCACCGACGCGAACATCTGGGGCGCCACCCACGAGGCCAAGCAGCTCGAACATCTCGACGCGAGCGTCGAGCTCGTAGAGCCGATCATGGGCGTCCGGTTCTGGGACCCGCAGGTGGAGATCCCGGCCGAGGACGTGACGATCACCTTCGAGCGCGGCCGCCCCGTCGCCATCAACGGCAAGGAGTTCGCCGACGCCGTCGCCCTGGTCCTCGAGGCGAACGCGATCGGTGGCCGGCACGGGCTCGGCATGTCCGACCAGATCGAGAACCGGATCATCGAGGCGAAGTCGCGCGGCATCTACGAGGCGCCTGGCATGGCCCTGCTGCACGCCGCCTACGAGCGGCTCGTCTGCGCGATCCACAACGAGGACTCGGTCGCCGCCTACCACAACGAGGGCCGCAAGCTCGGCCGGCTGCTGTACGAGGGCCGCTGGCTCGACCCGCAGGCGCTGATGATCCGCGAGTCGCTGCAGCGCTGGGTCGGCACCGCCGTCACCGGCAGCGTCACGCTGCGGCTGCGCCGCGGCGAAGACTACTCGATCCTGGACACGTCCGGCCCGGCGTTCAGCTACCACCCCGACAAGCTGTCCATGGAGCGGGTGGAGGACGCCGCGTTCGGTCCTTCGGACCGGATCGGCCAGCTCACCATGCGCAACCTCGACATCGCCGATTCCCGGGCGAAGCTTGAGCAGTACGCGGGCCTTGGCATGTTCGGCGGCGGGCAGGCCGCGCTCGTCGGCGCTGGCACTCCCGCTTCGTCGCCCGCCGAACTCATCGGCACCATGCCGCTGGGCGGCGCCGAGGCGATCGCCTCCGCCGGGCAAGTCCCCGACGACGAGCTCCTCGACCGTGCCGCCATGGAATCCGGCACCGACTGACCCCTGCGGTTCTAGCCAAGCAGTTTGTAGACGGCGCTGATATACGCGTTCGCGTTGTCGGAGCCGATGATGCCGGGCTGCATCTTGTTCATCATGTACGAGATCGTCGTGCGCCGGTCCAGGTCCATGATGATCACGGACCCGCCCCAGCCGCCCCAAAAGCAGATCTTGCCCTCGGGGATCGACGGGATGCTCGCCGGCTCGGGAAGCCCGTAACCGATGCCCCACCGGATGAGGGCACCGAGGAACAGGTCCACCCCGTGGATCTGCTCGCGGAACACGTGCTCGATCGTTTCCTGCGACAGGAGTCGAACACCGTCGGTGGCGCCGCCGAGGGTCACCGCGGACAGCACACGCGCCACGGAAGCGGCGTTGCCGTGGCCGTTGGCCGCGCCGACCTCCGCTCGCCGCCACCCCTCCGTGTTCGCCGCCGCCGCGTCAGCCGCCGGACCTGCCGCCGTCTTGGCCAGCACGCTGGCCGGGTCGATGGTTGACATGTCGAACGGCAGCGGCGGCGGCGGGATGATCTCGGCGCACCGTACCCAGTCGGACTTCTTCGCGCCGATCTGGAAGTCGGCGTCCAGGGGGCCGGCGATCTCGGTTGCGACGAACTCCGTCAGGCTCTTCCCAGACACCCTGCGGACGATCTCGCCGAGCAGGTGACCGTAGTTGAGTGCGTGGTACCCGGACGCCGTACCCGGCTCCCACCATGGCGCCTGGGCCGCGAGGAGGGCGGTCGACCGCTCCAGGTCGTACATGTCGGTGAAGGCGAACGGTGCGTTCCAGCCGGACACTCCGGAACAGTGCGACATGACGTGCCTGACGAGAACCTGCTCCTTGCCGTTCGCCGCGAAGTCCGGCCAGTACGACGCCACCGGGGCGTCCAGGTCGATCAGTCCCCGGTCGGCGAGCATCAGCACGGCGAGGCTTGTCACGGTTTTGGTGGTCGACCATACGTTCACGATCGTGTCCCGCTCCCACGGACGGGTCCGTGCTTCATCGGCGAAGCCGCCGTACACGTCCACGACCGTCCGCCCGTCGACGTCCACCGTCACCGACAGGCCGCACTCGGCCCCGGACGCGAGGTTGCCTTCGATGACGTCCATCAAGGGCTCGAACCGGGGATCGACGTGCCCCTGGAGCAGTCCGCTGGCCATGCCGTGCCTCTCTTCCCATCGCCGCTGACGCGAAGCCCGCCACCGCGGCGCGGCATCCCGAGGGAGCCGGCGCCGGGGAAGGCCGTGCAGCACTTCTACAAGCCCGCGCCCGGTGCGTCAAGGCTTGCCAGGGCCCGCGAGGACGACCGCCTCCGCGGCCTCTGAACTCCTCGACCGTTCCGCTGCGGAGCCTGGCGCCGGCCAAGGTCCCGTTCCGCCACTCCAACCCGAGATAACAGCAACAGGCGCGCAGCGCTTACATGCAGGCAACAGAGCCGGCTGCTGGCAAGGGAACACAGCTGCGTGCGCTTGTGGAGGACAGGAACCATCTGTGGGAGACAGGACGCATCTGCGGGGGACAGAGGGCTAGCTGTGACGCTGTGGGAACGGGGGCTAGCTGTGGGGGACAGGAGGCACGTGTCCTGTCCCGGATCACCGCGGCCGTGGCTCAGCGCTCCGTGGCCAGGATAGACAGGCGTAAGAGTCCCGTCCCAGGTTCGCGCAGCCGCGGTTACGTGGAAATTCGGCGCAGCGTGGAAACTTTGCGTGCCCCTGAGACGCTTTGTTTCCAAGTTGCGCAAAGTTTCCAGCTTGTGTAGGCCCCCGCAGGCT
>Ga0335072_10005572_pt1 | contig 18538 bp, 10 predicted proteins | sample Lox_Sample_21_FD_206725 | JGI IMG/M metagenome (GOLD analysis project Ga0335072, IMG submission 206725) | Soil microbial communities from Loxahatchee National Wildlife Refuge, Florida, United States - Lox_Sample_2.1 | ecosystem: Environmental > Terrestrial > Soil > Wetlands | place: USA... | reverse complement strand
TCGTTCGGCCGCAGGGCGACCGCGTGGCGCAGGGCATCGCGCGCGCCCGCCATATCACCCGAAGCGGCCAGCGTGTTCCCCAGCAACCGCCATGCCTCGGCATGCTCCGGTTGCCGTGCCAACACTGCGCGCACCTCGCCGGCGGCTTCGGCGTGCCCGTCCATCATGCCCAGACCCTGCGCGCGGCAGAGATGGGCGGAGACCGGATCGGCATCCGCCACCGCGGTCGCAGCCGCCATCATCACGTTCGCGGCAGCGCGCCGGTCACCGCGACGCAGCAGAATGCCCGCCGCTTGTGCCGCCGGTTCCGTCCGGAGCGGCGCAAGCTGCAACGCGCAAAGCAGCTCGGCCAGCGCCGCATCCGCCTGCCCGGCGCGGTCCAGTGCCATGCCTAGCAGGTGATGCGCGCCGGCATGGTCCGGCGCATCGGCAACGGCGCGGCGCAACAGAGCGACCGCCTGCGCGACCCGGTCAGCCTTCAGCGCCGCATGGCCCGCCGCGAGCAAGCCGGCAGATTCCTGTCCCGGCGAAGAGGTCACCCTGGCCCAACATTCCCCTGCGCAAATCGCGTGCAAGACAATCGCATATGCCGTCCTCCTGGGCTTGTCACATCAGCGCGCGGCAGGTAAAGGCGGGCCGCTCCGCCGGCGGTTCCTCCGGCCGGTGCATCCCACGCCGACCTGCCCGCTTCAATTGCGATACCTCCGCGTAACGCACCTCTAGCCATGGCCTGGAAGCTGGCCTAAAACGCCGCCCAACCCGACAAACCAAAAGGAAACGCCCATGTCTGACGCGCTGCGGATCGAGGGTGAGGACGCTTGCAGCCTGGCGGCTGAATTGGTCTCAATGACGGGTGAAAGTTTGGAGTGGGTGGTCCTGACCGCCCTGCAGGAGCGTTTCGAGCGCGAGCGTGCCCGGCGTGCCTGGCAGGATCGGGTCATGGCCATCACGCGCGAGGTTGCCACCAGCCTCCGCGATCCCGCCGCCAACGATCGCGGAAGCTACGGCCGTCGCGCCGCGGCGGGGTAGAAGGTCACAAAAGGATGCGGCATGCCGGAGTTCTTTCTCGAACTTTTTTCTGAGGAAATTCCGGCCCGAATGCAGGCCCGTGCGGCCGAGGACCTCGCCCGGCTGATTGCCGATGCGCTGGCCCCGCTGGCACCCGCCGATCCCATCACGTGGTACGGCCCGCGCCGCATCGCTCTCGCCGCACAGGTCGTGCCGGAGGTCGCTGCGAGCGAGACCATCGAACGCGGCCCCCGCAAAAGCGCACCGCCCCAGGCTCTGGACGGCTTCCTCCGCAAGCACAGCGCCACGCGCGAGCACCTCCGGCAGGAGGGCGACTACTGGGTGCTGCGGAAGGCGACTGCCGGCATTTCTGCCGCGGCACTGGTCGCCGCTGCCATCCCCTCGCTACTGCGCCGCTTCCCTTGGCCCAAGTCGATGCGCTGGGGCGCCGGCAGCGAATTCACCTGGGTGCGCCCGCTCCGTCGTATCGTCTGCATGCTGGACGGCGCGGTGGTATTGTTCGACCTGCGGGACGGCGATGACGATGGTCACGAACTGGTCGCTGCCAACCTGACCGAGGGTCACCGCTTCCACGCCCTCGGCCCAATTCCGGTCGCGGGCGCCGAGGACTGGGCGCAAAAACTGCGCGAGCGCCAGGTGCTGGTGGACGCCGCGGAACGCAAGCGATTGATCGCGGACGGGATCCGAGACCTCGCCGCCGAGCGCCAACTCAGCGTGGTGGACGATCCCGGGCTGCTGGACGAAGTCGCCGGCCTGGTGGAATGGCCCGTCCCCTTGCTCGGGCGCATCGCCGACGAGTACATGGACCTGCCGCCGGAGGTCATGCAGGTCTCCATGCGCATCAACCAGCGCTACTTCGCGCTGCGCACGCCGGACGGCCGCGCCGCCCCCTGGTTCGGCTTCGTCGCTAACGTGGCGGCCACCGACAACGGCGCCAAGATCGTCGCCGGCAACGAACGCGTCTTGCGCGCCCGCTTCGCCGATGCGCGCCATTTCTGGGACCTGGACCGCAAGACGCAACTCGAGTCGCGAGTGCCGCTGCTGGAGCATGTGACATTCCACGCCAGGCTGGGCAGCCAGGGCGACCGGGTGCGGCGCCTGAAGCACCTGGCAGAGCATATCGCACCGCTGGTGAATGCGGCCCCCGCCCTGGCCGAACGCGGTGCCGAGCTGGCCAAGGCCGACCTCGTGTCCGGCATGGTTGGTGAATTCCCCGAACTCCAGGGCATCATGGGCCGCTACTACGCCCTGCATGACGGCGAGGACCAGCTTGTCGCCGACGCGATCCGCGACCATTACGCACCGAAAGGCCCGTCGGATGCGGTGCCTGCCAACCCGGTCTCGATCGCCGTCGCCCTGGCCGACAAGCTGGACCTGCTTGTCGGCTTCTTCGCCATCGGCGAGCGACCCACCGGGGGCGGCGACCCGTATGCGTTGCGCCGCGCCGCGCTGGGGATCATTCGCATCATCCGCGAGAACCGGCTTCGTCTGTCATTGCTGCCATTGATCGAGGGCGCAGTAATGCAGGTATACTCAAGCGAACGCGAATGCCATGTGCGCGAGAGACGTGGGTCATATGCCCGTCTCACCGGAAGACGTGAGATACCCGGAACATCACTGTCATTCGACACGACAACGCTCGAGGTGATGGAGTTTTTGGTAGAACGCCTGCGGATCCAGCTCCGCGCCGAGGGCGCGCGCCACGACGTACTCTCGGCCGTTTTCGCGGCCAGCCTGGAGCATGGACCGGACGACGACCTGACGCGCCTGCTGGCCCGCGCCGACGCCGTGACCGGACTGCTGGGTTCTCCGGAAGGCGCAGACTTGCTGACGGCGTATCGCCGCGCCGCCAATATCCTGCGCATCGAGGAGCGCAAGGATGGCCCCCATCGCGGACCGCCCGACCCATCGCTTCTCTGTGAGCAAGCCGAGGTTGATCTGGATCATGCGCTCAAGGCCACGGATGCGGTAGGGACGCTGCTGGCCCAGGAGAAGTACGGATCGGTGATGACGGAACTGGCGCGGCTGCGGGCTCCCGTGGATGCCTTCTTCGATCGCGTCACTGTCAACGCGCCGGAGCCAGAATTGCGTCGTAATCGTTTGCGAATGCTCAACCTTCTCAGGGCAACGATGGACAGGGTCGCCGACTTTTCCCGGATCGAAGGCTGAAGAGGGGTCGCCATGAGCAAGTGGGTGTACAGTTTTGGTGCCGGCCACAACGAGGGCCGCTCGGACATGAAGAATCTGCTCGGCGGCAAGGGCGCGAACCTGGCCGAGATGGCCTCGATCGGCCTGCCGGTGCCAGCCGGCTTCACCATCACCACCGAAGTCTGTACCGCCTTCTACGAGAACAACCGGCAATACCCGGCAGACCTGCAGGACGAGGTGTTCACCGCGCTGGGCCGCGTAGAGCATGCGGTCGGCCGCAAGTTCGGCGATAGAAACGACCCGCTACTGGTATCGGTGCGATCCGGCGCGCGCGTGTCCATGCCGGGCATGATGGACACCGTACTGAACCTCGGACTGAACGACGTCACCGTGGAAGGCTTGGCGGCGGCGGCTGATGATTCTCGGTTCGCTTGGGATTCCTATCGCCGGTTCATCCAGATGTACGGCTCGGTCGTGCTCGGCGTGGACCATCATCGGTTCGAAGAGATCATCGAGCATGCGAAGCTGTCGTCCGGGGTCACCGAGGACACCGCGCTGACGGCGCAGGATTGGAAGCACGTCGCCGACGCCTACAAGGACATGGTGGCGCAGGAGACCGGCAAACCGTTCCCACAGGACCCGCAGGAGCAATTGTGGGGCGCCATCGGCGCGGTGTTCGGAAGCTGGATGAACCCGCGCGCCATTACCTATCGCCGGCTGCACGACATCCCCGCCGCGTGGGGCACGGCGGTCAACGTCCAGGCCATGGTGTTCGGCAACATGGGCAACGACTGCGCTACCGGCGTCTGCTTCACACGCGATCCTTCCACCGGTGAGAACGCGTTCTATGGCGAATACCTGGTAAACGCGCAGGGCGAGGACGTAGTCGCGGGCATCCGTACGCCGCAGCCGGTGTCCAAGGCCAACGCCAAGCCGGGCGAGACGCCGATGGAAGAGGTGATGCCGGGAGCCTATGCCGAGCTGCTAAAGGTGCGCGAGACACTGGAGAAACACTACCGCGACATGCAGGACCTGGAGTTCACGGTCCAGAAGCACAAGCTCTACATGCTGCAAACGAGAAACGGCAAACGCACCACCGCGGCCAGCCTGAGAATGGCGGTGGACATGGCGCGCGAGGGCCTGATCGACCAGGACGAAGCTGTGCGCCGCGTGAATCCTTCCTCGCTGGATCAGTTGCTGCACCCAACGCTGGATCCGAAGGCACCGCGCACGCTACTGGCGAAGGGATTGCCCGCCAGCCCCGGCGCAGCATCCGGCGCAGTCGTGTTCAGCGCGGATGAAGCCGAAAGCCGCGCCCAGAAGGGCGAGGCGATCATCTTGGTTCGCATCGAAACCAGCCCCGAGGACATCCACGGCATGCACGCTGCCCGCGGCATCCTGACCACGCGTGGTGGCATGACCAGCCACGCAGCCGTGGTGGCGCGCGGCATGGGCCGCCCCTGCGTCGCTGGCGCCGGCGGTATTGCGGTGGATTACAACGCGCAGACTCTGTCGGCAGCAGGCAAGACGGTGCGCGCCGGCGAGACGGTCACGCTGGACGGCGCAACGGGAGAAGTATTCGTCGGCACCGTGGCAATGATCGAGCCGGCGATGTCCGGCGATTTCGCCACGCTGATGGCATGGGCCGACAAGGCGCGCCGCCTGGGCGTGCGCGCCAACGCCGAAACGCCGCTGGATGCGGAAACCGCACGGAAATTCGGCGCCGAAGGCATCGGCCTGTCGCGCACCGAGCATATGTTCTTCGATCCGAAGCGCATCGGCGCGGTGCGGCAGATGATCATGGCGAGCGACGAAGCCGGCCGCCGTGCCGCGTTGGCCCGCCTCCTGCCCTTCCAGCGCGAAGATTTTCGCGAATTGTTTTCCATCATGGCCGGGCTGCCGGTGACGATCCGATTGCTCGACCCGCCATTGCATGAGTTCCTGCCGCATACCGATGCCGAAATGCAGGAAGTGGCCGAAGGCCTGGGCACGGACCTGGCCACGATGCGCCGCCGCGCCGCAGAACTGGCCGAGGCGAACCCAATGCTCGGCCATCGCGGCTGCCGGCTGGGCATCTCCTACCCCGAGATTTATGAAATGCAGGCGCGCGCGATCTTCGAGGGCGCTCTGGCCGTGGCGAAAGACACGGGCAAGCCGCCGCATCCGGAGATCATGATCCCGCTGGTCGCCACCCGCCGCGAGTTGGAGATCACCCGTGCGCAGGTGGACAAGATGGCGGAGGAAGTGTTCGCCGAAGCCGGGCAGAAGATCGAATACAGCGTCGGCACCATGATTGAACTGCCGCGTGCCGCACTGGTGGCGGACAAGATCGCCGAGATCGCCGACTTCTTCAGTTTCGGCACCAACGACCTGACGCAGACCGTGTTCGGCCTGTCGCGCGATGACGCCGGAAAATTCCTGCCGAGATATGTCGAGGCGGGGATTTTGCCGAAGGATCCGTTCGTGTCGATGGATCCGGAAGGCGTGGGCGAGATGGTGCGCCTCGGCTCGGAGAAGGGCCGGTCGGTGAAGAACCACCTGAAGCTGGGCATCTGCGGCGAGCATGGCGGCGACCCGGCCTCCATCGCGCTGTGCGAGAAGATCGGGCTGGATTACGTGTCGTGCAGTCCGTACCGCGTGCCGGTGGCGCGGCTGGCGGCAGCCCAGGCGGCGCTGGGGGTGGAGGCAGACCGGACAGCGTAAATACCGCGCAAGTCCTGGCGCCCATATGTCATTGCGAGGAGCAAAGCGACGAAGCAACCGCGGTCGTGTGGGCGCACGCACGATCCGGACGCTTCCCGGACGAAGTCGCTTCGCCGTTACGCTTCCCGCAACGCACGCGATGCGCGCTGTGTGGCGCGTGTGTGAGCCTGGATGCCAGACCCTGTCGACAAACCTTTGGATGATGGCCGCAGAAAAGTTCCCCGACCGTCGATCTGCATCCTCCTTATAACGCCACAGCTTGATAGATCTGATGTGCTGGCGGCTGGTAAACTCATCACTGAGGCAGATGAGCCGCAGAGCAGGTAGAGAAGGTATCATTGATCTCACGAGCGGCAGATCTGCCGTACTCGAGCAAAAGGGTGCCGCGGCGATCTCAGTCGCCCAGGGCGCAAGCCACTGAAACTGCTTTTGATGCTTCTCTGCATGCTCTGTGGCTCATCTGTCTCTGCGATAAATTTGCCGGCAACGAGAGGCTCCTACCGGGCCTGTTATGGCGAATGGTTTGTCCACCTCCTGCTTGGCAGGCTCGTGCGTTAAAGATCTGTTTTTAATTGGTCCGTTGGACGAAGGGACGCCTGCCCCGGCGAAGGCAGGGCGGAAACCGGTGACCCGCGATCCGCAACTCGAGGCGTTACGGGTTCCCTAACCGTGGATGGTGGGCCTGCACGCACCGCGGCACAGGACACAATCCCATAATGGAACTGGAGCGCCAATCGGCGACAACGTCGACCCGCCTCAATGCACGCTTCTGCTACCGGGAACGCGATGCGCCTCACCCGCGCTCATCCGCTCTTCCCAGAAGCGCCGCAGTCCGACAACGCAGCCCGGCAACACGTCCGGCGCTTGCTCCAGAAGCTCGTCGAGAAATCCGTCCGGAAACGAACCGGTCTCCACCGTCACCTCCGGCTCCGCGACGCCGGCGATGATACCGATCGGGATCAGCAGGATCGCAGTTTCGTCGTCGCGCAAAACCTCTTCCCATGTGTCTGGCCGCAGCGCGACCGCCTGCATGAACCCGACTGCCCAGTCTTCGGTGATGCTGTTGCCCGCCTGGTCCTGCCAGAACAAAGGCGCATAGTGCGGGGGCGAAGCTGCCAGCCCGTCGGCGAGTTCATTGTAGCGCCCCAGAATCGACCCAAGTACCGTTTCCGCCTCTTTCGTGTCGGCGAATTCCGGCTCGTCGCCGCCCCAGATCACGGGCAGGAATTCGCTTGGCGCAATCATATCAGGACCGATGACGACTCCGGCCAGAAAGCCGTCGAGTTGGGAAATGTCCATGCAATCGGCTGGCGCGCGATCGGACCGCAGGTAAGCGTCCAACGCGTCGAGGTCCATCGGACCGGGCGAAGAGAGGGGTGGCAGCATGCTGCGATACCTCCTGGGCTGACGCGCACAGCGCGCACATCGGAACACCTAACACGGCACTCCCGGCTCCGATAGCTACGCCGGGCCCCTCATTGCGGTTCCCGGTCCGCGCGATGCCGTGCCCCGCGATGCCGTGCCTTGGCCGCGCGGGAACCTGTGTCTACAACCGCCATATGCCTCCCGATCCCACCCGCCGCATCACCATCGCCCCCAGCTTGCTCGCAGCCGATTTCGCACGGCTGCGTGAGGAAGTGGCGGCCGTCGAAGCCGCCGGCGCCGATTGGCTGCACCTGGACGTGATGGACGGTCATTTCGTTCCCAATATAAGCTTCGGGCCGCTGGTGCTGAAAGCACTGCGACCGCATACGCGCCTGCCGTTCGACGTGCATTTGATGATCGCGCCAGTGGATCCCTACGTGCCCGCGTTCGCCGAGGCCGGCGCCAACCATATGCTGGTGCACCCCGAAGCGGGGCCGCATCTGCATCGTTCGTTGCAGCTTATCCGCTCGCATGGCTGCAAGGCGGGCGTGGTGCTGAACCCTGCGTCTCCGATTGAATCCGTTGCATGGGCGCTCGATCTGGTTGACATCATTCTTGTCATGTCAGTGAACCCCGGATTCGGCGGCCAGCAGTTCCTCCCGTCGCAACTGCCGAAGATTGCGGCTTTGCGGCGGATGATCGACGGCGCCGACCACGCGATCGCGCTCTCGGTCGATGGCGGGATCGCGCCCGCCACCGCGCCTCAAGCGGTGGCGGCGGGCGCGGATACGCTGGTGGCCGGCACGGCCGTGTTCGGTGCGCAGGATTACGCTGCCGCGATCACCGCGTTGCGCGGCGGGACGGGCAGCGGATGAGCGGGGCAACGCCACGCCGCTGGCTGCGCGATGCGCGCCGCGCGCTGGCCCGTTTGCCCTCCCTGCGGATCAGCCGAGTGCCCGATGCACCAGCCCTGCCAGTGCGAGACCCCTGGCCAGGCGATCCCGGGCGCGGCGCCCGATTGCTGAAGGGCGAACTGGAACTCCGCGGTGCCGTACGTGCGTTGCGGCCCGGCGGGTGGAACGAGACTGGTGGCCAGGCCGTGCTGCGCGTCGCGGCCCACAGCTTCGGTTGGCTGCGCGACCTGCGCGCGTTGGGCACCGACGCGGCGAGGCTGCGCGCCCGTGCGCTGGTCTCGGAGTGGATCAACACGCCGCCACCGGATCCGCTGGCCTATCGCCCCGACGTGGTGGGCGCGCGTATTGCCGCTTGGCTCGGCCACTACGATTTCTTCGCCGCCACCGCCGATGACGCATTCCGCCAGCGCCTGATGGCACGGCTGGTGTCGGATGCGCGCGGCCTCTCGGCTGCTTTGCCCTCGGAGGAACTGGACGCCCGCGCGTTGACCGCGCTGAAGGGCCTGATCTCGGCTGCCGTGGCGCTGCCGGACCATGCCGGCTTCCTCGCCCGGGCGCTGAAATTCCTGCCGCAGGAGATCGGGCGGCAGGTGCTGGCCGACGGCTGCCACGTGGAACGCAGTCCCACCGCACAGCTTGCCGCCTTGCAGGACCTGACCGAGATCCGCGCGCTGCTGCAAGCAGCGCAGAACCAACCGCCGGCGTCGTTGACCAACGCGATCGAGAAAATGGCTCCGGCGCTGCGGGTGATGCGCCACGGGGATGGTGGGCTGGCCTTGTTCAACGGCAGCAAGGAAGAAACGCCGGCTCTGATCGACCTGGTGCTGACCCAGGCTGGGCGGGGCGGACGCGGGCCATCCGCGCTGACGGAGGGCGGATTCCAGCGGCTCCAGGCCGGGCGCAGCGTGCTGCTGGTGGATTGCGGCGCGCCGCCGCCGACTGGCCTGGATCGCCATGCGCATGCCGGGACGCTGTCGATGGAGCTTTCTGTCGGCCGCGACCGGCTGATCGTGAATTGCGGCGCCTTTCCTGGCGGGCCACCGGAATGGCGCGACGCGACGCGGGCGACCGCAGCGCATTCGACCCTCGTGATCGCGGACATTTCGAGCAGCGAGCTGAAGCCGGAAGGGCTTGGGCGGCGGCCGATGACGGTGGAGGCGCAACGGCAGGAGGCGAACGGCGCTCACTGGCTGGAGGCCAGCCATGACGGCTGGAAGCAGGTGTTCGGCGCAGTCCACCGCCGCCGGCTCTACATGGCGGAAAGCGGCGACGACATCCGCGGCGAGGATGCGGTGGAGGCGCCCACCCCGCAGCCTTACACGGTGCGGTTCCATTTGCACCCGGACGTGAACGCCTCGGTGCAACATGATGGTGAGGCGGTGCTGTTGCGGCTGCGATCCGGAGGCTGGCGGCTGCGAGCCGATGGGGCTCGCATAACGCTGGAGGAGAGTGTCTATCTCGGCGGCTCCGAGCCGCGGCGGTCCGAACAAGTGGTGCTGACCGGTTACGCCGACGGCCCCCAGCATGTGAAATGGGCGATCAGCAAGGTGGGCTGACTTCTCTCCCTCCCCCGCGCCGTGCGCAGGAGAGGTGTCGGGTGAGAGTGATCGGGTCGGTACGCTGCCCCCTCACCCCGCCCTCTCCCGCTACCGCCGAAGCGGGACTCCTGGGATGAAAATCATCGAGCTTACCAACGTCGACTTCTCCCTGCGGCATTTCCTGTTGCCGCTGATGGGCGCGTTGCGTGCCCGCGGCCATGAGGTGGTGGGCGTGTGCGCCGAAGGTCCGCTGCTGAACGATGTCCGTGCGGACGGCTTCCGCATCATTCCCGCCCCTTTTGCCCGCCGCGTCTCCCCGCTCGCCCATGTCCGCGCCTTTTTCGCCCTGGTCGAGTTGTTCCGTGCTGAAGCACCGGACATGGTACACGCGCACATGCCGATCAGTGGGTTCCTCGCCCGCCTGGCGGCGCGTTGGGCCGGCGTGCCGCGCGTCGCCTTCACCTGCCACGGTTTTCTGTTCAATCACGCCGAGGGCGGGTGGCCGCAGCGCGCCCTGAGCCTCGGCATGGAATTTTTGGGCGGCAAGGCGACCGACGTTTTCCTGACGGTCTCGACCGAGGAGGCCCAGGACGCCCGCCGCTTGCGCATCGCCCGGAACCCCGTGCCTGTCGGCAACGGACGCAACCCGGCGCTATTTCGTCCCGATCCGGCGGTGCGCGCCCGGCTGCGCGGCGCGCTGGGGACCCCTCCCGAGCGGGTGGTGGTCCTGGCCGTGTCGCGTCTCGTGGCCCGCAAGGGCTATCGCGAACTGGCCGCCGCCATGCAGGAGGTGCCGGATGCCGAACTCTGGGTGGTGGGCGACCGCCTGGAGTCCGATCGCGGCGAGGACATGGTTGCGATGCTGCGTTCCGCGCGCCTGGGCGAGCGGCTGCATCTGCTGGGCTATCGCAGTGACGTGGCGGCGGTGATGGCGGCGGCCGATATCTTTGCGCTGCCCAGTTATTTCGAAGGGCTGCCGATGTCGGTGATCGAGGCGATGCTGACCGGCCTGCCCGTCGTCGCCACCAACATCCGTGGTCCGCGCGAGCAAGTGGTGCCCGATGTGACGGGACTGCTGGTGAAGCCGCGCGATTCGGCTGGCCTGGCGGTGGCGCTGCGGCGGCTGGCCGCGGATACGGCATTGCGGGCGGCGATGGGCGAGGCCGGCCGAGCGCGGGCGTTGGAATTGTACGATGAGGCGAAAGTGCTGGAACGCACGATCGAGGCACTGGGGGTGTAGTGCAAGCACTCGGCATGGCCGACACGTTGGATCGCCGGTGCGAGCGCACCGAGCAAATTCACCACAAGGACACGAACACGATACAGCAATGGCACCAGGCATTCGGCGTCCCATAGGGCCAAAGCGTATAGGTATTTTCTGACACCGACGGATCGCGTCCACTGTCATTGCGAGCGAAGCTAAGCAATCCCGCGCGAGAGGACGTCTCCTCGCCCGTAGGAGATTGCTTCGCTTCGCTCGCAATGACAATTGCAGCGGGCACCATCCATCAGGATCGGAACACGCGCTTAGTTTCTTTTGTCTTGATAGTGAATCTTTAGCGCCGAAGCGAGCAACACCAGCATCGCGACAATTGTGATCAGCGGTGCCAGGTAAGAGGTATGCACTCATCTGTCGTGACGCGCTCGTCTGTCCGTCGGTCAAGGATTATGCTGTCTGGTATAGAACGCCTGGTCGCGGGCCTCTGCGGTCGCGCTCCGACGTTAGAAATTCGTGCCTCGTAGCGAATCCCTTATCTCTTCAATATTCGAACTGATAGGTCAGCCCCACGCTCGCCGCCTGTCCGGTCGGCGTCACTCCGGTGGTGGACTGTGTCGGGGAGCCCGCGGTGGTGACCAGTTTCAGCCGCTTGGTAAGATTGATCTGCACAGTCGCCTGGGTGGAGTTGGAGCCGGCACCCTGCTGTGCGCCCAGATAGACGCCTTTGGCCAGGTAGCGCCCGGCCTGCAGCGTCGGATTACCTGCGGCATTGCTGCCGACCGATAGTTGATCCAGACCCAGCGAGCTGCGCAGCTTGGCAAGCGGATCAAGGCCCGACGTGGTGCCGGAAAGCTGGGCGAGTCCAGCGGCGATCTCGGCGACCTGGAACGGAGACAGCGAGCCCTCACCCTGATGGAACAGGAGCTGCGCCAGGATCTGGTCTTGTGGCAGTTGCGGGACGCTGGAGAGCGCGATCTTCGGGTCTTTGGCAGTGCCGCTGACGGTCAGGGTTGCGGTCATCGCCGGGGTGGTGGAGGTGGCGACCAGGTGAATGCCAGGGTCGGTGATGCCGTTGCCGACGAAGTCGATGCTGCCGGAGGTAAAGGTCAGCGTCTGCCCGACCAGGCTCAGCGAGCCGCGGAGCAAGTCGAGCCCACCGCTGGGCAACGGTTGCGCCGCGGTGCCACGGACATGCACGGAGCCTCCCAGTTCCACGTCCAGCCCACGGCCACGGATGAACACCCGCCGTGGCGCATCGAGGGTGATGTTCAAGGCGATGGTGCGAACCACTGCGGGTGCCGCGGTTGCCGGCTGCTTTGGCGTCGGCACCGGCTTCACGGGGGCGCCGGCAACGCGCACCGGGATTACGGCGACGCTGGACGGCAGCTTGTCCGGTATCTGCACATTGACCTCCCGGACTTGCAGCGTGCCGCCGACAGCGAGCGCGCCGTCCACATTCCCATGCACCGTCATGTGCGAGTCGAGAGTCGCGGTGATGAGCGGGCTGGCGAGCAAGGTCGCGTCGTTGGCGGTGAAGGTCAGGTTGACCGGCATTGGGGCCGTCAGGCTGATTGTGCCATCGCCCCCCAGCGTGCCGTGGCCGGCCCGGGCGCTGAGCCGGACCAGATCGATGCGGTCGCCTTCGGCGCGAACCAGTGCGCTGATGTCGGTGATGTGGACGCCCTGCGGGTAGTCCTGCGCGTCGCCACCGGTCAGGCGAGCCGTGCCGGTGATGCGCGGCGCTGCGACGGTGCCGCCGATCGTGGCGTCGGCCGCAAGCTCGCCGCGCACGCGCTGCCCTTGGACGGTGAGGATCGGGTTGAGCAAGCCGAGGTCCAGGGCGGAGACGGCGTGCAGGTTCACGGGGCCGGCGGTGTTCAGCGGGGCAGTGCCGGTCAGAGTCACCTTTGACGCGCCAGCGGTCAGGTGCACGTCCAGTTGGGCTGCGGTGCCTTGTAGCGTGGCGTTGGCGATCATATTGGCGGGAGGCAGGGACGCAGCCGGGCCGGAGCGGTCGCGCAAGCCGGTCGCGGTGAGGCGCACCCTGCCCTGGGGGCGTGCCAGCGAGCCGGTCAGCCGCGCCTCGGCGCCGATGGTACCGGCGGCCGCAATGGAGGGTGCCGCGACAGAGGCCAGGTCGGCGGGCAGGTCGCGCAGGCTGGCGGTGAGGTCCAGCGTCGGGCTGATGCGGCCGTTCACGGCCAGGACCGCCTGGCGCAACCCCAGCCGCAGATGGTCGATGGCGGTGCCGTTGGCGAGGCTCAGCGTGGCCGGTGCGAGCAAGCGCAGGGTTTGCTGCCGCCACGCTGCCTGGAACGAGGACATCGCCATCGATTGGGCTGGTGCGTTTACCGTGGCGGCGGCGGTCAGTCGCGCAGCGCTGCCGGACACGTCAGGCGCATCGGCGGTGAGCGTGATTGCCAACGCGTTCTGCGGCCCGCGCACTTGCATCCTGGCACTGGCATTGGCGACGGAACCGGCGGTGACGCCGTCCACGGCCAGGCTGGCCTGCACTGCGGGATTCGATTGAGGGTTCGTCACCGTCGCGTCCAGCGTCGCACGCCGCACCGCCGCTGTGCCCGGCATGGCAAGATTCTGCGCCGTCAGAGTCAGCTTTGCCGTGGACTGGGTGGCGTTCAGGGCGGCGTCGATACTGCCGGCCAGGGAGCGATGCAGCAACGGCGCGAGGTCGGCCAGGCTCGACATGCGCAGGTGCAGCTTGCCTTGCGGGATCCTGGCGCCGGGCGGCAGGGTCAGTGCGCCGCCCGCCTGCAAACTCTTCCACGACGCGCGCTGAATGCTGACGTTGATGGCACCGGCCTGCCTGCTGACATCGGCTGCCAGTTCGATGGGCGCGTTCAGGAATGCACCCTGTGCGGCGATCGTACCGCTGGGATGATTGGGTAGCCCTTGCGCGGCGATCCGCACCGTCAGGGGGCCGGATTCAACCCCCTTCGCCCCGACACTCCCCCGCAGATCCACCGTAGCCGCCAGATCTCGCTCCGGTCCACTGACATGGCCGGAGGCGTCGAGCGTGCCGGTCAGTATAGGGTCCAGTGCTGCCAGGCTGGTGATCGCGGCCGACCAATCGAGCTCGGCGACCGAGTTCTCCAGGCTGCCATGGGCAGACACGTCCACCCCGCGGCCGGTGACGTGCAGGCGCGTCAGCCGCACATTGTGGCCGGTGAGCCTGGCGGCAAGGTCCAGGTGCGCCTCGTTGCCCAGCAGCGCCTGCGCCTGTTGCTGGCCACCGGTGATGCCGAGCGTACCCAGCAAGGCGACCGACGTGGTGGCGTTCTGTTTCGCCACGTCCAACGTCAGCTTCGTATGGCCCTGCACCTGCTGGCCCGCCGCGGCGGCGACGGGCGCCAGTTCGGGCAGGGTGATCACGGCGTGCGCCGACAGCGCGCCGGACGTGTGGACCGTGCCTTCCACCTGCACCAGCGGATGCTGGAGCGTGAACGTTACCGGCCGTCCCGGTGCGGCAAGCTGCGCCGTGGCGTCCAGCATGACCGGGGCGGCGGAGAGCAGAGCGGGGGGCTGGCCGGGCAGGGTCAGCCTGTCGAAAGCGGCTTGCAGATGCGCGGTGCCCCGGTTGCCGGAGAGGTTTGCGGTCAGGCGGGAAACACCGGCGCCGACGGCCTTCAGCGCATCGATCGCGACTTGCCCGGTCAGTTCAGGACGTTTGAACGGGCCTTTGACGTGTGCGGCGACGTTGACCTTCTGCCAGGAGATGTCGGGGCTCGGCGTCATCGCCGGGGCGGTGGCGGCGAGGGTCAGGTTTGCCGCCTGATGCACGAGGTCCACCGTGCCAGCGGCCTGGGCACGGAGGGGGCCGGCACTGGCGGTAAGCTGCGTGGCGATCGAGTCGCGCGGGCCATCCAGGGTGGCGTTGATGGCAATCGGGCCGATATCGGGCAGGCCGGCCAGGCCGGAAATCAGCCCATGGGCTTGCTCGTTTGCAGTGAGAGTGGCTTGGAGGCGGGCGGCCTTGATGCTGCCGGAGACCGTGTAGCGGCCGGAGCCGCCGATCTGCTGCACGGTCAGGTTGCCGCTGCCGGCGGTCTCCGATTGCAGCGCGGCCGCACCGCTGACCGCGAGGATATAGCGCTTGCCGGCGACCGGCGCGCCGATGGTCAGGTGGTCCACCCGGAACTGGTGCAGCGTCACCTTGACCGGCAGGCCACCGGAACTTTTGCCTCCGCCGCTGGGCTGCGGCATGCGGGCGAAATCAACGGCGGCGGCGTCCAGGCGACCGATGTCCAGCGTGGCATGCACAAGCTGGAGGGGGGACCAGTCGAGGACGACGCCGTGGACGGTCAGATAGGGGCCGGCCTTGTCGTCGATGGTCAGCGTGGTGGCGCGCAGCCGGTCAGGAAAACGGCCTGACAGGCCGGCGATGTGGATTTCGCCCCCGGTCAGCCCGGGCGTCAGATGCGCAATCCAGCGCCGGCCGGGAGCGCTGTTGCCGACAATCAGCAGCAATGCGATCAGCAGCAGCGGCACGCCGAGGATGACGGCGGCGGTCCAAGTGAGAATCTTGCCAATGCGGCGCATGCTGTACGTGGCCCCTTGGTGTCACCTCATGCCCGGAACGGGGCAGGATTGCGGCGGTTGCCGCGCCGCTTGCTGAGGTACCGCGACGCGGCGTGGCGGCGGCCGGCCGCGGCGTTGTGCTCAGCGCGCCCAGCGCAGCACCAGCGGATCGAGCCGCCGTGCCGTCGCCAGCAGCCCGGCTCGCGTCGCTGGAGAGAGCGCCGCGAGCGGCGCGCGTACCGCATCGGACGCGATGATCCCGCCTTCCTTCATCAGCGCCTTGCAGGCGGCAAGGCCGCATTGGCGATTTTCGTAATTGATCAGCGGCAGCCATTTTGCGTAGGCAAGCGCCGCTTCCTCGTGGCGGCCGGCCGCGAAGGCGTCGGTGATCCGGCGGATTCCGTCGGGATAGCCACCGCCGGTCATGGCGCCGGTCGCGCCGGCCTCCAGATCGGCGAGGAGGGTAATACCTTCCTCGCCGTCCCAGGGGCCGAGAACGGCGTCACCGCCGAGTTCGATCAGCGCGCGCAGCTTGGCGGCGGTGCCGGGCATTTCGATCTTGAAATACGCGACATTGGCGATCTCGCGGGCCATGCGCGCGAGGAAGGCGGCGGAGAGCGGGGTGCCGGAGACCGGGGCGTCCTGGATCATGATGGGGATGTCGATCGCGTCGGACACGGCCTGGAAGAAGGTGAAGATGCCATGGTCCGGCACGCGGATCGTGGCGCCATGATACGGCGGCATGGCCATGACCATGGCGGCGCCGGCTTGCTGGGCGCGGCGGCTGCGTTCGGCACAGATGCGGGTGGTGAAGTGGGTCGTGGTAACAATCACCGGGACGCGGCCGGCGACGTGGCGGAGCATCGTATCGGTGAGGATGTCGCGTTCAGCGTCGGTGAGCGCGAATTGCTCGGAGAAGTTGGCGAGGATGCAGACGCCCTGGGACCCGGCGTCGATCATGAAATCCAGTGCCCGGTGCTGGCCGGCGAGGTCGAGCTCGCCATTGTCATGAAAAATGGTGGGTACAACCGGGAAGACGCCGCGATAGGGGGTGGTGGGCATGGGCGGGGGCCTTGTGGGTGTGGTTCGTGTGGGTTGGCGGGTGCAGCGCGGTGGGTCAAGCGGGTAGCGAAGGCGGATGGCGGGGCGATTCTCTAATCGTCGCAGTCCACGCAGATTTTTGTGTCAGCCTTGAGATAACCCGAAAGATGCCAAACAGCGGCGGATCCCCCGAGCGCGCAATCACACCGTGGATCGCCGGTCTCCGCATCGATAACGGCTGACTTGCTAACTACATCACAATATCGGTCCTACCGATGCCCGCACCCAGACCGTTGGTGTCACCCTCGCCGCGATCTATGCCGACCTTGGCATCGTCGCCGCCCTGTGCATGCCGTGTTCTGGAGGGAACTCAAACGATGCGTCTCCGAATCCGGCGGACCGCTCGACCACCTGCTGCGGAATGAATACCAGCGAGGCGGCAGCTATCAGCAGCAGCAGCAACCGCGCGTGTGGCAGGTGGGAAGAAATAGACGAATTCGGGCGCCACATAGGCGCTCTCGGCATGGCAGGCGTAGTTCGGCACGCGCTTCGATTCCAAATCGGCGACGCCCCGGCTGAACCGGCTGTGTTCTTGCCGATGCCGAATGAGCGCACAGCCGGCAACCCAACCGGTCCTCCGCAGTGACAACGCACCGCGCCGAAGCTGCTCTAACAGACCGGGCCTGGACGCCGCCGGCCCCATTCGCGCGCCGTCAATGCAACAAGTGGTCCGCGACGATGCGACGTTACCCCTCTTCCTCCAACCCGATCGCCCGCAACCGCGCCTTCTCCTCGTCCCACCCCGCGCGCTGCTTCACGTTCAAGAACAGATGCACTTTGCGTTCCAGCAATGCGGCAAGTTCCTCGCGCGCACGTGCCCCGATCGCCTTGATGCGCGCGCCATGCTCGCCGATCAGGATCGCCTTATGGCCCGCACGCAACACATAGATCGTCGCCTCGATCCGCACCGAGCCATCCTTGCGTTCCTGCCAGTTTTCCGTCTCCACCGTGGCGGCGTACGGCACCTCCTCATGCGTCTGCAGGAAGATTTGCTCGCGCACGATTTCCGCCGCGAGCAATCGGTCCGGCAGGTCGGTCAGGTCGTCATCCGGATAGAGGTGCGGACCGTCGGGCATCGCCAGTGCCAGAGCATCCGCCAGCGCGTCCAGCCCATCCCCGGTGGTGGCGCTGACCATGTAGGTGGCCTCGAACGGCGCCGCCACGGCAAGCGTCGCGGTCAAAGGCAGCAGCGACGGCGCCGCCACCACGTCGATCTTGTTCAGCACCAGCCAGCAGCGCCGCCTGGCCTCGGCCAGACGCCCGGCGATGGCGCGCACCTCGTCGGTGGCACCGGCTTTGGCGTCCACCAGCAGCAGAGCGAGGTCGGCGTCATGCGCCCCGGTCCAGGCGGCGGCGACCATGGCGCGGTCCAGCCGGCGGCGCGGCTTGAAGATCCCGGGCGTATCCACCAGCAGCACCTGGCTCTCGCCGCGCATCAGGATGCCCAGCACGCGGAACCGCGTCGTCTGCGCCTTCGGCGAAACGATGGAGACCTTCGCCCCGGTCAGCCGATTGAGCAGGGTAGACTTCCCCGCATTCGGCGCCCCAACAATGGCGACAAACCCGCAGCGCACCTAGCCTCTCCCGCGCTGCGTTTTTCGCGCAGCGCCCGAGAGGCCGAGACGCCGAGGGTGAGGGTGATCGGATCGGTGCATTGCTATGCTTCCTGCCGACCCGATCACCCTCGCCCTCGGCGCTTCGCGCCCTGACCTCTCCCGCTCCCGAGGGCGAGGTTTCTGTAATCCCATCACCCAGCCGGCCCCGAGTGCAGCCCCGCCGTCCCGGGTTCCGCCCCAGCCACGGGTTCTGCCCCAGCCACGGCTGCGGCACTGCCCGCTACCGGCCGCCCCATCGCCCGCAGCAAATCCGCCGCCGCCGCTTGCTCGGCCAGCCGCTTGCTACCCGCGGTGCCCGTGCCCTGCACACCTCCCACCAGCACCTCCACGACGAACTCCGGCGCATGCGGCGGCCCGGAGCGCTTCGCC
>Ga0335072_10005571_pt1 | contig 18539 bp, 16 predicted proteins | sample Lox_Sample_21_FD_206725 | JGI IMG/M metagenome (GOLD analysis project Ga0335072, IMG submission 206725) | Soil microbial communities from Loxahatchee National Wildlife Refuge, Florida, United States - Lox_Sample_2.1 | ecosystem: Environmental > Terrestrial > Soil > Wetlands | place: USA... | reverse complement strand
TGCTGACGATGAGAGACAGTGCGGGATTGCGACGATATTGCGCTCATGATTGAATGCCCGGGTTCGGCTGGAAAGAAAGTAGACACCCAAGCTTAGAGAGGGAGGACGAGTAAGGAAGCGCGGGCGATGGGCAAATGGGGACAAAGTCCAACATACACAGTGAGCCATGACCCACAAGAGATCGAGAGAAGTCCATTTTGGGTGTCAGTCCCTTGTAAGAGGTCCTTTTTTTATGTGGAGGGGAAGAATGCCAGGAACCAGCGGAGGCTCAAAACCGTCCAAGCTTGGCGCAAGAGGCTACTCTAAAACGAGTTCAAAGCGGCGAGGCCCACGTGTTTGGGGCGCGATGGAAGGGACGCCGTTTTCTGCCGTCTTTTCACAGATATAATGCGGTCATTATCCCGCTTGTGAAATGTACACAGAGACACTCCGTAGGGGGGGTTGGTTCGGCTCGTGGTGGAGCGAGAAAGGATGAAGTCAAAAGGAAAGCAAATGACACTGATTATTGGTCGAGATAAGATGGTCAGAGAGGCCATCAGAATCTAATCAAGCTATGAACCTCGCGGCCCAAATCATGGTTCAAACAGGTTGGCAGAAAGCAGTGGCCGGTCGAGCAATGCCGCATTCATATCAGAGTAGATCCCAGGCCATCTTCATACAAATCGCCTGAATGCTGTATTGCATCGGAACGTGGGCACTTCCCCAAGATCGTCCTTTCCCCTTCTCCTTCCCACTGTACACGTATCCAACCAAATAGAGCACCCGGCTGAACAGCCATCCCAGCCCCAACACCGCCGTCAGAGTGGGATACGCGAGGCCCGCAACCAACATGCTGACTATTGTCTGTGGGGAATTCTCCAGGAAGTTTGCATGGGCTCGTTGCGCGCAGTTGAAGGTGTAGGCTGCGGGGTTGGTCTTCATTTCCTCCCGCGTGGCATAGCAGTTGGGGAGTGGAATGCGGGCCTTGCCGCGCTCTCGAATCACGATGACGGCGTGCACAGCGGAGAGCAGAGGAGTGAGGCCGAGGGCGATGAAGAGGACGTAGCTGCAGAGGGATGAAGTTAGACGGGATATTTTTAACGGGGATTGGAATTTAGGATTGGGATAGAAGAATGGAGGGGTCGGTTACGCGTAGCCTTCCGGTACCGTGATTGTTGCTGCCATTGCTGGATCTTGGGTCAGAGGAAATCCACAGGAACAGGAGAAATGGGTCTGGTCAACGAAGGATCAAGGAGCCAAAAGCTGGTCCCTTAAAGTACGCTGAAATGAAAGACAGGACAATAGGAAAGGCCAGTTTGGCCTTTCGGGCTCGGAGTGAGGCAGCTTCCGAACGCGTTGGCAATGGCTGCCTGTCGTAGATATCTTCTTTACTCAACTCTTGACAGAGTTGAGAGGATTCCGCACATAACGTTATTTGCGCAGGTGACGAACATGAAGTTGTGGAGCTAAAGGCCGATTGACTCAGCCACACTCACTGAGATTGCGTTTGATTGAATGACGGTCTCCAAGCAAGAGTCTATCACTGTTGAGGAAACTCGCCTTGATGGTAAGCCTCGCCTGGAGCTTGAGAGTGGGTTGAAAAGACCCTGTTGAAGGAGGCTAGTAAGTCAGGTACGTGATAATTATAAGCGGCCCTATGTATGAGTTCTTAGGTGGACACGATCGTATGACATGTATGGTACTTCATCAGATCTTACGAGCTTTTGATTATAGAGTTCAGCGCTCACGCCTCAAGGGATGACCACGCTTAAACTCTTTTCGCTGCGAAAAAGTACTTTTTTGAGGCGCTAGCAATCGCTCACATAATGACCTCATTGGCGACATCACGCTTCAACTCCTTGTACGGCAGGCAGATACAATTCTGCACCCGAACCTCATCGCCAACACCACATTCTTTCCCTAGAATGGTGATGCTCTGAACCTTCACCCCATTCTTGATGATGCTTGTAGTGTGACTGCCGACAGGGGTAGGGGTACCTTCGACTCGTGCCCATGCACCGACTCGGCTGTTCCAGCCAATGATCGAATACAGTACACAGGCATCGTGCTTGATTTCGACATCCTCAAGCACTATCGACTCCTTAACGCGGACTCCTGCACCAATGACTGCTCTAGGTCCAATGGATACATGCGGTCCGAGCTTGGCAGTAGGATCGACTTCTGCAGTTGGATGTATGAAGACAGGTGGAAGAATGTTTGCTGAAGGCTTCGCTAGCTCTTCTGACTGCGACTGGAATGCCTTTTGCAAATACAGAGCATTTGCTGGGACAGCCGACCCCGCCGTCTTGATCTGCCGCCAGAAGTCTTTGGTCTCGTGGACGAAGAAGCGGTTGCTGTCGGCGAGGTCTGACAGGATGTCTTGCTCGAGTCGTAGCACCTCGTTCTTCTCTCCATCTTCTTCACGCTCCGCAGCAAAGGAAGACTCAAGGTTTTCCGAGGATGGGTATGAGACTAGTCGAGGACGTTCCGTACGTCGATTGATTGCGCTGCGGATGGAGGGGAAGATGCACTCTGTCGCGAATAGGTAAACTCCGCAATTGATGAGGTTGGAGATGTGCGACTCTGGCTTTTCGACGTAGTGAAGGACTCGTTTTGTTTGAGGGTCCGAGACTATGCACCCGAAGTTGCTGGCAGCGTCGGTACTGACCCGTGTCCCAAGAATGACAGCTTCTGCATCTTTCTCCTCAAACAGCTTCAACATCGCTTCCAGGGGAAACGAGCTGCAGACATCTGCGTTGAGCACAAAGAAGCGGTCGGGTCTGCCTTTGAGAATGGCATCACGGAAGTGATAGAGACCGCCAGCAGTGCCAAGTGCTTGATACTCTCGTAGGTATTGGATCTTCAATTGTGGGAACTCTTTTGCCGAGTCTTTGATGAAGTCTCGGAAGACGCTCTCATCGTAGTAGCCCACCAATATCACTTCCTTGATGCCTGGCACCTTTGAAACGGCTTGGAGACAGTGCCATATGATAGGATGTCCCGCGATCTCGAATAGGGGCTGTGAGGTGTACTGTCAGGAACGACTGATTGGATAGTAATTGGCTGGTAAGCAGGATCTCACCTTTGGAAGATCTAGTGACAATGGTCGAAACCGAGTACCTCTTGATGGACCTCCAACCTAAATCTTTGTTAGTAACGCGCAGCAGAGCAAAAACTTCTCGTCGGCGACCTGGGACCAGTTGAGGAGGAAGTTCCGAGTTAGCATACCAGGATGACAGCTTTTGTGGCAGCTTGGGTGCCCTTTCTGACTGGAACTTTCAATGACATGTTGGGGATGTTGTGGACAGAAGTTGCGGATATGTGTCTGAAGTGACTGCAGTACTTGAAGTAAGAAAGAAGTGCGGCTTATATGAGCCTTTTTGACCGCTTTTTCGGAATGTGGACACGACATCCTCTCAAAGAAAAACGTGTCTAATCTCTAGCCCCGCCTCTAAGCGTCGAGCCGCTGACGTAGCTAGCAGTACCTGTCGATCACGCCTAAGGCGCATCTACCGGGACTTTGGTTCTTCGGCCTTATTCGAGCCCTGATGCAGCTAAGGTGGACTCTCATTTATAGACACCCCGCGGCAAGAAGCACAATTTTTCGAGAAATCCCCCAAAAGTGGCCTTGAGAGTGCCGGACACCGCGCCGGTGGCCATTCAAACATGCTTCCTATCATTGATTCACACATCCACCTTTATCCAGCAAGCGATGTCAGAAACCTTGCTTGGACTGCAGACCTGCCCCCAGGCCACTGTTTGAATAAGGAAAATTCTGTTGAGGAGTATAGAGCTGCTGCTAGGTCTCCGGCGCTCCGCGGCTTCGTCTTTGTTGAAACTGACCGGAAATCCGGTCTTGACGAACAAGAATGGCATCATCCGCTGGCAGAAGTAGAGTTTCTTACTCGCATTGCGAATGGCACACCGCTTCAAGGCGAAAGTTTTCTCCCCTCCGACAAAGATCTGGTGCTTGGTATTATACCCTGGGCTCCGCTACCTGCCGGTGTCTCTTCTTTGTCTAGATACATGTCTCTGGTGAAAGAACGCTGTGGCGCAGAGGACATCTCGGACAAGATCAAAGGGGTCCGCTATCTCGTGCAGCGAAGCCGCCCAGGAACCATGCTCCAGCCAGGCTTTATTGAGGGCTTAAAATGGCTTGGACAAAATAATTTCACCTTCGACTTGGGCATCGACGCACGCTCAGGTGGGCTCTATCAGATGCGAGAAGCATGCGAAATGATGGGACGTGTATATGAGAAAGAAGTGAAGCTAAAGATCATCATCAATCATCTTTGCAAGCCGAATCTACGTTTGAGCGCGCCGGAGGCAGCGGCACACCCTGATTTCTTGGACTGGAAAGACTCTCTTCAACGGATGGCGAGATTTCCGGACACGTATATGAAGCTCTCGGGAGCCTTTTCAGAACTACCACCTCAGGAGCCAGGTCAGCCTGCAGACATCGACAATTTGGTTATGCACATGAAACCATGGGTCGAGGTGGTCGTCAGCACGTTCGGCCCAAAAAGGATCATGTTTGGCTCTGACTGGCCGGTCTGCAATGTTGAAGGCCCGGGTCCCGACCTGTCGTGGAAACATTGGCATGACGTTGTGACGGCGATTCTGGAAGCTGAAAATCTTACAGATGACGAAAAGGGCATGATCTGGAGCGGCACAGCTGCCAAAGCTTACAATATCACTTAGGCTCGACTGATCATCTGGCTCTCGCCTTCCTTTTACTGCAGATTCACATACAACCCTCCATCAACCAACAAACTAGCACCAGTCACATAACCACTCAACTCCCCGCAAGCCAAAAATACTGCTGGTCCTGCGAGATCCTCCGGCCGTCCCAACCTCCCGATTGGAATTCGCCCCTCCATGTACGCCTTCTTCTCACTGCCATCCGGCAAGTCTTGATCATTCAGCTGCGTCCGTATCGTCCCTGGTAACAATGCGTTGCACCGAATACCATACTTTCCCAAAGCACAAGCAGTTGACTGCATCAATGACAGCACACCCGCTTTGGTAGGCGTGTAGTGCGTCTGCTGAGCTCCGCCCACAAGCGCCGAGATCGACGAGATAGCGATGATAGATCCGCCCTGTGGTTCCTGCTTGGCCATGCACTGTGCTGCAGCTTGCACGGAGTAGAATGCGCCCGACAAATTCGTCTGAAGATGTGATTGGAAGAGCGAATGTTCAAGTTCCAGGAACTCAGCGAAGCGGCAGATACCAGCATTGGAGATGAAGACGTCGAGTCTGCCGAACTTGGAAACCGTCTTGGATACAAGGTCTTGGCCTGTGGACGGCTGGCTGATATCGCCCGGGATAAGCAGAAGTGGAATTTCGGACTCTTCCTTGATAGAAGTTGAGGGAGACCTTTGCTTTATAGCAGACAGCGCTTCAGTGCGTAGAGTCGAGAGCAGCGTTTCTTCCGACGGGTTATGCGCAGGAAGGTAGTTCACACCTACGCTTGCGCCATGAGATAGAAATGTGACGACAATTGCTCGTCCGATGCCCGTTATACCTCCGGTTATGGCACACACTTTGCCGGTCAGAAGTGGTGGTAGACTCATTTTCGTGTCTCTAATTTGTGTTCTGCCTGCGTCGTTACTCCGAGATTGTGTGGGAAATGCAAAATTCGATCTGAGATTCTAGAACAGCATGCCTTCGCAAAGGACATAGTGCACCAGTTAAAACCCCCTTCCGAACATTGGGTTTAGTGAGCAGCGTGGACGGATAATTTATCCTCGGGCTATTGCAGAGCGAGTGTCGGCGCTCCCCGTTCGAAAGTCGCGCCGAGAAATTCCCATCAACGCGCTCACTGCCCACCCGCGTCCTAGGATGACGTCAGAGCCTGCCAGCCTAGCCCTTTGCCTAATACGAAGATGTCCTTCCTCCCGGGCAGCTTTTCTATTATGCCTGCTACGACTCCTGTGCCTCGAATCTCGACGAGCTCCACCTTCCCTTGATCCGCCCTAGGAAGTCCGTGCTCAGTATGAAAGGTACCATAAGGCCAATTGAAAAATGCCTCTGCGTGACGGCCCCCTTTCATTCGCTCAACGTTTGATGGCCTGGCTGTGACGGTGACGACACGCGAAGCGAGGACGGACTACTAACGTAAAGGCCCGTAGGTTCGACGTCGCCGTCACCGTCATCGAACCTCTTGACCCAATCAAATATGCCTCCCCTACCGTACCCGACGACACCGCGTCAGCACGATAGCTGGCTCCGTTAACGCTACTCTATCCTTGCCGATTGCCCCCACAGCTTGCCGAAGGTCCAGATCGATAAAAATTGCGCTGCGACAAGGCTAATGGTGAGAAAGTCGTATAGCCAGCCCGAGTCACTTGATGATTGTACTGTACATCAGAAGTTGGAACATGCTCAAATTAGCCACTGACCTGACTAAAGTCACCGGGTTATGAGAGCCGCGTCGGCCGCAGTCGTTTGGTGTCTGAACAGACAGGGTTGTCCATTCTAATTAGCCGTAGTGGATGCTACGAAGGTACAATATATCGGTAGGATCCTACCGTGTTAGGCATTCGGCACGAGACTTCAGGGTGGATCTCTCCAGCACCGGTAGTTGAGATGTCTCTCCATCTACAAGCAATCTCTAAAGTTGGAACGTCCGTCCAGACTTTGAGAGAATAGTGCACATCAATAATGCCTCATCAGACTGCCCTACAACAGAGACTTCTCAACGTCACATCGCTCCAATTTGCTACTTGCGCCCACTCCCCTTTTTTCTCAGAGACTACTGTGGAGGGATAAGGTATGCCAAAAGGCTGGTTATGTGACGGGGGAGGAAACGGCGGCGAGAGAAGAGTGAAGTCCCAGAGACACGTTGTTAGTGAGCTTTCTTGTTGTCTGTCTTGTGTGTTGTTGTTACTATCTCTCTAACGGAAGCTGAAGATCATCGCCAAGCAATAAAGGGGTAAATGACCAATTGACCCCACCACACTATGTCAACTGCGGCAGGACGACTGAGGAGAATGGCGATCGATTATTCCATGAGGGTAACGAATTAGTCCAGCGCCTGGTTCCATCACACCAGCTCCTGGGGTTCAGAGCTGCAGACGGTCGGGGCCGCTGTGCAACTTTCTCGGCAAACCAGTTCCAGATACTCCATATCCGCGTACGCACGGTGCTCAGGAGTTCTAGGATGGTGATAAGGCTTGGATCAGAGAGAAGTACATGGGGTTCTCTAGAACCCTCGCTCTAGCAGTCGTACTGATAATTGTTGGGTGGGCGATAATGACCCGTTGGGCAAAGCATCGGGCATAGGAGGTATAACCAGGACAGGCGGCTATTGGTGTACGAACTTAGGTTGCTTCGCCTTATGAAGACTAGAAATTTGAATCTATGGCAAAGGTTAAAAGCCTACTCAGCTCTGATAAATACGCCTTCAAAGGTACTAAGTAGTAGTACCGATGCTTGAAACAAGAAACCAAACAAGCATTGCTCCCAGTCTTAATCCACAGACAAAACTCCATTCACATATGGTTTGTCCTGCTCTTCAACTAGCGGCGCCTTGAGGCTCTTCTGTGGTGCTGGACTCAGGATATTCGCCGCGGGTATCAATGGTGCAGACGGACTCAGCTCAAGTCCAAAACCAGGCTTATCCAACTCGGTGACGTCGAGATATCCCTTTGTAGGAACAGGCTCGTTGACAAACATATTTCCGAATACAGGGAAGACGTTCTTCCCATCTGGGCTGTTCTGGAGATACTCCTGGAAGGGGCTGTTGCTCTGTGAGACGACGAAATGGTAGCTGTATGGCCCACTTGCGTGAGGTACGACTGGGATGTCATATGCCGATGCCATAGCGGCCACCTTCAATAATTCTGTCATGCCACCTTTGGGAAAAGGTTAGTACACACAATTGAGTATGCCGGATGGAAGTCTTCTTACCTAACCACATTACATCTGGTTGTATGATGTCTAGATTCCGACCCTCAATCAACTTCCGGAAACCGTATCTTGAGTACTCGTGCTCGCCAGTTGTGAATCTTGTTGTGGGATGAGCTCGCTTCAGCTGTTGGAAACCATCAAAATCATCCGGGCTTAGGCACTCCTCCCACCAGTCTATTCTCAAATCTTCTCTGTTGGCGGCTGTGACTAGGTCGATCGTGTAAGGAACGTTCAAGGACATGTAACAATCGACTCGCAAGGGGAAATCCGGGCCAACGGCTTCTCTGTGCTTCTTCAAGAACGCGATATTCTTTGCCAGCCCATTAGGTTCTGCTGGTCCATAGGGCAACGGAACCTTTGCACCAATGAAGCCTGCCTTCTTGGCTGCTAACGGCTCCGGACCAGTGCAGTAGAAATCCAGGCGCGATCGTGTCGCACCGCCAATCATCTTGTATACTGGCTCCCTGCGGATTTTACCTAGCAGATCCCAGATTGCCAGATCGATGACCGAGATCACAGCCACTGCCAGCCCTTTCCGGCCATAAAACATAGAGCCGCGGTACATAAGCTCAAAGAGGTTGTTCGTGTCCCGTGGGTCGGCTCCGATCAAGAAGCGCTCGAAGTGCTGCTTTGTCAGCCAGCATGCTGGCGGTCCTCCAAACCCAGTAGCAAAGCCTTTCGTCCCATCACTCGCTTCGATCTCAACACAGAACGAACCGAGCACATTGATGCCCCAAGTCGTTCTTGATTTGCGATATTTCTCCCATCCTGACATGGGCGTTGCTATCGGGCTATCGATTAACCAGTGGCCTCCTTTAACCTATTGAGAGGCGTTAGTTTCGTAGCTAGTCAAGGAAGTCTGTACCTTACATTGTGATAGTCCCCGCCGGAGCCGACTCCTTCCACCAGGAAGGTTCTGACTTCTTTAATGACCGGAAATTTATGGACGGTGGTTGCCATCTTTGTCGCGACGTAACAGAGGCAAGGAGCTCTCAGGATAGGTTTAGAGGAGAGGAGAGGCGTGAGGACTGTGAAGAAAGGAAAGGAAAGTCAAAGAGAAGAAGAAGAGAAAGAGAAAGATAAACAACGCCCGGTTCACGTGGAAAATTGGGACCAAAACAGTCGCGGGCTCGATTGTTCGCCATTTAGCCAGCTTCATCGCCCAGCATTGGACCGATGAGCCGAGATGGCGTTCAGGATCACGGGCGGTGTCTAATGTGGGGAAAGACTAGCGTTGATGGTTTGTGGGTGGGGAAACCCTGAATGACCGTCGTTGGAAATTTCCCTGAACACATGGCTGGGCTCCACTAAAAATGTTTTCCAGACTTTGCGGTGGAGTCGTTCGTGGACAGTTGATCGTCGGGCGAAGGTCGCGCGAAAATTGCCCCCCGGAGCAACGCATTAGTGCACCTCGTTTACCTCATAGCAATTTTGACGACTTCGTCATTCATCCTTCGTGTAAAGATCTCGGTTATCACCAACCCGAGTGAAAAATTACCAGCAGTGTCCACCCGGCTACAGTGTCTATGTCACCCATGCCAGCTGCTTCAGCGGGCACATCTGAGTCCGAAGACAGCGCGACGGATGGCCAGCAGAATGGAGCGAACAAGAGGAAGAGGCTAATGACCATCTCGTAGGTGATCTCCTCATCTCTTGAAGGCCCCAATCTTGGCATTGCCTCTTGGGCGACGAGCTAATGGACTAATCAATGACATGGACAGCTGTGAGTTGTGCAAACTAAGAAAAGTAAAGTGTGATAGAGTCGAGCCGACGTGTGGCTGGTGCGCTCGCAATGAGCGTGTTTGCGAGTATAAGGAAAGGAAGAAGCCTGGACTCCGAGCTGGATACGGGCGCGAACTGGAGGGCAGGATCGACCGTCTCGAAGCACTGATACATGCACAAGGATCCCGACTAGAGGACCACATCCACAAGCATGATGCTTCGGATCCGGCGCAGTCTACCACTCTTTCGGGAGATCCTTCGACGGAAGCGTCACGGCACGGAGACTGCTCCTATGGAGTGATTCCTAAGGGGCCACAGCATGCTTCAGTCGCCAGTTCAGGATGGCCACAAGTCCATGGAAGTGAGCATGGCCAATACGGTCAGCAACTAGAAGGTGTGTTTGGGCCCCAATCTTTGCGAAAGAGAATCTGTTGTTGGGGACTCTATCTTTTGCGCCGCCTATTTGCCCTCGAGATTGTTCACCTATGAGGTGGCTCTTTCTATTCTTGTTCTCATTCTCATGCCGGGCGTCTTTCATATGTTCAAGCTAACACCATAGAACTCTATCAGCTAGTACCACCGCTGTCAGTGTAGCTTCACCGGAGTACCATGCCCATTCAGGACGATCAAGGAATTCTGTAATGAGCGTTGCTTCCGGTCCAACATCAATCGTTCCTGATATCGACGGCGATCTACCGCCTTATGACCTTCTCTACGCTCTCGTTGATCTCTTCTTCAAGCATATCAATACGTGGGCGCCAATACTGGATCGGAAATCTACGATGGATTCGCTCTTCGGCTCCCCAACATTGGAGGAGCCAGATCGTATTCTTCTGCATGCTATAGTTGCCACAACGTTAAGATTTTCTCAAGATCCTCGCCTTTTCCCCGAACACCGGAAGAAATATCATGATCTGTCAAAGCAGCGCGTGCAGCTGTATGGCTTGGAGAATTCGAACGTCAGAGCGTTGCAAGCTCTTGTGATACTGACTTTGGATGTCACAGGAACTTCCAACGGACCCCCAGGGTGGAACTTGCTAGCACTCATCGCCCGGAGTGTCGTCCAACTGGGACTTGCTGTTGAGAAACACTCGAGCCTTGTAGCGCCAAAGTACCCATCAATTGCGACTTTGCGAGCATTTGTGCTTCCGGAACCCAAGTCGTGGATCGAAGATGAAGAACGCCGGAGACTCTTTTGGATGGTCTATGTTCTGGATCGTTATGCCACGATAGCCACTGCTTTCGAGTTCACCCTTGACGAGAAGGAAGTAGACCGACGGTTGCCTTGTCGAGAGGATCTGTTTTCATTGAATCAGCCGGTGGAGACTAGATGGTTTCGGCAAGCCGAGCGCTATGAGAAAGCGATTGACCGACCAGAAAACCTTGGCAGCTTCTCCTACTATTGTGAACTTCTCGGTATACTGAGTCGAATACACCAGTTCCTGAAAAGACCCATTGACATTAGCTCCCTCGGAGACGTCGAACAGTGGCAAGGTTCGTATAAGGAGCTTGACGGCGAACTCAACAGATGGCTTTACGATTTGCCGAGCGGCTGTGGTGACATATCTCGAATTTTCCAGTCGTATGCGACCACTACCACTGTTGGTTGGATCATGCTCCACACGGCCTTCCATACTTGTGTCATACGCCTGCATTCGTCTGCTGCTTATCCGACTGTGCGCTCCCCCATATTCATGCCTTCATACAATGCTATGCAAAGGTGTCTCGCAGCGGTGGAACGCTTGAGAGAGATCGGCCAGTACGTTGTCAAGAGCGGCATTTTGGACATGCTTGGACCACCTTTTGCATTCTCGCTATGGGTTTCGGCAAGGCTACTTCTTGTACATGGTTCAACCATGGAACGAGAGCTTGATCCGAATATTGGCTTCTTTGTATCCACACTGAGCGATATGGGACGACATTGGGAAGTAGCACAAAGATATACGACAATTTTGGGCCGGGTGTTAGAAGAATATCAGGAGAATAAGCGATCGATTGGAGTGGCAAACGATCACACGACTTCTTCCGCCGTTAGGATACTCGCTGATATGCGGAGGTAAGCTGTCTTCCTTTTACCACTTGACTGCATCATATCGGGCCCTTAGACGCCGCCAGACTCGGGCACGTCGTATTTTGCAGCGGAAGTACTAACATGCTGGCAGATGTGCTTATGACCTTGACTTTCTGATATCTCAACAACCACGATCGACAGTCAATCCGACTCCAGCTAGAACGCCTGCTCCAAACGAACTCGAGTATCTGGACGTGTTCGATTTTTTCAACTATCCCCGGTTGCCGATCGCTCAAGAGACTCTAATCAACGGAGACTCGCTGGCGGACCCTAATCTACTGCCATCAATCAACAACGAATTTTCTGGCGCAAACTTCATGATGCCAAATCCTGAGACCGACTGGCTTTTCGAACAGGCCACTTAAGGTCGCTCAGACACGAACTAAATGACCAAAATTACGCCGGCCGACTGTTGGTACAGGAGGCGGTATCGAGGCCTTGATCTGCAAGGCGGATGCAACGTACACTAAGTCCAGAAATGCCATGGCGCGCACTAGTTCCCGATTTGAAGTACGACCCTGGTAGCACTCCCTGTTCTCCTCAAGATTTATCGAGCACGTCTCGCTGGGAAATGACCCGAACTCCGCAATTATTGGTTCTCATGCCCTACTGGACACTCCCCGCTCACATTACATGTGAAGCAATGACAAAGCTCGCCCGAATATCTTGTTTCCCCAGACGTCAAGATAAAAGGCTCACAGCAGGCCAGCCGAACTGGAGACTCCGAACTGTCTCGATATCACTCTGCCCCAAGTCAAGATGGCAATATTCAAGCGCAAAATCACTGCTGATGACAACCAAGTGACGTCCGCTGTTCACCTTACTCTTCGTCAGTCGGTCATTCCTTGTCTACTAGTGACAATCCTCTTCTTTCTCTGGGGCTTCGCTTATGGCCTTCTTGATGTCCTCAACTCGCACTTCCAAGCGGAGCTCAACATCACCGCCTCCAAAGCCTCTGGCTTGGCAGCGGCCTATTTCGGTGCCTACTTCCTCTGTCCCATCACAATCTCTGGATGGATCCTCCGTCGTTTCGGCTTTCGTGTCACCTTCATGACTGGCTTAACGGTTCTGGCTATTGGCTGCCTCCTCTTCTGGCCTTCTGGAGTTAAACGGTCGTTCGGCGGTTTCTGTGGCAGTATGTTTGTCGTCGGTGCAGGTCTCAGCACACTGGAGACCGCGGCAGATCCGTTCCTAAGCATCTGTGGACCGCCGAGGTACAGCGAGATCCGGCTCAACTTGGCACAAGCTGTGCAAGGTTGTGGTTCCTTCGTTGCACCACTACTCGCCAGCCGAGTGTTCTTTGCACACACCGTCAACAACAGCCAGGGGCTGAAGAACGTACAGTGGACCTACTTGGGCGTCGCTTGCTTCGTTGGTCTGCTGCTGATACTCTTCTTCCTCGCTCCAATGCCAGAGATCACCGACGCAGACATGGGCACCCAGGAGGTTGAGATCGCAGAGTACGATCCTGGCCCATTCCGGAAGCAGTACAACCTCTTCCTCGCTGTCTGGTCTCAGTTCTGCTACGTCGGTGCCCAAGTCGCTGTTGCTGGGTATTTCATCAACTTCTGCCTAGAGGCCGGACGCACTGCCAGCAACGCTTCTGATCTACTGGCTGTTGCTCAAGGGCTCTATGCCTTCAATCGATTTCTAGCGGGGGCATTGATGATGATTCCGGCTTTCAAACCGAGATACATGCTAGCCACATATCTGGGAATGTGTTTCATATTCTCCATCGCAGCCATGACGACGAAGGGCACCACAAGCATCGCATTGCTGATTATGGTATTCTGCTTCGAAAGCTGTTGCTTTGCCACCATCTTCACATTGGGACTGCGCGGGTTGGGCCGACACACGAAGAGAGGAGGTTCATTCCTCGTTGCAGGTATTTCGGGCGGCATGGTCTTCCCACCAATGATGGGTGCTGGTAAGTACCCTATCCTAGTCGGGCCTTTAGGGGATGATGTACTGACATGTTGGTATAGTGGTTACAGCGCGAAGCGCTCATGTCGCAATGGCGATCCCAATGATGGGCTACGCGCTGGCATACGTATTCCCCATCTACGTCAACTTCTTCAACAAGGAGACAATGGACTCTCGCCGCGATACAAATCTCAATATCGAACCCCGACCAATGGAGAAGGATCTTGAGCTTGAGCGCAATGCCAGTAATGACGAGGGAACCAAACATACGATGGAGATTGTCGAGCAAAAGGCAGCTTAAGGAGATGAATTTCCCACGAGCAAGCACAAAGATTGATGTCTTTCGAACATTCTTCTACTTTTCAATAGCATAAGTTCAATACCGAATATGTTGCGCTGGGAAATTATTTGCAGAAGCACGAGTTCCCAACTCAACCCGAAGCGGTTGGATGAGTTCCCGCACACGTGTTGCCAAGATCCGTAAAATCTGCTCTAGGGTGACGCCCACCCTAGAGTTCGCATGTTCTTACGAGGGGGTCGTGGGCGAGATTAGGTCAATGTGTGGACCTGGTAACCTTATCTCGCTTCCGCCCGTCCACATTGATAGCGCACATTACTTGCAGATGTTCGGGTTGATTCGCAAACGAAGCTTGTCGCCCCAAAGCTCGCTTCCCATTTTGCCAATCGACCTGTTTACTCTCAAGTGTTGTAATCCCTGGTCGTTGTGACCTCGTGTTGATCTACGAAGAGGTGGATGCGCGAGGAAGATATTGGTACTTACCCATGCACTTGATACCCTTACTTTGTTAACTGAACGACGCTGTCAAGTTCCCACTAGAATCATGTATTCTCAGATCCTATTCAACAAGCTCCATACTATAGGATCCAAATATCGATTTCTTAGGCACTTGCACATGTCGAAGGGTGAAGAATCTAAGAACTAGATGTGCAAGGCGTCAGCCGAGGCTAGAGGCGCTATCTGCATCTTGTTCCTGCCGGCACTTCCCACGCGGCAGGCCAACAGATTAGGATATTGGCCAATGCTGTACGTAATTTGCCAGTATCTTCAAGTGCGTCGTCAGAAACTTAATGGCACCCCTCCAGGACACTTCCAGATTGGCCAAGAACCGATTTCGCACATTCCCTCCAACACCTCGATAAAATTTTGGCAGTGGCGAAGCTTCGGACCAAAGTTTGGCTAGAAGAGAAGCTTTCCCCAGTAAATATTAGCGGATGCAAGTAAAAGTCATTTCTGTGGACGCCGCCTGAATCCCTGTAGTCAGAAGGTTTCTCCCGCTTCCCCTCCCTAAGCTTGTGCAAAGCCTAGACGAAAGGTCCGGAGCAAGTGCCTGTCCAGGCCGCCAGCATGGATAGTTACTTTTGCTATATCTCGTCGTAGCCACTTTGTACCTCGCATTTCTTCTCTTCACATCCTCACACCTTTTCTACAGTCTCTATTTCGGTTTCGCGACCATGGAAATCTCCCCGGTGACGGAGTTCCTTGAAGACCGCAAAGATGAATACACGGTGTCGGAGCAGGAAGTACTCGGACACACCGTTCCAGATCGATATGACATGCACAGGTTGGGCAAGAGACAGGAATTCAGAAGAGCCTTCGGTTTCTGGGCTACACTTGGATTCACTTCCATATACATTGCCACTTGGGAGTATCTGCTAGTTTCTGTCTACGGTGGGCTCGTGAACGGCGGCTTTGCCGGTCTATTCTACGAGTACATCGGTACCACCATCTGCTACTTTTCCGTTGTTCTCTCCTTGGCGGAGATGGCTTCAATGGCGCCGACCTCAGGCGGTCAATATCATTGGGTGTCCGAATTCGCACCGCCGCGCTTGCAACGATACGTGAGCTACGCAGCTGGATGGACTTCGGCGATGGGTTGGTTGGTTGGCGCTGCAGGAGGTTATTACATCATGCAAACCCTTCTCGAAGCACTCATTGAGGTTTACCTGCCCAACTACACATTCACGAACTGGCAGGCCACTCTGGTCATGATGGCTTTCGTTGTGATTACGGTCCTTTTCAACACCTTCGGCACCCCTCTATTACCTTTGGTCGAAAGTATATCCCTCGTCGGCCACGTTGCAGGCTGGATTATCACCACAATCGTACTCTGGGTCCTCTGCCCCAAAAATTCTGCGCATGACGTATTTGTCTCTGTTGTCAACAGTGGAGGCTGGAGTAACACTGGCCTCTCGTGCCTTGTGGGCAGTATCACCGTGCTCTATGCTCAGCTTGGTAAGCCAAGCCTCGAAAGCCACGTCGTTGCTCGATCCGTTTATCGCCGCTGACAAGCCATTGCTAGGTCCCGATGCAGCGGTTCATATTGGTAAGGCTAGAACTTGGGCTCTTTCGTTCGATACTGACATAGCATCTAGCCGAGGAGGTCCGTAATGCTTCCTCTGTGCTTCCGAAATGTATGGTCTGGGGATACCTTTACAACGCAGTCCTAGGACTGGTGATGCTTATTACCATGCTTTTCACTGTCGGGAATCTAGACGACGCAATCAATGCTGCATCTCCATTCCAGAATGCATTCACGAATACCGGGTCGCAGGGCCTTAACACCTTCCTCACCCTGTTCCTTTTCTTGTTGATCCTATCCGGTAACATCACAGCCGTCACAACAGTATCTAGGGAGACGTGGGCTTTCGCTAGAGATGGTGGTCTCCCTTTCTCACGCTGGATGTCAAAAGTGAGTCCTTCCGTTGGAAGCGGCTCTCAGCATTTCACTCCTTACTTACCCACAACAGGTTTCAAGGCGCTACAACTCTCCGCTGAATGCCGTTTATGTCACCACCTTTCTCTCGCTTGTCCTTTGCCTCGTCAATCTTGGCAGCAATGTGGCTTTCAACATCATCATCTCCCTCAATCTCGTGGCATTCCTAGTCACCTACCTCCTCTCCATTGGGTGTGTCCTTTGGAAACGACTGCAGCACGAGCCGCTTCCGCCTGCAAAATTCAGCCTCGGCCGATGGGGTGTGCCAATCAACATCTTTGCCGTTCTCTACTCAACACTGGCCATCGTCCTGAGCTGCTTCCCTGTTTCGTTGCCTGTGGATGCAGTAGATGCAAATTGGGCACCGGCGATCATGGCAGCGGTACTGGTGATCGCCCTTGTCTCCTATCTGCTGCAGGGGCGCAAGATTTACGAAGGACCAGTGGTGTTCGTGGAAGGAAGAAGGAAGGCAAATGTTGGGTTGCAAAGCGTTGAGGCGACGTGAGGTGAACGTATTTAGATACAGGGCAACCCCTTATAAAGGGACTTGTGCATCAATTTCAACTGGTCGTTGCTTCAGCAAGTATGACCCCTGCGCCAAAGTCAGGCCTCTAACGCAAAAAGCTCACAGTCGATGTCATATCCTGCGATGTCATCGCCATTGCCGTCGGGCAGCCTGAAGATTGGGGTCATCATATCTATCAAGTTTCAATATTCCCGTCACTCACTTGACATCCGTAGTTGGTATGAACTGCCTGATAACACTTCTCGTCTCGTCATCATCCGGGCAGTGGAATAGAGATATCGTGCCAGCGGCTTCTGTCATTTCTAAGACTTGGGTAAAGGTAAGCTAGGTTCCGAGGGCTTTGAATCATGCTTGAGAACCCATGTCAGGACTACTTCTCCGAAATGGGGAAGCATGGACTGCCGGGACAGCTGCCACATGGAATATCAACGGATTCCAAGGCTTTCGGAAACGTCAGCTGCGTCCGCCACGTCAGCTGCGACCTTGCAGTTCCTCCCACGGTGGTGTACCGATCTCATAATACGCCGTGCGCCACGGAGTTGCATTATGATGCGATCGTAGTGCTGTCTTTAGCGGACCTGTTGTCGCGAAGGTTGTAAGTCGGGCGATTTCCGCCTTCTCACAGGTTCCGATATCATTGAAGCAATCCCAGTCTTCTTCACTTTAGCCCCAGGAGCCAACCCAAGAACCAAACCCTTATGGGACTGATTGCCTGCGTACATTGAAGACAACGATCCCTGTCCGCGGGAATACCTCCCTCACCATGCTCACCTCCAAGACCAGCGGTTGCTAGGGGGTACGGCTATACATCGCACCCCCCTTTGCTAATCATCGCACCCCCCATACTAACCATCGCACCCCAGAGGTCGGTTGCGCTCTTAGCGCTTGATTTCGCCCCCGAAAACTGCGCCAAGAGTATGCTTCCGGCTTTGAGATGCACGCCTATGAGATGCACGCTCATGAGATGCACGCCGGTGAGGTGCACGCCTATGAGATGCACGCCTATGAGATGCACGCCCGTGAAATGCACGCCGGTGAGATGCGCGCCCATGAGATGCGCGCCTATGAGATGCACACTCATGGGATGCACGCCTATGAGATGCACGCCTATGAGATGCACGCCTATGAGATGCACGCCCATGAGATGTACGCCTATGAGATGCACGCCTATGAGATGCACGCCTATGAGATGCACGCCTGAGATGCACGCCTGTAAGGTGCACACCTATGAGATGTACGCCAGTGAGATACACGCTTATGAGATACGCCCATGAGGTGCACACCTATGAGATGTACACAGGTGAAATGCACGCCCATGAGATGCACGCCCATGAGATACACACCCATGAGATGCACACCTATGAGATGTACACAGGTGAAATGCACGCCCATGAGATGCACGCCCATGAGATGCACACCCATGAGATGCACACCCATGAGATGCACGCCGGTGAAGTACACACCTATGAGATATACGTTGGTGAGGTGCACACCCATGAGAACGCCTACGGAACACACGCCCATCAGATGTATGCATATGAAGTGAACGCCGGTGAGATACACGGGGTGCGATGATTAGTAAAGGGGGGGTGCGATGTATTAGCCGTAACCTTATAATTGGGGCTCACCTTAGGCTCTGGGTGCAATGATTAGCAAGGGGGGGGGTGCGATG